>Ga0302180_10001190_pt1 | contig 20960 bp, 31 predicted proteins | sample I_Palsa_E3_2_FD_200575 | JGI IMG/M metagenome (GOLD analysis project Ga0302180, IMG submission 200575) | Peat permafrost microbial communities from Stordalen Mire near Abisko, Sweden - I_Palsa_E3_2 | ecosystem: Environmental > Terrestrial > Soil > Palsa > Peat permafrost | place: Sweden... | reverse complement strand
TTCGAATCCCGGCGGAAGTTCGGTCGGCAAGTCCTTCAACGAATGCACGGCGAGATCGACGCGCCCAGCGGCGAGCGCCTCTTCAATTTCTTTCGTGAACATGCCCTTGGTGCCGACCATGGCGAGGGCGACGTCAGTAATCTTGTCGCCGGTAGTGTGGATGATTTCGATTTCCACTTCGTGGCCGCGAGCGCGCAGCTGAGCGGAGATGTGGTTGGATTGCCAGAGGGCGAGCTGCGAGCCGCGGGAGCCGATGCGGAGCTTAGGCATGGGATGAGCTCCGAGGTAGGGTGTCGTGCAAATGCAAAAGGCGGCTGGTTAGGCCGCCTTGAAAAATAGATACCGTGCCGCGCTTGAGAACCATTTTTAACATAGCACTTGACCTACAGGTCGTCAAGAAACATTCGCTAGTTAAAGTGATTCTAAAGTCCCGTGGGTCGCGTAGTACGGCGGAGAGTAAGGGACTCGAACCCCTCGCGGCTGCGAACAGCCGCGACCCACGGTTCTCAAGCGCGGCCCAGTACCCACACTGGTAGTACTCTCCGAAGCCCCGATTGAGCAACGCCAGAGTACTACCGCCAAGGTAGTAAAGTTCACGGATTCGCTCGAAGCACGAAAAAAATCGTTCCATTATGGTCCTAGTGACCCGACCCCACTTCTTTCTTACTCGAAGCTTCTCTATTCGCTTGCGATGCCGGACCTTTTTCTTTGTCGTGGAGATTGAACAGTCTTCGCACCACGTCAATCACGGTGGTTGCCTCGGAATCGCGGGCGGCGGTTTTCAAAGTCGTGATCGGCGTGTGCATGACTTTGTTGATGATGCCGCGAGTCAGTGCTTCGACGGCCATTTCTTGTTCCGGCGTGAGATGGCCCATGCGTCCGCGTACGCGATCAATTTCGGCCTGGCGAATGGTTTCCAGGTGATCCTGCAAGCTCACAATTGTCGGAACCACATCGAGCGTATGCAGCCGAGCTTCGAATCTTTCGACTTCGCTGGTGATGATGGCTTCGGCTAGCTCGGCTTCGTGACGGCGGTCGGCGACATGGCTCGACACGGCCTGTTGCAGGTCGTCGATATCGTAGGCGAAAATGCCGTCGAGCTTGGCCATCTCCGGCGAAACGTCGCGCGGGACGGCAATGTCGATGAAGAACATCGGCTTGTTCTTGCGGCGCGAGAGAAACTGTTCTCCGTGCTCCTTGCGGAAAATGGCATGAGGTGCGCCCGTAGAAGTAATGACGATATCGGCTTTGTCGCAAGCGTTGTAAAGATCTTCAAATTTTATGGCCTGCCCGTTGAATCTTTGCGCCAGTCCGATGGCGCGCCCATAGGTTCGGTTCGCGACGAAAATCGAGGCACACCCATGCGCCATCAGATGGCGCGCCGCGAGTTCGCTCATCTTACCTGCGCCAACGATAAAAACATTCTTCCCTTGCAGCGTGCCGAAAATCTTTTTGGCCAGCTCCACCGCAACCGACGCGATAGAAACCGAGGACGACCCCACGGCGGTCTCCGTACGCACTCGCTTGGCCACGGCAAACGCACGGGTAAAGAGCTGATCCAGTTGTCCGCGCACCGAACCCACGGCGCGGGCTGTAGCGTAAGCCTCTTTCACCTGCCCAAGAATCTGGGCTTCACCGACCACCATCGAATCCAGGCTAGAAGCCACGCGGAAGATGTGGCGCACTGCCTCTTTTTCGCGAAACTCGTACAGGTGCGAATCCAGTTCAGCCGCGGTCAGATGAAAGTGATCGTGCAGAAATCCGCGAAGGTCAGCACATCCGTTCGATGTATGCGTGATCACTTCCACGCGATTGCACGTGGAAATAATCATGCCTTCCTCAATGCCAGGGTGCGCGGTGAGATCGCGGCAGCAGTCGGGCAGGTTCTTTTCAGATATCGCCAGGCGCTCCCGCACTTCGAGCGGCGCGCTCTTGTGATTCACGCCAATGAGCTGGTATCTCATATTCGGCCAATCATGAGGCGACAAACCTGTGAATCGTCGAAAAGTAGTTTGCGGCCCACGCCACCACCGCCGCCACAAACGCACAAGTCGCCAGCACGGCGGCGCGGCGTCCACGCCATCCCGAATTCCACCGCGTGAAGACCATGATCATGTAAACCAGCCACATCAGGATCGACAGCAGAATCTTAGGGTCGGCAAAGTCGATGTGCCCGTAAGTCGACATAGCCACGACCGAGCCTGTAATCAAGCCCAGCGTCATGAAAGGAAAACCGAGCAGCAACGAGCGGTAACCAATCTGGTCGATCACTTCGAGCGCAGGCAGAAAAGAAATCAGGCTGCTGGGTTTCTTGGCTTTCAGACGGCGCTCCTGCAACAGATAGAGCAAGCTCGCGCCGAAGCTGAGCACCAGCGCGGCATAGCCGGTGAAAATCAAAATGATGTGCGCGATCAGCCATCCCTTGTGCTGGACGAAACCCGTCAGCAGCACCGGTTGCTCGTCTATAGCCGCGACGAACGTCAGAAAAAACACGATCGGAAATACCACCACGCCCGGCGAAGTGGTCTGATAAATCGAATAGATGATCATAAAAAATGTCATCGAAAAGAACGCCAGCAGCGACTCTCCGTTATGCACCGAGGCCCAGACCACATGACCCGCGAGGAAGAGCTCAACCAGCGAAACGAAATGAAACACCATGCCCAGGCTGGCCGCATGCAGCGCGATGCGGCTGAAAAGATCGCTGGTGCGGGTGAGTGCAAAGAAAGCGTAGGTCAGCCCGATGAAATAACAAGCCAGCGCGAATCGTAGCCAAAGCAATGACATAAGCTAGGTAAGTATCAGAGTCCGCTGAGTTTAATGCAAGTAACGCCCGGAACCCCGAGGGACTTCATCCCTTTCCACGCATTATATTCTGCACATGAATCGCGCAGGCGGAAACGGCAATCGTCACACGCGGTTGTGATCTGGGTCACGAGCGGGTATTCACGGAGCAACTCATTTCAACTACTCCACGCCCAAACTTGCGAGCGCTTCCTCAAGTGAAGCCGCATCGATCACCAGACGGCGCCCATGCGCCTTCATATCTTCAAGTTCATCAAAGGCGCGAAAGAGCCGCAGCTTCGCCGAAGCGTATTGTTCCGCCTCGGTCAGAGGACGCCTGTGAGCCGCAGCCCAACCCGCCACAGTCTTTTCCGGCAGGAAGACGCTGACGGCATAAGTTAGCTTGCGATCAGAGGTCACGTCGAAAACGAATTCCGTAGCCGGCGCCTCGAGATCTTCGGCAAGAGCGGCCCGCTGACCCACAAAGTAGTACTGGTAAACGTAGCCCTGGGCGCCGGCGTAGGTCTTCAGGCGGCGAATGGTCTTATCTTTATCCACAGACATGCAGACATAAAAACGAAGGTCATCCTACTTGAACCGGGAACTACAGGCAACCCCTTGACAACAAGACGCAAAGCCCGACTCGAGTACTATCGCGATTTTTCAACAGTAATCAACTCCAGAGATCAAGAGGTCATGGCCCGACCCCTCTTTCTTTCTGGGCCGTGTGGAGGTTTATTGCGTTGTGACTACAGCATGCTTCTCCACGAGGGCGTCGTAGAGGCCTTTCTCCACGGTTGCCCGGTCGCCTGCGCTGTCCAGCACGAGATCGGCGTAGCGCTTGCTGGGGAGCACGTACTGCCGCGCCGCCGGTAATACGTTGTTCTGGTACTGCCACAGGATAAAGTCCAAAGAACGCTGACGCTCCGTGATGTCCCTCACCTTGCGTCGATGGAAACAAACCTCTTCGGGAGCATCCAGATAGATGGATAGGTTAAAGAGCTGGCGCAGTTGCGCAAAATGCAAGGCCAGAAGGCCTTCCACGATTAGCAGCGCCTTGGTAGGAACGTGTATGCGTTCGCTCACTCGCAGGTGCTTCGCAAAGTCGTAGAGCGGGGCCTCGATAGCTTTGCCCGAGGCGTAGTCGCGGATATGGCTTTCCAGCAGATGCATGTCGATTGCATGCGGCGCGTCGTAGTTTAGTTTCGCCCGCTCCTCCAGCGGAAGGTGGTTCATCTCAATGGAGTAGCTTTCCATAGAGATAACGTGTCCGTTGAGACGAGAAGCTACGCGCTTGGCTATTGTCGATTTACCGCTGCCCGATGGCCCGGCAAGTCCGACGATGAAGACACCTTTCTGACTCGGCACTGGGGCCTGTCTGTTCAATCCTTTGCCAGCCATGCCAAAGCTTCCTTGCGGGTCTGAAAAACAGGAAATTCGCGGCAAGAGAAGTTACTCACTCTCATTGCCAATGCCTGTGCTGTTCCCGTCCACGCGCACTTCCTGACATAGGGCTTGTCAAAGACGGCGGCTTGTTCCATGACCCGAATGGCTTCCGCGTCAAAGGACGCTCCCGTGAAATCGGCAAGAATGAGAACCGAAGTGTGAGGACGGACAGTCACAAATTCGGGGACCGCTTGAAAAATCTTTCTGACCTCGGCAGGCGAACAGTTTGACAGGTCCAGCAGAAGAATCTGTTTTCTCTGATGGTGGATGAAATGAATATGGTCAGTCAGGTATTGACGTTGGCTGGTGTCAGCGTGCTCCTTGGCACTCAGCGCCTCATGAACTGCAAACCGTGGCGTTCCTTCGTCATCTTTCGAGAGTGCTAAGAGTGGTATCACTAGGTTGATGCTACGCCACCGAAACATAGTCCGGGACGCACTATAGGTCAATGACCAGAAGCACAGGTAGGTGCTAGCCGTCTGTAGAAGGGCATAATTCGCGGACAGACGTCCGTCCCCAGATTCCCTTTGAAAACTGACAACCGAGAACTGAGAACTGCTCGCCTTTTCATACTCCCGTAACAATCTTTCCGTATAGTCGCCAACGTCAGCAGTCGCATCACTTTTCATTTCAAATCCCAGAGGGCAAATCATGGCCACAGCAACGCCGAGCGTACTCGATCAGAAACTTTCGAATTCTTCCCCCGGCAAAATCGGCATGCTGATTTTCGGCATCGTGCTCGTCATTGGAGTCGCCTACGCCGGCTCCAGCCTGCTGCACGACCTTTCCTCGGTTCACAACGAATCCCTTCTTCCGTACATCCTGCTGGGCATTGCCCTGCTGGTCGCGCTAGCCTTCGAGTTCGTCAACGGATTCCACGACACCGCCAACGCCGTGGCCACCGTCATCTACACTCACTCGCTCGAGCCGCACATCGCAGTCGTCTGGTCCGGCTTCTGGAATTTCCTCGGCGTGCTCGCCTCCAGCGGCCTGGTAGCTTTCGCCATCGTCTCGTTATTGCCTGTCGAATTAATTCTGCAAGTCGGCAGCTCCGCCGGATTCGCCATGGTCTTTGCCCTGCTCGTCGCCGCCATTCTCTGGAACCTCGGCACCTGGTGGTTCGGCCTGCCCGCGTCAAGTTCGCACACGCTCATCGGTTCCGTCATCGGCGTCGGCATCGCCAACCAACTCATGAACGGACGAAGCGGCACCAGCGGCGTCGATTGGGGACAAGCCAAAAATATCGGCTACTCTCTGCTGCTCTCGCCCATCGTTGGCTTCGGTTGCGCGTTTCTTCTCTTGCTTCTAGCCAAAGCTCTGATCAAAGACCCCAAACTTTATAAAGCTCCGGAAGGCGCCGAGCCGCCCCCGTTCTACATCCGCTGCCTGCTCATCCTCACCTGCACCGGAGTCAGTTTCTTCCACGGCTCGAACGACGGACAGAAAGGCATGGGCCTGATCATGCTAATTCTCATCGGCACCGTCCCCACCGCCTACGCTCTCAACCACGCCGTCACCTACAAAGATTCGCAGGATTTCATCGCCGTCTCCCTCCAGGCCGCCGAAGCTCTCACCAAATATGTCAGCCCCAACGCCACCGTAGGCGATCCTCACGACGATATCACCGCTTACGTCCGCGACAAGAATTTCACACCCAACACCATGCTAGCGCTGCGCACCATGGTCAACGACATCGGCAACGAAACCGCTCTGTACAAAGAGATGAAGAACATCCCCAACGACCGCGTGCGCAACTTCCGCAACGACATGTACCTGATCAGCGAATCTCTGCGCCTAATGCAGAAGACCGGCAAGCCCGAGATCGCCGCCTCCGACGCCGCCATCCTCGCCAACTACAAAAAGCACATCGACCACTCCACGCGCTTCATTCCTCTCTGGGTAAAAGTCGCCGTAGCCATGGCCCTCGGCCTCGGCACCATGGTCGGATGGAAACGCATCGTCATCACCGTGGGAGAAAAAATTGGCAAGAGCCACCTCACCTACGCCCAAGGCGCAATCGCCGAAATCACCGCCATGGCCACCATCGGAGCCGCCGACGGCTTCGGCCTCCCAGTCAGCACCACCCACGTCCTCTCCTCTGGAGTAGCCGGCACCATGGCCGCCAACCATTCCGGAATCCAGTGGTCCACAGTCCGCAATCTAGCGCTGGCCTGGGTGCTAACTCTGCCAGTAGCCATGCTCCTCTCAGGATCGCTATTCTGGCTCTTCCGCAAAACGTTCTAAACGTCAAAGGATCAGCCCTTACTCGGACGCTGGCCCACCCAAGCGCTCAACACGCGGCATTGAAGCCATTCGTACGGCCATAATCACGGGGAACGCCACACCTGAGTCACTTGACTTACTTTGCTAATTAGATATTCTTAGCTCAAGTTGGGCATCTCCCCCGCCGATCTTGTCCAGCAGCGAGGGGGCATATCTAAGCCAGTGAACCGGGAGACTACATCTGTCCGCGATTTGAGCACGCTCCTGAAAGATTCTCCAGCAGGAGCTTGGGTCGCTTTGTCCCACGACAAGACCCGCGTTGTCGGCACTTCGAAATCCATCGAAGCCGCCTCATTGCAAGCGCAATTCAACGGCGAACTAGCCCCCGTTTTGATCAAAATTCCCCTCGAATACGAAGGAATAGCGGCTGGCGTAAAATAATTGCCGCGTGAAGTTTCCCTACACAACTGCCTTTGTTCGTACCCCTCCGCGTCCGTACCTCGATGTTGTTTTGCGAAACGGCTTCAACACCACAAGGCTGATTGCCCTCGTAGATTCAGGGGCCGACTATCCGATATTTCCGAGCGACGTGGCTCACATCCTCGGGATCAATTTAGACAAAGCTCCGAAGTGGCCTTTTTCTGGAACCCTGGCAAGCCGCAAGAGGCCAAACTGGCGAATTTGTTTCTCTCCGTGCTACGTGAAGGCAGCTCCGATCACGCATATCGCGAGGTCACAGTAAAATGTGCATTCTGTGATGACTTTAGTCTCTCGGGCGTGCTTGGCCAAAAGGGGTTCTTTTCTATTTTCAAGACTACGTTTCACCAACCGGATAATTACTTCGAGATCGATCCGTGGGATTCACTTCTGAGGCAGGAATAACTTCTCCGGCTTCTTCTTCGCTTTGTTACCCGCGGAGTTCAGATCCCGGCGGCTTTCTTGCGCCGTGACGAAGGTGAAGAACCTCGATCAGGCGCCTCTCGTCATCTACCCGGTAGAAAATCAGGAAAGGGCTGTGGAGTAGTTTCCTAACCTGCGGCCGCTTACGGACGATGCTACCCATGCGAGGAAAACGGACGAGCAAATCAGCGTGATCCAACAAGGAACTGCCGAAGCGGGAAGCTGCATCCGCGTCGTCTTCGGCGATGTGGCCGATGATTTCGGCAAAGATGATTTCGGCAAGATCGTTCAGCGCCCTTTGCGTGTAGAGGAGGCGGTAATCCACTTGGGCAATCGCTTGCGAACTTCTTCGGCGGGGACGGTTCGGCCAGCTTTCGCATCCCGAACGCCTTCATCAATGGCAGCCAGCGTATCCTCGTCTTCCTCGTCGAGGATCGGAGCCGGACTCTCAAGTTCGAACTTCTTCGCCTTCGCCATAGCCTTATCCTAGGCCGGATTCGGCGGGCAGCGCAACGGAATTCGCTCCCGGCTTCACGCAGTCCCACTTCTCGCAAAGGAAGCCGGGAAGTGTGGCGCCCGGCTGGGTGTAAAATAACTCTGTTATGGCGGCAGACAAACAGCACGCGCACGAACTGATCGAGCAATTGCCTCCCAGCCAATTACCAGCGGCCATCGGCATGCTGAAAAGTCTGCTTGATCCCGTGTCTCGCGCGATCGCGAACGCCCCAATGGATGACGAACCACTCACCGCGGCAGACGAGAAGGCGCTCGCGGAAGCTCGCGACTGGTCGAAGCATAACAAAAGCACTCCGCATGACGAGTTCCTAGCCGAGCTCGGCATCACTCCAGAGGAGATCGACAACTACCGGGAACCGAAGTGAAGCGGATCGTCTGGACCGATCCTGCCAAAAGCGATATCCGCAGCTTGAGCAAGCCCGTGGCGATGCAAGTCTTCTCAGTACTTCACCGTTTCGCACAATCGGGCGTCGGAGACGTGAAAGCTCTCCGAGGAGGAGACGAACTTCGGCTGCGTATAGGCGCCTACCGCCTCTTCTTCGTCTGCCCAGATGCCGACACCATCGAGATTCGCCGCGTCCGTCATCGCGGCGAGGCTTATCGCTGAGATGACATGAGGCCCCCACTTCTCGCAAAGGTGTCGAGAACCTGGGCACCCGGCCCCGTCAGTATCCCCTGTGATTATGCTCTGTCATTATGCTCTGTCATTCCGAATCGGGCCGAAGGCCCGGTGAGAAACCTGCTTCTCTTCGGCAGCGCCCCCACGCCGACGCCGTCTGTGCCGTTACGCCGGCAGTACCGTGAAAGAGCGGCGCTTCAGCGCCGCGCCGAACCCCCACCATTTCAACCGGGCTTCAGCCCGCTACATCGCGACCCTGTCAGGTGTAAGAGACCGCCAGGTCCATGATTCTAAAGATTTTGCAAAATGGGGGGGAGGGGGGTACCCGTTACACAAGAGTAAACTCGCAGCCGTAACCGTAGCCGCAGCCCACTCACCCACAATCCGGAGGAACAAAATGGGAACAGCGACGACCCCACTATGCCAGCACCAGATGAACAACGCGCGCTCTGTGGATGTCCCGCGATGAGGGGGCAGCGGTACTGCTACTCCCATCAGCGCAAGCACGAGCAAGCCGCGAGGAAGAATGCAGAGCGTGCGCGCCAGAGCTGGTTTGAATCGATGCGGCTCAACGATGTGAAGTCAGTGCAGCGGGCTCTGCGGGAGGTTATGAATCGGCTGCTGTCAGGCCAGGTCGATCACAAGCAGGCGGGCCAAATACTCTATAAGCTCCAGACCGCAAGCGTGAATCTGAGGACCGCGGCCAGTGAGGCAGAATGCACCGAAAGAAAATTGATGCCCGCTCCTAAGTCGTGCCGTTCCAGGAACCTGCGACTGGCTACCTTTGCCTCCTCGCTGTCATCTGAAACGCAGGAGGATTTCTCATGAATCATTCCAGAAGCCGTGCATTCACTTGTTTACTAGTCCTCTTTGCTTCTCTAGTTTTCTCTCCACTTCTTCGAGCGGACAACAAGGTCCTCGGAGAAGTTGAACTGGTCGGGGCCTCAAAAGTAGAAAACACTTCCGGCGTCTGGGTCGATGGCCAATACGTTGGCTATCTGAATGAGCTGAAGGGATCGAAAAAACTTCTGCTGCTTCCCGGCGATCACGAGATCACAGTCCGACAAGGCGGATATCTGGATTTCACGCAGAAAGTCGTCGTGCGCGCAGGAGAGAAACAATCCATCGAGGTAAAGATGGAAAAAGATACGAGTGTAGTTCTGCCGAGAGTCACGGCGGAAATTAAGTTAGAAGTAAAGCCGAATCGCGCGGCAGTGTTCGTCGATGGAGTCTTCATCGGCCACGTGGCCGAATTCGAAGGCATTGGCAAAGCCCTGCTGGTAGCGCCAGGAAAACGCAATATCAAAATAACTTTGCCGGGATATCACACCTTTGAAACCGATGTCGACGTTATGGCAAATCAGAAAACGGTAGTCAAAACTGAAATGGTAGCAGGCGGTCCGGCGGAAGGAACTCCCTTGAATAAATGATGGCTCGATCGATGATTATCGATCTATGACGATCGATCAATGATTATCGATCAGTGATGATCGATCGGTGACGTTCGCAGTTATCGCAGGGCGCAATCAGGCAGGCGCGCCGACGGTCGCGCTAGCGCCGCGTTGCTTTCGCAGCTCGGCCAGAAACGCGTCGGACGAAAGAGGATCTCGTCTTCGGAACAGAGCCAGCAATGTGTCCTCGGTTTCCCCCGAGTCCACAATTCGAGAATTCTGCTCAATGCCGGTTTCCAGGCCTTCGGGCTCGACCAGCAACTCGGGCAGAACGTCACGATTCTCCGTGAGCACGCTCAGAAATTTTTCCAGCAGCGCGCGATGCTCGGAAGTACTTTTCGTGAACTCCACTCCCATCCCTTTGTCGGGATGCATCACGCGAACCACGCCTTCCGTCTTCAACTCGACTGCAGCAGCTCGCATGGAAAGCGTTACGCGCGTCGACACCGGAAAGGGCGAACTGATCTCGAGGTAGCAACCGCCCAAGCTCAGATCCAGAAGCTGGCAACGAACCGGCGGATCGTCCACTTCAACCTCGGAGGAATTCCTGCTCAGCCATTCCCGCAATTGCTGCACAACTGCGGGGGATTGATCCAGAAAGCGCATTCCCACTTGCGTGCCAGTTCCTTCCCAGGCAAACTCCGCATCCACTTCCACACCCGCAGCCGACCCCGGAAGCGTGAATGACAGTTGCCATCGCCCTTGAGGCTTGCTGCGGCGAGGCAAGCTGATCGCGAGCCCTCCCTCACCTAAGTCTGCGGTCTGTGCCTTCAACCGCGCACCCGATTCACGGCTCGACATTTCCACGGGAATTTGGATTGGCGAGCGCGTGTTGCGCCGCCGCTCCTTCTTCATCAGCGCTCGCGCGGCGCGGAAGCTCGACTTGGCCCGCTCAGCCGTAACCGGCTTATAAAGGATGAAGTTCGCCCCAAGCTCGAAGGCAGAACGCAAGCCTGTGCTGGCGTCCAGAATCGCCACTGCGACCGCTCGCTGATTGCCCGGCGACGAACGCACAACGCCGAGCACCTCTGCTGCGCCCTGACCGGCGCAGTCCACAATGATCGCTTCAAAGCGCCCGCGCGTCAGATGATGCAGCGCAATCTCCGAACTCGCGCAGTGTTCGACGCTAATGTCGAGATCGCCCAGCGTCCGGCGCAGCACCCGCACAATCTTCTCGTCGGAACACAGCAGCAACGACTTCAATTTCATGATACCGCCTTCGGTCTTCCGCGATTCCGGGGCGCGGAACGCGCTACGGCAAATGTAAGCTCCTGCCAAAGGCGCATCAACAAAACACTTACGCAGGAGGTTACGGCTGTAACCCGCTTTGGCCGTGAAGAACTCGCTGAACTCTTTATCGGGATTTGCCTTCAGCGTATCGCAAGCCTGAAGCGGGAATCGGCCGCTCTTCTGGCGCAATCTCTTGGGGTCAAAACGGGAAGATTTGTTCCAATCTGGGTCGATCAAAGATGAACTAACAGCAATGGATCCAGCAGCTTAGAAATCATTTACTCAAGCGACGCTCCGAAAAATAACATTGACTTTCGACTCAATACTGCCGTAAGATGTTGAGTCTCCGGTAGCGTTTATGATCTGTGGGATAGTGGAGAGGATTCGCTCCTGCAGCATGCAATGTTTTTGTATGAATCGCCGAAAGTATTCGGAGAATCATATAGTTAGCAACAAAGTTTGAAATTGAGTTCATTCCCCCTTTGTACGAAAGGCAAGTTTCATGGCCAAGCGACGCGGAAATCCAAACTGGGGCAAGCCTGAGCCGATCGGGCCGATAGTCCCTACCATCACCGAGTTTGAGCAGGTCGTGCGTGAATACAAGCTCTCCCCCGACCAGTATCTCCGGTCGACCCGTCTGCGGGAGTGGGCACGCCGCAATAAGAACTCGAAGTATATCCCCGAACCTCTGCTCGAAGCCTGGGGATTCGAGATCGAATCTACGCTGTAAGCCAGCGTCGGAAGAACTTGCAAGGGTCGCCATCCCGGCGGCCCTTTTTGCTGCGCCCGTCGCCTTTGCGGCCTGCCGTACCGGCGACCCTTCGCCTTTAGCCGATTATTTCCGTTTCGTTTGCTCAAGCCTCACCGACGTGCCTTGGCGTAAAATGTTGTCGATCAGGAGTGTTCATCGACGGCAATGCGGGATAAGCTTCCACTTTTCGCTGTGCTTTTCGCTGCCTGCTGGCTTCCCGCCGCAGTGGTTTCACAAACGATGCCCAACGGCGCCGCCATCGACGCTGAAGTGAGCAAGATTATCACCCAGACGGGCGCCAAGGGCATAGCGGTTGCGGTCATTGATCACGGCAAGATCGGTTATGTGCACACCTACGGCATTCGTAATGCCAAGGGAGATCCGCTGACTACGGACACCGTTATGTACGGCGCGTCTCTCACCAAGACAGTGTTTGCCTACACGGTGATGCAACTGGTCGATCAGGGAAAACTCAAGCTCGACACACCTATCAAGGACGATCTCGACAAGCCGCTGCCGAGCTATGGCCCTGATCCGGTTTTCCCGGACAAGTACGGGCCATATAAGGATCTAGCCGACGACGCACGCTGGGAAAAGATCACGCCGCGCATGTGCCTGACGCATTCGACTGGCTTCAGCAACTTCTGGTTCATCGAGCCCGACCAGAAACTGCACATCCATTTCGAGCCGGGCACGCGCTTCAGCTATTCGGGAGAAGGATTCATCCTGCTGCAATTCGTCATTGAGCACGGCCGCAAGGCGCAGGGGTTGGGGATCGATGTCGGCGATCTGACCAAGGCTAACTTCGACCGGCTGGGCATGACCCGCACCAGCCTGGTGTGGCATAACGGTCTCGACTCCAATGTCGCCGATGGCTGGAACGATCAGGGCCAGCCGCAGCCGCATGACAAGCGCAACAAGGTGCGTGTGGCGGGCTCCATGAATACGACGATCTCTGATGTGTCGAAGTTTGCCGCGGCCCTGGTGCGTGGCGATGGACTGAGCGCGGCCTCGCGCGCCGAGATGACGAAGCCCCGCCTGCACATTACCGTGGCTCATCAAATGCCCCTCTTCCTTCCCGACCTGCCAGTAAGTGAGCAGCGCAAGGATTTGTTCGCGGGTCTCGGCGTCGTCGTTTTCGATGGTCCGCAGGGGCACGGCTTCTTCAAAGGCGGCCACGATGGCCAGACCGCCAACACGATGGTCTGCATCGAGGCGGATCAGCGTTGTGTTGTCATCCTGTCGAACGATGTTCGCGCCGAGGCGGGCTTCGCCGAGCTGGTCAAGTTCATTCTCGGCGACACCGGCGTGCCCTACGACTGGGAATACGGCGATCACGCTGGTAAGTCCTAAGCTCCACGAGAATGGCAGGAGCTAGAAGCCAATCACTATCCAATCAGACATCCGCGCTTTCGCCCTGAAGTGATGAAAATCGCCATTTTGTTCATCATGGCGTTGCGCTGGGACCTTGAGTGTAAATGGCCAGATAACATCAGCCACGCAGCAGTGTGTGACCTTAGCCCTCATAACTCCAACGATACTTTTCCGGCGTGGCAGCGTCCCCCTTGGCACATAAATCTCCGGCCGAGATAATGACGCACTATCTAGCGTGCTGGGCTCCGGAATACGGGCTACTGGTGGGAAACCGCTGCGGATGCGACGTCCGAAACTTAGGGAGTAGGCCATAACAACCTTATCTTAACCGAAACGCAGATGGTAACGGACCTTATAAGTAGATGAAATCACACACCAATATCTGGTTTTCCACAGGAATAAGTTGGACTTAGTCCTTCTCACAGTTGACTTATAAGTAGTTTTGCAAAATAATTCAGCCTCGGTTCCACTCACTTAAGAACTCAAGGAGTATCACCATGCGAATGTTTTCGTGGGCGGTTCGGTTTCTCGCTTTCTCTCTATTAGTCCCCATGGCTTTTGCCTGCACCATCACCATCTCACCCGCCACGATCACAGTCGCAGCCGGCGGCACCATGAGCTTTACCGCGACGCCGTCTCACGGCTGTAGCGGAACTTATTCATGGACTTCCACGATCGGGACCTTTAGCCCCAACAACGCCGCGACAACGACCTTTACTGCACAATCCACACCGACCACCGGTACCATCACCGTCACCCTTACCAGCGGCACGCTGCATGTTTCAGGAAACGCCAATGTCACGATCAATGCGCCTATTCAGGCAGGCTTTTTTGGCATGGATATAAACCAGAACAACACTGTCGGGGGAGTTCCCGCCGGCGAATCGGATCCCTGGCCTTCGTCGGTTGCCGGAGGCACCAGCTTTGGCACGTACCGCACTCTCGGCAGCGCAATCAACTGGTCGAATCTAGTCCCTACCGCCGGCGATTGCCCATCTACTGACGGCGGAGAGCCGACTTACATCTGGTCTGGCTCAAATTCCACCACCAACAAGCTGTATGAATGGTTCTCTCAAGCTTTTGCGGGAGGACAAAAGGTGATGTTTGACGCTTACTCCACGCCCACCTGTTCAGTGTTTAACGTGCCGTATAACTCGAGTCAACCGTGCGCTGCCTCCCTCGGTCAGGACGGGTGCTATCTGCCTGGCGATGTCCCCACTACCGATGCAGCCTGGAAGGAATTTCTTAGCAACCTGCTCAGCTACCTCAGCACAACCAAGTTCACCGGCAGCGAAACGTACATGATCAGCCAGCTGGGGTACATCGAAGTGTGGAATGAACCCAATATTGGCACAGAATGCAACGGCACTGACCATTACTACACCGGTACTACGTATGGCCTTGGCAACTGTACCGCGGCTAATCTTGCAATCATGCTGAGCGACGCCCACCAGATCGTGCTGGCCTTTAACGAGGCGAACGGCACGAACATCAAAGTCATCAGCCCCGCCCTGACCGCGGCACTAGAACCCGGTTCGAATTGCATTGCGACGTCACCCACAATCAATAGCTTCTTTACGACCATTTTGGACGCAATTGCCAACAGCGCAAGCGGGACGCAGAGCATGGACTACATCGGCTTTCACGGATATAACTACATACCGACGAACACTACCGGCACCCCCGACCCGGCTTCGGGCGCCAGTTGTATTAGTCCGCTGACCGCAAACGTACAGTATTACGCCACTCTTGCAAACAGCGGCTTTACTCAGCCCCTTTATGACACTGAAGGAAGCTGGGGAGGCGGCGATGCTGGTGGGCAAGATTCTTTAATCACCCAAAGCGCATACAACGGCGGTTCGGGCCGGGAGCAGGCGTTTGCCGGCATCTACAATCTTGTGCAAGCCGCCTATGGTACGTCCCTTGAAGGTATGAACTGGTTTGGGTGGGACTTCCAGGTTCCAAATACAGGCGCACCCTCAACCGGCCAGTATTGGGACGAATCGGGAAGCGGAAGCATTGCCCCCGCAGGCACAGCGTACAACACACTTTACAGTTGGCTTTCCGGCGCGGACCTTTCGACGACCTTCGCGGCTCGTGTGGCGGCGTGCGGGCCGTATCAATCAACAACAGTCTGGACCTGTCAATTCGTGTTCCCGAATGGCAAGTTCGGCTTGGTGGTTTGGGACAACAATGGGACATGTTCCGACAGCACGTGTACGGTAACGAATTCGAGCTGGCCGGTCCCGGCCACTCCGGTTGGAGGCAGTGTCACCTACACCACTTACCATGACCTGGACAACGGAAGTCACACAATCAGCGGCGGCACAGTTCCAATCAGCTTGCAGCCAATTCTGATCAACGATTGAGCGGGCTGAAACGCGGAAGCATGGGGCCTTCGGGCCCCATGGTTTCCCGCAACCAATCTTCCTCTGCCTTCCTCATTGAAAAAGCCCCCGCTGCTGACTGAAGTGCATCCACCATTTGATAAGCTTCCACCGAGGATATGCAGAACCGCCCACTATCCTCGCGCCGCACGACTTCCCTTTCCTGCCGAAAACATTTATAAGGCAGCTCAGTGCTGAACATCCTTCAAATCCCGCTGCCCGAACTATTCGCGGTGGTCGCGGCCGTAGCTTTCGCCGCGGGATTGAACGTCTACGCCACGGTCGCAGTCCTGGGGCTGCTCGCGCGCTTCGGACACATCCCGCTCCCGCCAGCGCTGCAGCTCTTACAAACCTGGCCGATCATCGCTGCGAGCATAATTCTTTTCGCTATAGAATTCTTCGCCGATAAAATCCCCGCCTTCGATCTGATTTGGAGCGCGCTCCATACCTTCGTCCGCGTCCCCGTCGCCGCTCTGCTGGCCTACGGAGCCACGCGCCAACTCACCCCAGCCGAGCAGTTGTTGGCGGCCGCGATGGGAGCAGCCATAGCTCTCGCCGCCCACGGAGGCAAAACCGCCCTCCGCGCCGCCGTGACCCCAAGCCCTGAACCGTTCTCCAACATCACGCTAAGCCTGGCCGAAGACGCCCTGGCGATAGGTCTAACCTGGCTGGCCACGCGGCATCCCTACGCAGCAGCCAGCATCGCGCTCGCCCTGGTAGCAGTAATAATCCTGCTGGCTCGCGTAGTAATTCGAGCCTTGAGAGCGTTATTTCGAGGGGCGGAAAAAGAACTGGAACGAAAAACGTAGCGCCAGCGTCAGCTACAAATATAAATATGGAGATAGCCGCTCGCGATTGTCCGTTGAGCGTGTTCAGCCTAGCGTAGAATCCGCCTCAAAAGATATGAGTAGCGCCGCAGGGCACTTGGCCGTCAGGAATGGTTAAGCGTGTCCGGGCGACAACGCGATTCACAATATCCTCAGCGCCGTCGCGATATAAGGTATGTAACGTACTGCGCCAGCCCATCAGTTCGCCGAGCGCGAACTCGGTTTCGATCCCCGCGGGATCTTTCCCGCGCTCCTCATGAAAACATTTCAGCAGGAATTCGCCCTGTTCCACCAGACGATGGATGGTCTCCGCATTCTGCATGGCAAGGAGCAAGTTGCCCTCCTGGGGCCTGGTCGAGGAGCTTAGGTGATAGGTCTAGCCGATAGGTCTCTCGTGGGCGTGCTGCGATTCGAGTGCAACAACGGCCCGAGGAGGCGGAACTATCTCCGCCTCCTCGCGCCCGACAAACGTATCTCTTACGCTGTCACAAGTTCGTGCTGCTGCAGGGTCGAGGTAATCACGTCAAAGGTGTGAACCTGCGGCGTCCCGTCGATAAACCGCGTCAGGGTCTTCAATACCTGCGGATAAGTATTGGTGTTGTAGTTGTCGGCATCTTTCTTGTTTTCCCAGATGCTGACCGCGGTAACGTCAACTCCGCCCTGGCCGCAGAATGTGATCTCGTCCTTAAAACCATTCTGCTTACGCAGCAAAGGCAGAACGTCTTTTTCAAACGTTTTCGTGTAATCGGACAGGTTATTCGCCTTCAGATGAAAAGTGACATTGCGTGCATACATAGGCAACCTCCTAGGTTGGGGGTAACTAAGGAAAGAGTGCTTCAGGATGGGCTGACTTAGATCAGGGAACCTGAAATGAGGAGAAGGTGACAACCACCTCATCTACGACCCTAGTCTTATCAGCCCCACATGTCAACCGCCGCACCGAGAGCATCCGGCACGATTTCATGGGCGAAACGTCTGTCAGACGCATGAGCGTCGAGTCTATTTTTTCCACGAGCTTGTTGGCCGGTGGCCCATTCAAGCCGTCCTTTGGCTTGAGTGGGACCGGTTTCACAGGCGGACGCATCCTGCTGCCATGTCCGATTACTTAATTCCAAAATCGCTCACAATCAGCCGCGTATCCACTGTCACATGCGGTGAAATCGCGTGATACGCCCACACATGCACCCACGCGTTCCCTGTCCGCCATGTTAGAAACGACTTCATCAACCCGGCCGGAATAAACAACAGGTAGACGAAGGTCAACGACATCGCAGCCGCCCGAATCGAGTCGTACCGCGTGCCCGACTCCAAAATATGCATCGTCGGATAACTCACTGCCCCCAGCAGATAAGCCGTCATCGGCGAAAACAGCTTGAAATATCTCGGCATCAAGATCGAATAGATGAGAATCATGATCGGCAGATCCGTCCCGAACAGGTGCAGCCAAAATGACATCAACCCGCCAACCAATTGCTGATGCCGCGTGAGCTGAAAGATATTTGGCCCCATCATATCCATCCCGGCGCTGAAGGCAAGCACCACCACGATCACCAATACATCGCTCTTCAGGCTTGCCGATTTCAAACTGAGCTGCTCGTTTGAATATCCCCGCATCCGAAACGCAACGTACGGAATGAGCGCCAGCAGAATGCCGTTGTACGCCGCCCACGTATAAACCTCAATCGGCGACTGCACCCGCGTCGCCCCCACCAGCGACCCATTCAGATGCAGCGCAATCCCTTCGCCAAACAAATGCTGCCCGATCAGACGGCCGGCGATCATCACCATCGCGGCGTACGTCCACATCGCCAATGTCTGGCGCCGCGCAGTAGAAGACTCCGGAGCGCGTTGTGCCAGGTCAACCACGCGTCGCTTTCGCGTCAGCAGCGCAACCAAGCCGAACATCAGTACTACAAGCACCAAGTATTTCGACGATCCAACGACCAACCCCCTAAACAGCGGCACGTGTCGAGAAAAAAGGAGCCCAACTCCGCACAGAAGCAGCCAAAGCAGAATCGCCACGTACAAAGCCTTCTGGAAACCAGACTTCGGCCCCCACAGGATCCGTTGCTACTTCATGGGCGAAAAATCTGTCGGGCGCATGTACATCACGTCTACTTTTTCCACGAGTTTGCGCGCCGGGTCGGAGTTCTCTTTGATCAACGCTTGAAAATCTGGGTCGGCTCGCATAGCATCCCAGTTCTTTTTCGCTTCCTCCCCGCTGGAATGAGCCACGAGGAAAATGAAGGTGTTATCCCACTCGGGCGTCCCCTCGGGCACCCAGTAACCCACAACCTTCAGATCGTGTTTGGCGAGTAGCTTTGACTGTCTGTCGCGAAACTGCGACTCCAGCGCCGGCACTTTGCCCGGCAAGGTATGGTAAATGTGCATCTCAAAAACGCGATTGCTATCGGCCCTCACCTGGTTAATGTGGGACAGACGGGCAGTAATCAGCGATCCAGCGCCAAAGGAAACCATGGCGATGACGCAAACAGTCCAACGTTTCAATTTCCAGGAGTTGATTCTCATAGTCACCTTTCTGCTTTCTGCGAATCCTTAGTCGCGATCAGGGTACGATGACGCCGAGCCAGCCACTTACGTGACAGCTCCTTGTTGCTTGAAGCGTCCAAAAAGTGTCGGCGTGATGATCACAGTGAGAGGTCCCAGTGTTAGAAACCCAAACTCATACCACCAAGGCACCGGTATTGTGCAAGCCTTTTGTTCGATCAAAACGGCAACCGTGGTCATTACCATCAATGCTAGGAACTTCGTTGCGCCAGTGCGAATTCGCGCAGCGACGCAACCACCCATTGCACAGGCTGTGAGAAACACAATCGGCGCAAGAACGACGTACGTCGCCGGCGTTGGCGCAACCCACTTCGAGATGCTCAGGTTGGCGGCATACTGAAGGATTTCCATTGCGATGTACACGCCAACAGCGATGCTTACGCTGATGAGGCAATCGCGGCTCCGCAGCGAGGACCAGACCATGGACGGGACCGAACGAAAAGTTTGACTCCAAAACCAAAGACACGCGGTGAGTCGCGACGTGGATTCTGTGCGCAGCGTGTATTCCTCGATCAGGTCGCCGAGAATGGCCTCTCGATATAGGTCGGGCAGAACAGATTCGAGAAGCCAGCAAGCGAATGCGGGCGGAGAACTGCGACTCATATCGTCCTCCAGCGGTCCTTCAGACCAGCCGTCATGCTGCGAATAGTTTGCTCCGATACTTCCAGCGCCCGTTTCCCTGCCGCATCAACGCGGAACAGCCGTTTGGCGCGGCCCCCGCGCTGCGGCGTCGGTTCGCCGATAAATGAGCTGATATACCTTTTTGCCTCAAGCCGCTCCAATGTCGCGTACACCGCGCCGATAGAAATATTGCGACCGGTACGTTCTTCGATCTCGCGTCGCACGATCATGCCATGAGTATCACCATCCAGGCGCACAAGCGCGAGCAGGATGATGTGTTCCAGAGATCCGAGTAGTTCTCCCCGCTTCATTTCCTCTACAATATAGAACCAATAGAAGGAGACGTCAAGCGCCAAATCGCCCGCGCTCAAATCTGCGGAAATGAGCCATATTGAGCAGACTTTTAGGCTTTTTCCCGTTAGCGTGTCTCCAATCGCAGAACCAGCGGCGGCCGAAATTGCCGGGAGAAACGATGAGCACAGCCGTGATGATCGGACGGATTGCAGCAGTCGCGCCGCGTCCCGGCGCCAGAATTACGGGCGTAGTTTACTTCCTTTACTTTCTGACAGCAGTCCTCGGCGAGTTCTTCCTCAAAGGAATAGTTGTAGATGGCGACGCCGCCGCCACCGCGAATAACCTCATAGCTCACCAGCCTCTATACCGGTTGGGGCTGGCGACTGGCCTCATCGCGATCGCGTGCTACATCGCGCTGACGGCGCTTTTCTATGGCTTGTTCAAGCCCGTGAACAGAAACCTCTCATTGCTCGCCGCGTTTCTCGGCCTGGTGGCATGCGCCATTACGGCTGCCGGCAGCCTCTTTCAACTCGCGCCATTAGTCGTCCTGGGAGGCGCGCCGTACTTGAGCGTATTCAATGCGGAACAATTGCGGGCCCTGGCGTTGATGTTTCTCGAACTGAATAATCAGACCGCCAACATCTGCCTCGTACTCTTCGGATTCTATGACCTCCTGATCGGGTACCTCATTTTTAGGTCAGTCTTCCTGCCTCGAGTTCTTGGTGCGCTGATGACGCTCGCCGGTTTGGGTTGGCTGAGCTTTCTGTACCCGCCGCTGGCAAACTTTCTGTCTCCCTACATTCTGGTGCTCGGCTTCCTTGCAGAACTACTGCTGATGCTGTGGCTCCTGGTGAAGGGAGTGAATGTTCAACGATGGAAGGAGCAAGCCAGCGCAGCGTGAAAGCGCAGTCGATCGCTAGCTCTTGGGAGCCGGTCAAGTTTTCCTGCGCTCGATTCAATGACTGCGTA
>Ga0302180_10001189_pt1 | contig 20962 bp, 20 predicted proteins | sample I_Palsa_E3_2_FD_200575 | JGI IMG/M metagenome (GOLD analysis project Ga0302180, IMG submission 200575) | Peat permafrost microbial communities from Stordalen Mire near Abisko, Sweden - I_Palsa_E3_2 | ecosystem: Environmental > Terrestrial > Soil > Palsa > Peat permafrost | place: Sweden... | reverse complement strand
CAGCGGCTCGTCGGTCAACTTATCGAAGACCACGATGTCACCTTCCTGCAACGCGACGAGGTCGCGCAGCGAGACGGTCGTCTGCCCCAACTCGACCTCGACCTCTACTGCCGCGCGCTCGACGTTTCGGGTGAGTTGCGCGATGTCTTCCTCGGTCATGCCGCGTCCGGCCATGACGGTCGGTGACCACTGGAACTCGGTGAGTTGCTGCCCGATCGATTGCAGCACGAGATACGGGAGACAGAAGTTCATCACCCCCGCCATATCACCGATCTTGAGCTCCATTGAGATATAGGCGACGATCTGGTCCAGCGGGATGATGCGCGGGATAAACTGCGGATTGGAATCGAGCGCTTCGATCTTGAGCGAGAGCGTCAGCAGGTAGTTCCACGATTCACGATAGCTGTTGAGCATACGCGCCATGAAACGCTGCATGAGCGTGCGCTCGATATCGGTCAGGTCGCGTAGCTTGTTCGGAAACCAGCCTGGGCCGCCGAGCAACCGGTCGATGATCGAGAAGACGAGGTTAAGGTCCACTTGCACGATGCCGCTGCCCGGAAGCGGATCCATCGAAAAGATGCCCAGGATCGACGGGATGCCGATCGAGGCGATAAAGTCGCCATAACTGATCTGTTCGATCGAAACGATGGTCGCCTCGACGCGCGTGCGGAGGTAGACCGAAAGCGAATTGTTGAGTAGTCGGGTGAAGTTCTCGTGCAGCGTGCGCAGCGTCTGCAGTTGATTGTTGGTAAATTTATCGAGCCGCTTGTTGAATCGAAAATCGAACGACTTGACCCTGCGTCCGTCGATCGCTTCTTTCGCCGGCGCACCTTCGCCGGAGAGTTGATTGATGAGGGCATCAATCTCTTCTTGTGAAAGACTAGACATGCGTTCTCGCTTACGGACCTTTCCCGGTACTGCCCGGTGCTACGCTACCACTCAAGAGCACGATGTCAACACGGCGGTTCTGCTGTTTCTGCTCGTCAGTGGCATTACTGTTTCGCGGATGGTACTCGCCGTACGCGGTCGCGCTCAAGCGAGTTGGGTTGACGCCATCGTGCTCGTCGAGGTACCTTGCGACGTTGACCGCTCGCTTCCCCGACAGCTCCCAGTTCGTCGGATACTGATAAGTTGAGATCGGCACGTTGTCGGTATAGCCCTCGATCGCAAGCGCATTGCCACTGCGCTTGAGCAGTGGGGCGATGCCGTCGAGAATCTTGAGCGTCGCGGGACGAATCTCAGCGCTGCCGCTGTCGTAGAACGACTTATCGGAAAGCAGCGTCACGACCAAGCCGCGGGCTTCAGAATGCACTTGCACTTGCTGCTCGAGGTGATTCTCTTTAACGTACTTCTCGAGTTCTTTCTGGATTGCCGGGATGCTCGAGCTCGCCTCGAAGGATTGCTCGCCGTTGGCGCCGCCGTTGGGCGGCTGATTGACCGTCCAGACATTGTTGAAGCCGGCCGAAACCGACTTGGCAAACGCCTGTACTTTCACGCGGCTGATCGTCGACATAGCGAAAAGGATGATGAACAGCGCCAACATGAGTGTGATCATGTCGGCGTAGGTCAGCAGCCAGCGCATCATGCCCGCCGTCTCGAGCTTCTCCTCGGACTTCTTGCGCGGCCGATTCGATTCGGCTGCGCGGGCAGCGCTCTTGATCGGTTGTGCCATCAGTAGTTACGCGTACGCTTCCGTTATGCCGACGAAGCGGAGTAGCCGGCTTCGCCTTGAATCGCTCCGCCTTCTTCGACAGCGCTCTCGCGTTCGCGTGGATCGATAAATGCCAGCAGCTTCTCTTCCAAGAGCCGCGGATTGTCACCGGCTTGAATCGCGAGAATACCTTCGATCATGATCTCGCGCATCAGCAACAACTGACCATTGCGTTCTTTGATCTTGGTCGCAATCGGCAGCCACAGTATGTTCGCAAACAGGATGCCGAAGAACGTCGCGACGAACGCCTGCGCGGTCGCAACGCCGATCGTACCGGCGACGTTGGTGCTGTTGCCCATCTCGGACAGCCCTTTGAGCATGCCGATCAAACCGAGCACGGTACCGATGATGCCCAGGGTCGGCGAATAGCCGCCCAAATTCATAAAGACTTGTTCGGCCTTGGCCCCGTGTTCTTGGGTGCTGCTCACTTCGGTCTCGAGCACCTTACGAATGATTTCGGTGTCGCGGCCGTCGATCACCAGTTGGATGCCTTTGCGCATGAAGTCGTCGTCGAGCGCGGCCGCCTCGTTTTCGAGGGCCAGCAAGCCTTCGCGACGGGCCTTTTCGGCAAACGAGACCAGGGTCGAAATGACGTCACGTTCGTGGTAGTCGACCGTAACGAACGCGGTCTTGAAACCGCCGAAGAACCCTCGTATGAAGGTCCGCATCGGGAACGAGGTCAGCGTGGCGCCGATCGTTCCGCCGATGATCAGCATGAATGCTTCCCACCGGCCGAAGATGATGTGGGGATCGGTTCCTCCGACCCAGCCGGCGACGAAGATGGCTCCAAAGCCTAAAAGTAGGCCGATAACAGTTGCTAAATCCAAGGTTCCGCTCTCCGCAGGGTGGGTCAGCGCCTTTACCGGGTATCGGCCAGGCCAATCCCAATATCAAGCCCACGTAAGGGCTCGCCCGCTAGCCTGGTCCGTAAATTCGCCTCTTAAAGTCGATGATCTTCTGCTGAATCTCGAGCATCCGGTCGCGGACGACCAGGCGGTTGCCGGAGGTGAGGGTCACCACGGTATCGGGTGTTTCCTCGATTTGCTCGATGAGGTCGCTGTTGACCATGACCGGGTGGCCGTTGAGCCGCGTCAATGCAATCATACTGACCTCCAGGTATGCGAAAGGGGGCGGCGTTCCCGCCGCCCCCCGGTATCTACTAGTTCTCGCTTGCCTGGATGTGGGTGATGGTGATGAGGTTCTGGTCGGCGGTCTGGATGCCGCGCGAGTTCGCTTCAAAAGCGCGCTGGGCGATGATGAGGTTGGTGAACTCGTTGGCCAGGTTCACGTTGGACTCTTCGAGCGAGCCGGCCACAATCGAACCGAACCGTCCGGTGTTTGCCGTTCCAAGTTGAGCCAGTCCCGACGCCGCGGTCTCGGCGAATTGGTTGCCGCCGATGCGCTCGAGACCATCCTCGTTTTGGAAGGTCGCGATTGCGAGCTGCGCCAGTGCCTTTTGCTGACCGTTGGTGAACGACCCGGTAATCGTTCCGTCATCGCCAACGGTGATGTTCGAGAGCGTACCGGCGGAGTAGCCGTTTTGGCTCACCACCGTGCCCGACGAACTACTGTTTAAGCTAGTGTTGTCGAAGAACCCGAGCGCGATGGCGCCCGGCGTTGCCGTATTGGTCGGAGCCTGGGCGGCGTTCCCGACACTTGGACCCCACTGGAGCACGTCGAGCTGGTTGCCCTGCTGCAGGCTCGCCGTAGCACCCGCCTGGTGGAAGTACCCCGGCGCGTTTGTTCCGATTGATTCAGGCACGGTACTGCCACTCACATTCGCGACCGACGCGATCGAGGACGTATTGATGAACTGGCCATTCTGATCGAAGTAAGCGTAGCCGACGACACCAGACGAGCCCTGGCCGAGTTTAGCAGCCGTTATGTTGCCGACCGAGCCGATCGACCCGCCGTTCGTGATCGTCTGGAACTGCGTTCCGTCCGCGAAGCTGACACTGACTTGCCATTCGGTCGCGGCTTGCACAGCGGTGCCACTTGCGTTTTCGACGGTTGGCAAGCCGTTCTGCGCTGGCGCCACCGTCAACGTCTCGATAGCGCCGCCCGAGGGCGTAGCCATGGTGAACGTTACGCCGTTCACGGTCTGCGTCGTTCCGGCCGCGAAAGTTTGGGTCGCGCCCGTGTCTTTATCGAAGACCGTGTAGGTGTTACCGGCTGCCGGGCTGATCGTCAGCACGTCGTTCGTGCTGGTTGCCGGCGCGACGGTAACGGCCGAGATGTTGGGATTGCCGCCAGCCAACGTTACCTGCGCCGGGTTCGCACCAAGCGCGACCGGGGTGTAGGTGATCGTCGCTTCGTGCGATCCGCCGAGCGAATCATAGAGTGTTGTCGAGACGGTGACCGCCGCACCGGGATTGGCCGATGCGCCAATGGCCTGCTCGAATGCCTGCGACCAATTGGTTTGATCGAGATTGCCGCCGAGCGCAACGTCGAAAACCTGATCGTTGTTTGCCGGGCCGGTCTTCACACCTTGTCCGGTCGCCGTGGCTTGTTCTTGCAAGCCGACCGGAATCGTGATCGCGCCCGGCGTGCCGTTGGGTGTGACTACGCCCGCGCTGTTGGCCATGTAGCCCATGATCGCTTGACCCGATGCGGGGTCATAGAAGAGCCCGTTCGAGTTGAGCGAGAAGGCGCCGTCGCGCGTGTAGGTCGGCGAGCCGGTTCCGTTGGCGTTATTTTCGATGAAGAACCCGTCGCCGTTGAGTGCGAGATCGGTATTGATGCCGGTCGTTTCCAGACCGCCTTGGCCGAACTCCGTGTCCACGGTGTTGACTTTGACGCCGAGTCCGTTGTCGATCGGGTTGACGCCGCCGCTGGTTTGGGTCGGGCCCGACGGTGAGCCGACCTGTTGGTAAAACTGATCGGCGAAGGTCATGCGCTGGGCTTTAAAGCCCACCGTCGCGGTATTCGCGATGTTGTTGGAGATCATGTCGATCCAGCTCTGGTATGCATCCAGGCCGGAGATCCCCGTATAGAGTGAATCGAAAGCCATTCTTGACCTCTGTTACGGATCCGCGATGTTTCAGTTGATCCACATCGCGGCCGGAGCTCCGCAAGCGGTCCGCCCCGGGAGTGTTATTAGATGATTGCGGCCGAGTCGATGTTGGTGAAGACGTTCTCTTTCATCGAGTCGGAATCGACCGCGGTGATGACGGTACGGTTCTTGATGCTCACGACCATCGCAACGTCGCGGACGATGAAGAGCGAGTTTTTCGCTCCCTTCGCCGCGGCTTTGTCGGCCATCGCGTTCATCTTGGTCACGTCGTCCGACGTGAGGCTGATGTTGCGTGATTGCAAACGGGCCATGGCATGAGCCGAGAACTTGAGTGGTTCGCTCGAAGAAGTTGCCGCGGGCGCTTGCTGCGACGATGCGACGCCTTCGAAGACCGAACGGAAACTCGGCGACGAGGTCGGCGGAATCTCGACAGGTTGACCGACCGGACGCGCCGACGGACCGGGGATGATTCCCGGTTGCTGGACGCGGCTGATGTCGTTCGGATCCACGTCGTTATTGCCCCGAACTACTTGAGCCGGTTCCGGTTACCGATGCCGCGCTCCCGATGCCAACGATTTGGCTGGTCGCGAAGAGTAGCGGATTGCCGCTGCTATCGGTCATCGTTTGGCCGGACGAATTGGTCATGGTGAAGTACGGCGTGCCGTTTTGCACGTCGATCGACGAGATGATGCCCGTAACGGTCGAGCTGGCCGAACTCGAGCTTCCGCTCGTGCCCGTGTTGACCGTCGCGGCCTTGCCGATGAGCGAAGCTGCCTGTGTCACGCTGAAATTGCTCTGAAACGAAGCAAAGTCGCTGGTGAGCTGTTGCTGGTACTGCAGTTCGGACATCTGGGCGAGCTGGGTTACCGATTCGTTTGCGTCCTGCGGCGACGTCGGATCTTGATTTTGCAATTCCGTCGTGAGCAGTTGCAGAAACGCGTTCGGACCCAGGTCGTTGTCGTTCGTGGTCGCTGAATTGTTGGTACCGGCGTTGACCGCAGTCGTCCCGATACCTGTTGTGGGTTCCATAGTTCCTCCTACGCGAGGGAGTTAAAGAGCTCGAGGCTCGAACCGCCTAATAACGACGGTTCTAGATTCGAAGCTTCGGTCGTTTCGGTCGTGGGTTGACCGCCCAATTCGTGAACGGTATACCGCCGTCCGAAACCAGCGGTGCCATCCTTGCTGTGATCTTGACCGGCATCGCCTCCCGAAACGTCAACCGAGAAACCCGAGAGGGTCAATCCGGCTGCCGAGAGAGAGCGAGCGAGGTCTTGTTGGTTGGCAACGAGCGCACTGCGCACGTCGGCGCTCTGTGCGACGACGTTGGCGGTGACTTGAGTCCCGGATACGGTGAGCCGCATCGTCACTTGACCCAGGTTCTCCGGCTGCAACTGCAACCGAATCTCCGAGGTCCCTTGCGCGAGCGTACGCATCGACATTCCGTTGATCATCTGTTCGAGGACTGCGTTCGCATCGACCGTGGTGCCGCCGGCCGGCGTCGACTGCAAGGCGTTCTGCACTTGCGCGTTGAGGCTGGAGTTTGGCGCCGCGATCAGACTCGCCGCATTGGTGCCCGAAGGCGCTTGCTGCGCGAGGTCTTGAGCGAACGAGTGCCCCGAGTTGGTACTCGTCGAGGTATCCCCCGAGGATGAACCCGCGGTTATTACGGTGCCGTCTGCATCCGCGAGGAGCGCTGCAAACCGCGCAGCGAGCGTCGAGGGTGAGAGCGACGGGGTGGCTGCGGGTGCGGCCAGCGTCGATGCGCCGGTGCTTGCATCACTTGCACTCGCCGGCGTACCGCCTGCGTTGAGCTGCGCGTCGACGCCGGCCGCGCGCACGAGCATACGTGCGAGCAAGTCTGGAGCGTTCGACATCGTGATCGACGTTTGCGCTGAGGACGGCGGCGCTTGCGGAGCAACCGCGTTTGCGGTGGATTGGTTGAGCAGTCCGGCGGTCAGCGTGGACGGTGCGCTTTGTTGCGCCTCGACCGCGGATGTCGCTAGAGACTGCGTGCTTGCGAGTTGTACCGGGGAATAGGACGCCTTGGCGGGTGGGGCGGTTGCCGACGGCGCGTTGAGCGCCGCGATCACCGAAGACAGAAGCGAACTCACCAGCGACGAAACGTCGAGCGGACTCGATGTGCCGTTGCTTTGTTGTTGTTGGGCCGGGAGTTCTTTCGCCGAGTTGGCGTCCAAGAGGTTCCCCGAGAGTTCGTTCTGCTGCCCTGATCCGTTTTGCGCGTCCCTCGCGATCGACTCGACTACACTTTGCAATCGGGCTGCGAGGGCTGCCCCTTGTTGAGCGGCTGTCCCAGGTGGCGCGTTACTGGGTGGAGAGAGTGCATTCGCGAGTGTTTGCGTGATGGAGTTACGAAGCCGATCGAGGTCACTCGAACTCATCTTTCCGGCGAGCAGCTGGGCTGCCGACGAACCGACGCTTTGAGCGAGTTGATCGACGATCGTTGCCATCGGCGTTCCGTTTTGCAGCAGCGACGTGAGTTGCGTGAGCAGATCCGCGTTGGCCGCTAACGGACTAGCCGTCGACGACGAAGACGAAGATGCACTCGCGTTTGCAAGTGAGGCTCCAAACAGAGACGCCCAATGTGCGCCTTTGCCTTTTCCTCCCGCGTGCGCTGTGCCGGTGGCCGCATTTATCAGATTGGCCGGAAGCACCGATGCGATGGATATCATGCTTATTTCATTCACCTCCTTTCTTCGTATTAAGGCCCGAATGACAAAACGGAGAGCATGGCCTGGGATGCCCTCATTTAAGATGTTCGGCCCGTAGGGGGGTTGGGTTTAGATCGGGGCTGGCTGGCCGAGCCCCGCCGCGGCCAAGACCGAGCGGACGAGCGAGCCGCCGTTCTCGCTCAGGACCGACTCGGGGTGGAACTGGACGGCATAGACCGGCAGGCTGCGGTGGGCGATACCCTGGACGACGCCGTCGGCACTGCGCGCGGCGACGTGCAATGAGTCCGGGAGCGTCGAAGGGTCGAGACAGAGCGAGTGATAGCGGGTGGCAGTCAAGGGTGAGGGCAGGCCGGCGAAGATCCCCGACCCGTCGTGTTCGATGGCGCTGGTCTTCCCGTGCATCTGGGACGGGGCATGGGTGACGCTGGCGCCCAGGGCCTCGCCGATCGCCTGCAACCCCAGGCACACGCCGAAGATGGGCATCCCGCGCTCGATCGCGCTGCGCAGCACCGCCATCATGCGCGGCTGCTCCGACGGGTTGCCCGGCCCGGGCCCGATCACCAGCAGCCGATAGCCGTCGAGCAGGTCGGGCACTAATCGCTCGTCATCGTTGAGGATGACGTCCGGCGGCGCGCCTTGCGCGGCGAGCAGATGCACCACGTTGTACGTGAAGCTGTCGTAGTTATCAATGAAGAGGACGGCGGCGCTCATTGCGCTACTCCTAACACTTCGCGGGCGATGCGAGTTTTGTGCAGCACTTCCTCATACTCGAATTCCGGGTCACTGTCGGCAACGATACCGGCCGAGGCCTGCCAATAGACTTTGCCGTTTTGCACGTGCATGCTGCGCAGCGTGATGCACGAGTCGAAATCACCGCCGTACGACCAGCGTCCGACGCTGCCGGCATAAAAGCCGCGTGTGACCGGCTCGAGTTCGTCGATGAGCTGCATGGCGCGAACCTTCGGCGTTCCCGTCACCGTGCCGGCGGGGAATCCGGCGCGAAAGAGATCCAGCCCGTCGCACTCGGCCCGAAGGTCCCCGACCAGATCGGAGACGATGTGCATCACGTGGCTGTAGCGCTCAATCTGCAACAGCTCGTCGACCGCAACCGATCCGTACTCGCAGACAATCCCGAGGTCGTTGCGCCCGAGATCGACCAGCATCACGTGCTCGGCGCGCTCCTTTTCGTTCTCGAGCAGCTCGCGCGCAATCCGCGCATCATCTTCATCGGTGCTGCCGCGCGAGCGCGTCCCAGCCAACGGCCGAATGCGCGCGCGTCGTCCCTCGAGTCGCACGAGAAACTCCGGCGATGCGCCGAGCACCGTTCCAAACGGTCCGTCGACGTAAAACATGTAGGGCGAGGGATTGCGCCGGCGCAACGCCCGATACAGGTCGAACGGATCGCCCTTTAGATCGGCGCTGAAGCGGATCCCAAGTTGCAGCTGATAGACGTCGCCATCGTAGATGTGGTGTTTCACGCGCGCGGCGCGTTCGAGATACCCGTTGCGGTCCATCGACGCGTGCACGGTGCCCACCGCATGGACCGGCAGCGCGAGTTGCGGCGCTTGCGCGAGCAAACGCGAAACGTAGCCGTCGAGCCGCTGTTCGACGCTGCTCGCGCTCTCGCCGCAGCCCCAGAGCACGAGCGAATGCGTCAGATGGTCGAAGACCAGCCAACTTGCCGGCACCGCGACATAGGCGGCCGGCATTGCGGGCGTATCTTGCTTTCGCTCCGGGAGATGCGCGAACGGACGCGCGGCGTCGTAGGCGAACGCGACGAGTGCACCGCCCCATCCGTTGGGATCGTCGGTCGGACGATAGCGCTCGACAAAAGCGCGGATGCGATCCAGCATATCGGCCGTTGCCGCAAAAGACTCGGCCGCCAGATAATCCAGTCCGATGAATGAATAGCGCGAAATCTTTCCGCCGTGCTCAACGCTCTCGAGCAAGCACGAAGCACCCGGCGACGCGAGCGCGAGATAGGCGCCGATCGGCGAGAGGACATCGGCTGGGAGCGTGCGCGTGCGGACGATCAAGACGCCGCGATTACCTTTTTAGGCTAGGGTTCTCCTGCGTCACTTGCGCGGCAAACGCGGGCGGAACCGCATCGAGAATGGACCCAGCGTCATCGGGCGACATCAACGCCAGCACTTCGGCGACATATGGAATCGGCAATCGCTGCACGACCTTTGCGGCGTTCTCGGGCTGCATGTTTGCCCAGACCTGCGCCGTCCGGCGCATCTCCGGCGTTGCATTTGACGTTGTGTCGCTACTGCCGGCTTCCGACGTCGCCGGATTGCTTTGCGCCGCTGCACCTGCCGCCGGAGCGGCGCTTGGCGATGTCGCCGCGCTGCGCGAACTTGCGGCCTGACTCTGCAACTGGCCGATCTGACCGTTGAGCGATGAAATCTGCTTATCTTTGGCGGCGCTTTGCGCTTGTAAGTCGGCAATCTGCGACCGGAGTTGTACGATTTGCCGGTTTTGGTCGGTCAAGACTTGATTTTGCGCCGCGAAATGAAACGGCGCCGCGATCGTATCGAACCGCGACCCGACGTTTTGCAGCAGCGGCGAAAGCGGGCCGCCGGTGATCACGCCACGTGAGGGCGGCCAGGCAAACGCGAAAACCACCAGTCCAATAGCAACGACCGGCAAAATCAAACGTCTCCACGGGAACGGCTTGCGCCGCCGGCGAGTGACGATCACGGCGTACCTCCTGCTTGAACGCGCCCGTGTCGGCGGGCATTTCCGTCGTCGATTTCCTTCTGTTCCATCCGTTGCTCTTCGAGTACGTATCCTTCGCGACGACGCTCCTTGAGCTTCTCCACGATCTTCTTCTCTTTGCTGGCCTCGAGCAGTTCGGTACGGGCGCGATCTAGCGCGACGCGGCGCTCGGCCACGATGCGGATCTGCGCGACGATACAGCGGTCGAGGAATTGCAAATGCGCGTAGATGCATTGCAGATCTCGCGTCTCGAGCTTCTTGTGACCATCGCGCAGCATCGCTGAATGCTTGCGAAATTCCTCGTTGAGGCGAGCGAGCTCGCGCTCGGCCTCATCCAGCGATCGAGCGCGAGCGGCCACGACGAGCTGTTTCTGGTCTTCGATCCGCTTGCGGTGATCGAGCACCGGCTGCAAGCGGAAATTGAATCGTTTCACGTGATGCTCATCAATTTCGCGAGCGTCTGCTCGGGCGAGCTGGCCTCATAGATACCCTGACGCAAGAAGTGGCGGACGCCTTCGATCTTCGAGAGTGCAAGGTCGACGCGAGGATTGCTTCCCGGAACGTACGCGCCGATGTTGATCAAATCTTCGGCATCCTTGTACGTTGCGAGCACGTCGCGGACCGCCGACGCAGCCGAGTATTGATTGGCATCGACGACGTCGGGCATCACGCGGCTCACGCTCTGAAGCACATCGATCGCCGGATAGTGGTTGGCGGAAGCGAGCTGACGCGAGAGCACGATGTGCCCATCGAGGATCGAGCGTACCGCGTCGGCGACCGGCTCGTTCATATCGTCGCCGTCGACCAACACGGCAAACAGCCCGGTGATCGTGCCGCTTTGCGACGTGCCCGCGCGCTCGAGTAGCTTTGGCAAGAGCGCGAACACCGACGGCGTGTAGCCACGCGTCGTGGTCGGCTCGCCAATTGCAAGGCCCACTTCGCGCTGGGCCATCGCAAAACGCGTCACCGAGTCCATCATGAACATCACGTCGAGGCCTTGATCGCGAAAGTACTCCGCGATGGTCATGGCGACGAATGCGGCCTTGATGCGCACGAGCGCGGGCTGATCGCTGGTCGAAACGATGACCACGCTACGGCGCAGGCCTTCTTCACCTAAATCGCGCTCGATAAAATCGCGAACTTCCTTGCCGCGCTCGCCTACCAACGCGATCACGTTCACATCGGCGGCCGTGTTGCGCGCGATCATGCCCAGGATCGTCGATTTTCCCACGCCCGAGCCGGCGAATACGCCGACGCGCTGTCCTTTTCCGCAGGTCAGCATCCCGTCGATAGCCCGAATACCCAGCGGAAGCGGTTCGGTGACGCGACGTCGCGAGAGCGGCGGCGGCGGAGCCGCGGTAACGACCGCCCGTTGCTCGGCGACGATCGTACCTTTGCCGTCGATCGGACGCCCCAGGCCGCCCAAAACGCGTCCGAGCAAATGATCGGTGACGCCGATCTCGAGCGGGGCGCCGTGCGCAACGACATCGCTGCCCGCGCCGATGCCCATCAGCTCGCCGAGCGGCATGATCAGCACCTTATTGTCGCGGAAGCCGACAACTTCGGCCAACACCGGCACCGCGTTGCGTTTGTATGAAATCGAGCACGTCTCGCCGACGGCCATGTTCGGGCCGAGACTTTCGATCACGACGCCGATGACCTGGCGGACCTTTCCGTATTGCCGCACCAAATCGGCGCCACGCAACGCTTCGAGGTACGGCTCGGCGGAGTAGACAGTTGTTTCCATCGGTATCGGCGGCTAGCCGGCTTGGGCGGGGGAGTGCAACATATCCGCCTCGCCGAGCGCGATCTCGTCGTCGCTCAGAATCGCACGCCGCGCTTCGCGCAATTGGGTCGAGATCTTGGAATCGATCGTTCCCGCGTCGGTCTCGACAATGACGCCGCCGCGCTCGATGCGTTGATCTTCGACGATGCGCAAATGTTCGACGTCGCCCGCCGCGATGATTTCATCGCGATGCTGGCGGATCATATCCAGATCGACGGGATTGACCCGAAGCGTCACGACTTCGCGGCTGACCAGGCGGGTCAATGCCTGCCGGACATTCTCGACGATGACGTTGGGGTTGGTAACAAGTTCGCCGTGCACGATGCGTTCGGCAATCGCCATCGCAAGTCGCGTAAGTTCGGGCTCGGCCGAAGTCATAACCGCGCTACGCTGCGCGCGAATGCTCTCGATCAGCTCGCGTATCGTGGTAATCACCGGCGCGAGCTCCCCTTCGGCGGCGCTCTTTCCGTCGCCATAGCCTTGCTCGTGTGCCGTCGCGCGGGCCTCCTCTTCCATTTGCGCGATGCGCGCCTGAGCCGCGCTGATAAGTTCGCGTGCATTCGTCTCGGCCTGACGGATCAGACTCTCGGCGTCGCCTGCCGCGTGATCGATGATTGCCTCTGCGTCGGCGCGCAGCTTTTCCCAATCGACGCTGGGCTCGAGCTTCGGAAGCGTAATGCGCTCGGTATGGCCGTTGGAGGACGGCGTAACAAACGGAGCGGCGAACCGATCATCAGGTTCGCCATATGCTTGCGATTGCGCTTCCGCCACAAAGTCGGCGTGCGGTACTTCGACGACGTAAGCGGCGTCGGAGAAGCGCGCCTCCTTTACTATCTTACCCACGTCGTTATACTAGACGCTCGTCCTTTGCGCCGCGAGCAATGACGATCTGTCCGTTCTCTTCCAGCGTGCGAATGACGTCGACGATCTGTTGCTGCGCCTTGCCGACGTCGCGCATGCGCGTGGGTCCGAGCAACTCGATCTCTTCTTTGAGCATCGCCGATGCGCGCGAGGACATGTTCTTGTAGACACGTGTGAGCAGATCTTCGTTTGCAACCTTGAGCGCAAGCGCCAGATCCTTGCCGTCGACTTCTTTGAGCACGCGCTGGATCGAACGATCGTCGAGATTGATGATATCTTCGAAGACGAAGAGTAGGTTCTTGACTTCTTGCGCGAGTTCAGGATCGCGCTTAGCGAGACCGTCGAGAATGTTCTTCTCGGTTTCGCGATCGACGAAGTTCATCACGTTGGCGAGTGACTGTACACCGCCGGCCTTGGCGAAGTCCGCCCCGCTGACCAGCAGGCGGCGTCCGAGCAATTCGTCGAGCTGCTCGAGCACTTCGGGGGCGGTCTTTTGCAGAATCGCAATACGCATCGCGACTTCGGCCTGCAGATCGGGCGGCAGCGCCGAGAGGACGGCTCCGGCTTGCTCCGGCGCCATATAGACGAGAATCAGCGCGATCGTCTGCGGATGTTCGTCTTGAATGAACTGCAGTAATTGCGCGGGTTCAGTTTTCTTGATGAGCTCGAGCGGATTGCCGTGCTTGAGCGCGGCGAAGAGCCGCGAGGTCATGTCGTCGGCTTGGCCGGCCCCGAAGCTGCGCTCGAGAATCTCCTTGGCGTACTCGATGCCGCCTTCGTTGATGTACTTGAGCGCGATAGCGCGTTGATAAGCTTCCTGGATGACGGCGTCGCGCTTCTCGATCGGAACGGTCGTGATCTTGGCGATCTCGAGCACGATGCGTTCGACTTCATCCTGCCGCAAGAACTTGAAGATCGTCGCCGAGAGTTCGAGTCCCAGCGTGATCAGAAGAATCGCGGCTTTTTCCGGCCCCGAAATCTCGATCTGCGGATGTTCGGGCAGACCGGTGAGCGGCGGCGGCTCAGCCAGGCCGCCCATTCCCGTGAGATTAACGATCGGTGATTCCAAAGTTCGCCTCTCCTACTCGGCTAGCCAGAGTTTGACGAGTTTGGCAATGGAGTCGGGGTTCTCTTGAGCCACGGTCGTAACGTATTCGATCATCTGTTCGCGAGTGAGATCCGCAGCGGATCGTATCGGTGCGGCAATACCCGGCGCGCCTTCGAGGATCGGATGCTCTTCGAACGGCGGCAGCTCTTCGGCCAGCGACGTATCGAAGGACGGCAGCTCGGTTGCCGGCGCGAAGCGTCCGCGGCGCGAGCGCGTTACCAAGAGGCCGGCGGCTGCGAGCGCCGCAGCGAGACCGACCGCTATGAGCGCCCAGAGCGGAATGCCCAGAACCGTCGTCGTGGCGGCCGACGGCGCGCCGACATTTTCAACCGACGGGTTGAACGGAATGGCTTCCACCGACACTTGATCGCCCTGCGCGACGTTGAGGCCGGCGGCGGCAATGACGGTGTTGCGAATCTGCTGCACGTTTGCCGGCGTCAACTGATAGGTCTGTGCGGCAGCGATGGCCGGCGTGCCGTTTGCGTTCGCGGCTTGCGCAGAGGCATCGACCAACACCGCGACGCTGGTTTGCAAAACTTTTCCCGGCGCGTCGATGTGCTTGATGTTCTGCTCGGTGATATCGTAGTTGGTCGTCGACTTCGAGCGGTTGTAGCGCCCGTTGGCCTGTTGAGCCTGCGCTTGGTACGTGCCGATGTTCGTCGTTGTTCCGGGCACACCGGCTGCCGGATTGCGAACCGGCTGCGTTCCGACGTACGCTTCGCGCTCGGATTGCGCAGAGAGCACGGTGCCTTGCGGCGCGTAAACTTTGCTGTCGGTCGAGTTGGCGTCGAAATTCATCTTGGTCGAGACGCGAGCGACCGCGCGCTTAGGACCCAGCGTCGAATCGAGCATCGACTGAATGCTGGTTTGCAGCGCCGACTCGTAGCGCTCTTTGGCGACCAACTGCTCTTGCGTCATCTGCAACGCGCTGGCCGACCCATCGCCCGAGCCCGAGCCCGTTGGTCCTGCGCCGGGCAAAAGAATCTGCCCGTCCTGATTGACGATTGTAACGTCTTGCGGCTTGAGTCCGTCGACCGCATTGGCAACGAGCATCGTGATGCCTTTGACTTGGCCCGCATCGAGGCTTTGACCAGGCTTGGTCTTGATTGCGATCGAGGCTGTCGTGGGCTCCTGCGTCGCCGTGTAGAGCGACTGGTCCGGCGCGGCGATGTTCACCCGCGAGGACTCAACTGGGTCCAGGCCGTCGATCGTGCGCTCGAGTTCTCCCTCCACGGCGCGCGTCTTATCGAGCTTCTCCTGGAACTCGGTCATTCCGAAGTTGGTCCGGTCGAACAGCTCGTAGCCGGTGGAACCGCCTTTGATCAGACCTCCGCCGGCGATCGCGACCCGCTCGTCGCTGACGTTTGCGTCCGGAACGTAGACCGTTTTGCCGTCGGCAGAGAGATGATAAGGAACCTTATCATCTTTTAAATGTTGTGTAACGGCGGCGGCATCTTGATCGGAGAGGTTCGAAAACAGCGTCTCGTAGTGTTGACCGCGCCCAAGGTACAGAAACGAAAGCGCGAGCACGCCGATGACTACAGCGGCGACGCCCGTGACGGCAATCGTCCGCGTCTGACGGTTCTGATTCTGCCAAATAGCCGATAAACGTGTGGCAAAGTCAGACCAAAGCGAGCTAAGACGGTCCACGCCTATATGTACCTAATTCTCCGAGCCAACCGTGGCATGCAACACCGAGCCTCCGTGATCGGTGCGGGAGAAGCCCATCGCGAACGTCAGGCTACTATCTCGTGTATCGGTCACGGTGCTATCGCCTTTAGCACTTAACGGACCAGTTCGTTTCGTTCTCGTCCGACGGAGATTAATTCGACCGGGGTCGCTAGTACCTCTGCTATCCGGGCGATATAGCGCTGGGCTGCTTTCGGCAATGCCGCCTTGGCGCGAATGTGCCCAATTGGCTCGCTCCAGCCGTCGAGTTCCTCGACTACGACCTCGAGATCCGGGGCTCCGGCAGCCGAGAATCCGGCTGCTTGCCCGCGCAGCCGGTAGCCTGTGACGATCCCCACGCGCTCGAACCCACAAAGCACATCGAGTTTTGTAAGGGCCAGCGCCTGTAAACCATTAAGCCGGACCGCATACCGGCCGGCCACGGCATCGAACCAGCCGCATCGCCGCGGACGCCCCGTGACGGTGCCGAATTCGCCTCCCGCTTGCCGCAAGCGCTCCCCCCGTTGGTCGTGCAACTCGGAGGGAAACGGACCGGCGCCGACCCGCGTGCAGTACGCTTTGACCACCCCGATGACCCGGTCGATCGCCCCCGGTCCGATGCCAAGGCCAATGCACGCGCCTCCGGCAATGGTGTGCGAACTGGTCACATACGGATACGTCCCGTACCCCACATCTAACAGCGAACCTTGCGCGCCTTCAATTAACACTCGCTTATCGCGCTCGAACTTTTCGTGAATATATGCCACGCCGTCCACGATGTGCGGCGCGAGCCGCTCGGCCGCGTCGAGCGTCGCTCCGACGATGTCCGCTTCGCTGGGAACGTTCTCGCCCTCGAGCAACGCGGCGCGGTGCAGCAGATTCAAGCGAATCTTTTCGGCGAGCGACTCGCGCCGCGCAAACTCACCGAACGTAATGCCGCTGCGCGCGGCTTTGTCGACATAGGCAGGACCAATGCCGCGGCCGGTTGTTCCAATCGCGCTCGCTCCGCGGGCGCGTTCGCTCGCGCGATCTTGTGCTGCATGGTACGGAAGCACCAGGTGCGCGCGATCGGAAATCTTGACGCGCGAGATGTCGACGCCAATTGCGGCTAAACGATCGAGCTCGTCCAATAAACCCGTAGGGTTGATGACCGTGCCGCCGCCGACAAAGAGCTCGACATGCGGATTGAGCACGCCGGAAGGCACAATGCGCAGCGCGATATCGACATCGCCGACCTTGATCTGGTGCCCAGCATTGTCGCCGCCGCCGAATCTCGCCACCACGTCATAGTCCTGGGCGTACAAATCAACGACGCGCCCTTTTCCTTCGTCACCCCATTGAATGCCTACGATAATGTCTGCTTTGGTCACAAACCCAATCCAACTTTTTTCATCCCCGTGGGTGATACGAGCGACTCGGCAAGCATTCCGCTTCGGCGCATCGGTGTCTGATGTTGACGTGAGGGCGTATGAGGGCGAGCCGGAGCCAGGAGGGCGAGAGGCGAGCCGAATCGAGTAGGATTTTTGTACGACGCAAAAATCCGCGCATCCCGAACGGCAATATCAGACAGCGATAAGCCTATTCGGACCTAAATTCCAGATCGCTCGTATCTCCCATGGGGATTTCCCTTGCCCCTTGGAACTGCGTCATCACGAACTCCGAGAACAGGGCATTGGGCCAACCGAAGTCTTCGCGGGTGAAGCGCTTGGGGTCGTCGGGATCGAACGATTCGTGCAGCAGATGATCGCCGGGATCGCTCGCGAGCAATTGCGTGAGGACGTCCTGCTTTTCCCCGTCGGTCGTAGCGGTAAGGCCCTCCATAATCAGCGCGAGCGGCCAAATCCAATGATCGGGCGTATGGAAGCTGCCGATGCCGCGTGCAACTTGACCTTGGTAGAACGACGGATTGTCTGCTGAAAGCAAGAAGTGGCGCGTGTTCTCGTAGTAACGATCGTTCGGCGTCGTATAGCCGATATACGGCGCAGAGAGCAGGCTTGGAACATTGGCGTCGTCGGTAAGGATAGCATGGCCCAGCCCGTCGACTTCGTAGGCGTAGATGTAGCCATATTTCGGCACGAGCACCAATCCATAGGTTTGAATCCCACGCTGGACTTCATCGCGCAGCGAGGTCGCTTCGTTTGCCTTGACCACATTATGATAGACCGTGCGTTCGATCTCGGCCATGTCGCCGAGCGCGACCACAGCGAACATTTCCGACGGAATCAGGAAGTTGTAGTAGCAGGCGTCATCCGACGGGCGGAACCCGGTCCAAATCATGCCGGTGTAGCCAACGGCACGGCCCTTGCCGTCTTCGGCGAGTTCCTTATGCGTGTAGCGCGAGTCGCGCGGATGATCTTGTTCGCGCTGCATCGTCGCCAGTGCGGCGTCTAGGGCCTTTGCATAATCCGGGGTGAAAATGGACGCGTCGCCGGTGGTCTTCCAATAGCTCCACGAGAGCGCGATCGGGTACGCGAGGGAATCGAGCTCGAACTTCTGCTCCCAGACACGGTAATCGAGCGTGAAGGCATTCGCGTAGGGATCGACCTGTACGTATTTCACCATGCGCGCAATGATCGCGCGCAACAGTGAGCGCGTATCGGGATCGTCTTTAGCGAAGAACAGATACGGACGCGCTTGGGCACTCGCGTCGCGCAACCACTCGGCCGGAATGTCGCCGGTCTTGATGTAGGCGGTGCCGTCGGGGGCATACTCGGCGAGCTTGCCCGTGTCGAGCAAGGCCGCCCGGAACATTTCGGCCAGATGGGCGTTGGGGTTATTATAGTCGGCTGCGGCGCGCGCGATCGACTGCAGCTCGAGCGAATTTGCACGCAGCGGGAACATCCCGGCGAGGAGCGCCACAATCAGCGCGCACACGCGCACCCCGCGCGTCCAATTTTCAATCACGGCCACGCTCCATGAGCATACAGTGCCTGCAATTCTCGGTAGCGACCGCGATAGTCGAGGCCATAGCCCACGACGTAGACGTCGGGAATTTCAAAACCGCGGTACTTGACCTCAATATCGGCAATTCTGCGCGCGGGACGATCCAGCAGGGTGCAGACCGCGAGCGAAGCAGGCGACCGGGCGGAAAGAGACTTGAAAACATATTGGAGGGTCATACCCGTGTCGATGGTGTCGTCGACCAGGATAACGTCTCGTCCCTCAATGGAGGCTGAGGTGTCCTTGAGGAATCGGATGCCCTCGGCGCTGCTGAACTTGGTGACGGCGATCGCGTCGTACTCGCATGGGATCGTGACCGCCCGCGTCAGGTCGGCTAGAAAAGTCGCAGCCGCGTTGAGAACGCCGATGAGGACGGGGACGCGTCCCTCGTAGTCGCGCGAGATCTGGGCGCCCAGCTCCTGGACGCGAGCGGCAATCGCCGGGGCGTCAAAGAGCACCTCGCCGATCATGCGGCGGGACGAAGGCGCGCAAGGAGCCGCTCGGTATCACGCCGCGTGAAGAGTTTCACGCGCACGCGCGGATGATGCTGCGCCATCAGACGCAGCTTGCGGTTTTTGCGCGTGTTCAGCGCGGGCTTGGCCACGGTCATTTCGATATACAGATCGTAATCCGGCAGATAGAAATCGGGCGTAAAAAAAGCGACAGGCCTGCCGCTGGGGTCCCAAAAAATCGGAAACGAACGAGGTTCGTATTCCCAGGCGATTCGATAGAAGTCGAACAGCCGGGCGAGAGCCGATTCGCTCTCGTGAGCAAAAACAATCCGTGACACGGCCACGGAAGACGTTCTACGACATGCTCGGTCGAAATTCCGCCTTTGCGCCGGGCAAACGAATCACGAATCGTGCGCCTCCCAGCGGAGAGTCAGAAACGCTAACGTTGCCGGCTGCGCGTTCGACGATCGTACGAACGATGGCAAGGCCAATCCCGCAGCCGGGCGCCGCGTCGCTCCCGCCGCCGCGCGCGCGATGCTCGAAGATGCGCTCGCGCTCGCGGGGCGCAACGCCCGGTCCGTCGTCGTCGACGATCGCGTGAACAAACGGATCCTGGCGTTCGAGCGTGACGATGATCCGTCCGCCGCGTCCGGCATACTTTATGGCATTCTCGATCACGTTGAGCAGCACGTGCATGCACGCATCAGCGCCGATCCGCGCGGCAGCTTCACCGACGTGCGCGACGCGCAGATGCATGCCCGCTTCGCGCGCGATGGGATCAAGCGCATCAATCGCGGTCAGGGCCGCAGCCACCAGATCGGTGACGCCTGCGACCGGTTGCGGTGACAGGTCGAGGAGCGAAAAGTCGAGCATGCCGTCCACCAGCCGCCCAAGTCGCAGGGCTTCGTTGCGCGCGACCTCCAGGAACCGCCGCGCCGTGACAACGTCGAGATCGTCGTCATCAAGCAAGGTTTCGATGTAGCCCCGTATCGACGTGAGCGGCGTTCGCAGTTCGTGGCCGACCGTCGCGAGAAACTCGTACCGTTCGCGCTCTCGCGCGCCACGTTCCAACGCTCGCTCGATGGTCGCTTCGAACGCGTCGACATCGGCTGGGGTTGAGATCGGCCACCAACCGGTTTCCATCCGCTTTCCGGTCACCAGCGACATCGTGGCAGCAATGCGCTCGAGCGCCGAACGCGCGTCGAGCGTGAGCACGGTAGCGGGATCGCGCGCGGGCGCAAGCATCGCAATGACAAACCAGTCGCTCGCGGGTTCGTGGGCCAGACGATCGCCCTCACGCACGATGCGCTCGGCCGCGCGGGCAAATGCTTCAACCGTCTCGCGTTCCAATCGCCGCGCAGCGCGCCGCCCGTCGCGCCAGGCGAGACGCGCAACCTCGGGCAGCCGCAACACCAAAAGTGGAACGTTGCGACCCTGCGCAACCACCTCCAAGATCCGCGGTCCAAGCTGTGCGAGCGCATGGATTTTCCGTACGCGAACGTTCATATTCGAACGAACTTGTATCCGTACCCGTGAATCGTTTGGACGATCGGCCGCAACCCGGCATCCTCCTCGATCTTGGCGCGTAAGCGGCGCACATGGACGTCGACAGTACGCTCGTCGCCGTCGAAGTCGAAACCCCACACCCGCTCGAGCAATCGTTCGCGCGAGAGGGCCACACCGGCATTCGCCGCGAGTTCGAGTAAGAGGGCAAACTCGCGCGGCTTGAGTCGAACGTCGATCCCGTCGACGCGCGCCTCGCGCGCGGCTTCGTCGATCTCCAGGCGCCCGAAGCGCAGGCTCGCCGGCGCCGCATCGAGGGTTCGGCCTGCCCGGCGCAATACCGCGCGCACGCGCGCAACGACTTCGCGCGGAGAAAACGGCTTACAGATGTAGTCATCGGCGCCCAATTCGAATCCGACAACGCGATCGATCTCATCGATGCGCGCGGTAAGCATCACGATCGGCACCTCACGCTCCTCCCGGCGGAGCGTTCGCACCACGTCAAAGCC
>Ga0302180_10001186_pt1 | contig 21013 bp, 18 predicted proteins | sample I_Palsa_E3_2_FD_200575 | JGI IMG/M metagenome (GOLD analysis project Ga0302180, IMG submission 200575) | Peat permafrost microbial communities from Stordalen Mire near Abisko, Sweden - I_Palsa_E3_2 | ecosystem: Environmental > Terrestrial > Soil > Palsa > Peat permafrost | place: Sweden... | reverse complement strand
CCGGTGATCCGCCTGCTGGAACGGCTGGAACTCGCCGCCTACGCGGCGGCCGACACCGTGATCGTGGTGAGCGACGGGTTCCGTGCCAACCTGATCGGGCGCGGTGTCCCGGCCGGCAAGGTGCACACGATCCGCAATGGTGTGCATCCCGGCGAGTTCGATCCTGATGCCCCGGCGGATGCTCAGCTGCGCGTCCGGCTTGGCGCCTGCCCCGATGACTGCCTGGTGCTCTACGCCGGGACGCACGGCATCTCACAAGGGCTGACATCGGTGGCCGACACCGCCGCCCGGCTCACGGATGAGGCGATCCGGTTCGCATTCGTCGGTGACGGTGGAGACAAGCAACGGCTGCGGCACCGGGTCGCCGAGCACGGACTGCGCAACGTCGCCCTGCTCCCCGGGGTTCCGCACGAGCAGGTCCCGGCGCTGCTGGCTGCCGCCGATATCTGCCTGGTCCCGCTGCGTGACGTACCCCTGTTCTCGTCCTTCATCCCGTCGAAGATGTTCGAGTACCTCGCGGCCGGCAAGCCCGTGGTGGGGGCGCTGGCGGGTGAGGCCGCGCAGATTCTGCGCGAGGCAGGTGCCTGGATAGTGCCGCCAGCTGATAGCGAGGCCCTGGCGACCGCGATCCGGGCGCTCGCAGCCGATCCGCAGCGGCGGCAAGCTATGGGACGCCAGGGCCGCTGCTACGTTGAGAAGTACTTCGATCGTGGGGCGCTGGCCCGGCTGTACCGCAAGCTCCTCGACGCGCCAGGAATCCAGCGATGAGGCTCCTGGTGGTTGGCGGCAGCGGCTTTCTCGGCGGCTATGTGCTCCGCGAGGCGGCCGGCCGCGGGCACCAGATCCTGGCGCTGGCCCGCAGCCCGGAAGCCGCCCGCGCAGTAGCGGCCCACGGCGCGCGACCGCTGGGCGGCGACCTCGACGACGCCCGCCACCTTGATGAGGTGTTCGCCGCGGCCCGTTGTGAGGCCCTGGTCTGCCTGGCGTCGCTGGGCCATGGTCACGGCCCGGGCATCGTCGCGGCAGCCGAGGACGCCGGCATCCCGCGGGCCGTGTTCGTCTCCACCACCGCGGTGACCACGACCATTCACCCGTCGACCAGGCAGGTCCGGCTGACCGCGGAGGAGCAGATTCGGGGCTGCGGCCTTGACTGGACGATCCTGCGGCCGACGATGATCTACGGTGCCGCGGGTGACCGTAACCTGTCCCGGCTACTTCCGCTGTTGTGCCGGGCGGCGGCGCTGCCGGTGCCGGCCACCGGCGGATACGTGCACCAGCCGGTGCACGTGGGCGACGTCGCCGACGCCGTGCTGGCCACGCTGCAGCGGCCCGCAGCGATAGGCTCGTTGTACAACGTGGCCGGGCCGGAGCCCCTCCCGTTCGCGGAACTCCTGCGCGTCTGCGCCCGCGCGGTCGGAAGCAGAACCCGATTTGTGCCCGTACCGCTCGCGCCGCTGGTGACACTGGCACGCGGCTATGAACTCCTGAGCCGCCATCCCAGGATCCGGCCGGAGCAGCTGCGGCGGCTGGCTGAGCACAAGGCCTTCCCGATCGAGACAGCGATCCGTGATCTCGGCTACGCTCCGCGCTCGTTTACCAGCGGCATCGGTGACGAGGCACGTCTGCTGGGGCTTGCGGTATGACCCGCGCCGACCTCGCCGTCCTCGGCCGCACCGTGGTCCACCTACGGCCCGCCCAGCTGGCGCACCGGGCGCGGTTGCGCACTCAGCAGGTCGGCCTGCGCAGGTTCCCGGGGGCGGGGCACCTGATCATGCCCGGCCCGGACCCGGCGGTCGCAGTCGGCTGGCCGGATGCGGTCCGCCCGGTGGACGCGCTGACCCTTGGCCGCTGGCCCAGCCTGGCTGAACTGCGGACGGGCAAGATCAGGCTGATCGGGCTGACCCGCGAGCTCGGCTGGCGGCACTCCGACGCGCCGCGGCTCTGGCGCTTTCACCTGCATTACTGGGACTGGGCGTGGGGGCTGGCCACGGACCAGGACCGGCTGGTCGCCCGGGCCCTGTTCGCCCGGCTGTGGCGGTCCTGGCAGGCATCAGCCGAATTCGGCCGCGGCGATGCCTGGCACCCGTACCCCGCCGCGCTGCGCGCCTGGTCATGGTGCGGCCTGCACCGCGCCCTCGTGGCCGGCAGCGATATCGAGTCTGACTTCGTTGCCGGGCTCGCGGCGCACACAGGATTCCTGCGCCGTCACCTGGAATACGATGTCGGCGGCAACCACTTGGTCAAGGGACTAAAGGCGCTGGCCGGCCTGGGCGTCTTCTTCGCCGACGAGCGGCTGCTTCGGCTGGCGTTGCGGCGGCTGACCAGGCAGTTGGCCCGGCAGGTCCTGCCTGACGGCGGGCACTACGAGCGCGCGCCCGCCTATCACTGCCAAGTGCTTGCCGACCTCGTCGACGTGGCGGACCTGCTGCGGGCCGCGGGCCGGCCCCCGGCCGGGGAGATAACCATGGCCATCGCCCGCATGCAGGACTGGCTGGGCGCGGTACTCACTCCCGACGGCCAGGTACCGCTGCTCAATGACGGCTACCCGGTCGACCGCGAGCTCATCGCCCGGCTACGGCCGGGACCGATCCCGGAAACCCCGCTGCTCGTGCTCCGGGCAACCGGTCTAGTGCGCGCCGTAGTCGGCGGCTGGCACCTGCTCGCCGACGTCGGGCCGCCGTGCCCGGCGTCACTGCCTGCGCACGCGCATGCCGACACCTTCGGCTGCCTGGTGCATGTGGATAAGGTCCCGCTCCTGGTCGATACCGGCACATCGACCTACGAGCCGGGTCCGGTGCGCCGCCACGAGCGGTCCACCGCCGCGCACAGCACGGTGCAGGTGGACGGGGCGGACTCGACTGAGGTGTGGGGGGTGTTCCGGGCCGGACGGCGAGCCCGGGTCAGCGGCCTGGCCGTCTACGCTGATGCTGCCCGCATCACCTGCGAGGCGGTCCATGATGGGTTCCGGGGGCTGCACGGCCGCCCCGTCCATCATCGCCGCTGGTCGCTGACCAGCGACGGGCTACAAGTCGAGGATCTGGTCACCGGCCGAGGTCGGCACAAGATCGTCATCCGCTGGCAGCTGGCGGCCGGATCGACGGTTCGGGTCGCTGATCGTACGGCGCTTGTCACTGGACCGGCCGGCGATTTTTCGGTGATTGTCGCGGCTACCGCCCCGGTGCGGCTGGCCGCGGAGTCCAGGGCGGTGGCTGCCGGGTTCGGGAGCACCGCTGACGCGCCCGTGCTGACCTGCCAAATGGATGCGGTGCTGGCGGCCGGCGTCACCACGATATGGAGTCGTGCCTGCGGCAGCGCGGACAGAGAGAGAGCGACGTGAAGCAAGTGGTGCAGCCGGTCAGCGGCGGGCCAGTCGAGGTGCTCGAGGTTCCCCGTCCGGTGATCAGCTCGACCGAGGTGCTGGTGCACACCGTTGCCTCGGTGATCTCCCCGGGTACCGAACGGGCGGTCACCGCGCTCGCTAGGTCCAGCCTGCTCGCCAAGGCGCGGGCTCGGCCTGATCTGGTTCGCCAGGTGGTGCGCAAGGCCCAAGCCGAGGGTATCCCGGCCGCGGCACGGGCGGTCCGGGGTCGGCTCGCTGCCGACGTGCCCCTCGGCTATTCCGCGGCCGGGGTGGTGGCCGAGGTCGGTGCCGCCGTCGATGGGATCGGAGTCGGCCAGCTGGTCGCGACGGGAGGCGCAGGCAAGGCCAGCCACGCCGAGTTCCAGGCCGTGCCGGGCCTGCTGTGCGCGGTCGTGCCCGACTCGGTGCCGCCGCAGGACGCGGCGTTCGCCACCCTCGCGTCCATACCGCTGCACGCGCTGCGCCTGTCGGGGGTTGGCCCAGGCTCGAAGGTCGTGATCCTCGGCCTCGGGCTCGTCGGCCAGCTCGCGGCCCGGGTGGCGATAGCCTCGGGATGCGACGTGGCCGGGATCGACCCTGATGGATTTGCCAGGGAGACCGCAACCGGGGCCGGTGTCCTGGCGCTGGACGAGTCGGGTGACTCGACCACGGACCAGATCCTCAGCTGGTCCCGGGGGCGGGGCGCGGACGCCGTGCTGGTGTGCGCCGCTGATCAGTCATCGGGCCCCATGTCGCGGACACCTGCACTGTGCCGGGACCGGGCCGCAGTGGTGATGGTGGGCGACGTGGGCATGCCGGCGCGTCGTGCCCCGTTCTATGAGCGGGAGATCTCGCTGATGTTCGCCCGCTCCTACGGCCCGGGCCGGTATGAGCCGTCCTACGAGGCATGGGGGGTCGACTACCCGGCCGGGCAGGTGCGCTGGACCGAGGGCCGGAATCAGGAGGCGGTGCTGGACCTGCTCGCCGCAGGCCGGCTCCGGGTATCCGACCTGATCACCCAGTCCTTCGACATCGACCGTGCGGATGAGGCATTCCGTCTCCTGGAGGAGCGGACCGAGCCCTGCCTGGCGATCCGTCTCACCTATCCGGCTGCGGCGGGGCCGGAGGAAGCGGTGCGCCTCAAGTCAAGCCCGGCTGACCGTACCGTGCCCGGAGTCGGCTGGATCGGAGCCGGCGCCTTTTCCACCGGGACGCTGCTGCCCGCCTTCCGGGGAGCCGGCTTCGAGCGCTTCGTGGCCGTGACCACGGCCAGCGGTGTCTCCGCACGGCGGGCCGCGGAACGGCACGGGTTCGAGAAGGCGGTATCCGGCGCCGCCGCCGTCATCGATGACCCGGACGTCAGCCTGGTCGTGATCGCCACTCCGCACGACGTGCACTCCGACCTCGCCAGCCGGGCCCTGGCCGCCGGGCGGGACGTGTGGTGCGAAAAGCCGCTGGCGCTGACCTGCACCGGCATCGACGAGGTGGAGAAGGCCTGGCGGGGATCCGGCCGCCAGCTCGCGCTCGGCTTTAACCGGCGCTGGGCACCGGCCGTGCAGGCCGCGCAGCGGGTGCTGGCGCAGGTGCAGACGCCGAAGCTGGTGGTCTACCGGATCGCGGCGGGCCCGGTACCTGACGGTCACTGGTATCTGGACCGGCGCCAGGGCGGGCGCTTGCTCGGCGAGGTGTGCCACTTCGTCGACCTTGCGCAGGCCCTGGTGGGAACCGACATCGAGGACGCGGCAGGCGTCCTGGGCGGGGACGCGTCCCAGGGGAACGATGGCGTGGCGGTGGCGCTGCGGTTCGCGGATGGCTCGGTCGCGTCGATCACCTACGGGAGCGCCCCACCTACCGCAGGCAAGGAACGGATCGAGGTGCTCACCGGATCACACCAGGTGATCATCGACGACTTCCGGTCCGTCCTCGGGGATGGTCGTACGCTCTGGAAGGGTCGCCAGGACAAGGGTCATCGCGCTCACGCCAGTGCGTTCCGGCAGGCCGTGCAGGGCGGCACGGGTATGCCGACCGTGGCGATGCTTGGCAGCATGCGCGCCACCATCCGGGCCGCGGACAGGGCCCGGGCATCATGACGGCCGAGCGCATAGCAGCCGACAGCCGGGGAGACACGGCCGAGTCGGACGGCCGGGCAAGGGAAGTCCTGCGTCTTTTCGAGGCCAAGGCAGTAACCTGGCCAGCGAAGTACGCTTCGGATGGACCGCTGGCCGACCGCCTGGCCAGCCTGTCCGTCGCCGTCAGGCGGTACTCGCAGGCCGGGAACCGAGTCCTCGACTTGGGGTGCGGCACCGGGGAACTCACGCGGGCCCTGGCGGCCGCCGGACTCCGGGTGACCGGATGTGACATCTCCGGGCAGATGCTGCTGCGTGCCCCCCGTGATCGTGGTGGATGCGCCGGGTGGGTGCAGCTTGAGCCGGCCTGGCGCAGACTGCCGTTCGCGTCCGCGGCATTCGACGTGGTGGTGGCCTCGAGCGTGCTTGAATATGTGGCCGAGCCCGTCGCGGTGCTGCGCGAGTGCGCCCGGGTCCTGCGTCCTGGCGGTGTCGTCTTGTACACGGTGCCCGATCTGCGGCACCCGGTCCGGTGGGCGGAGTGGTGCGCGCAGCGGCTGGCCGGGGTGACGGGGGGGCTGCCTGGGGGCGGCCGCCGGCCGCGATGGAAGGGGTACCACGCTTACCTGCGGGCGTCGTTGCAGCGCCATCGCGTCCGGTGGTGGCTGGCAGCTTCCCGGCTGGCCGGCCTGGGCCCGGTGCCATGCCCGGCGGATGGCGCCCTGTCCCCGCTCCGGCTGCTTGCGGCCTGCTGCGCTGACGATTCACTCGCTGACGAAGGGGGTGAACGGCAGTGACCGCCGCAGTGACCGTGGACGCGGCCGGGGCGCAGATGGGCGGCGCCGCTCGATTCCTGGTCGAGCTGCGCGGCTACCTCGAACGTACCGGACGGGACGATGTCGAGATCATCGGCTCGCATCGGCGGGTCCGACCGGGCTGGCTGATCCACCGTGAACTGAGTAAGGCCGGGAACCGACGGGTAGCGCTCAACAATGTCGGCTTCGTCGCCCCCGGCGGGCCGCGGTGGACCCTGCTGCGCAATCCTCTGCACTTCCTGACCGAGGGCGAGCAGGGCCGGCTTGATCCGGACGTGCGGGCCACCATGCGGCGTCAAGCGGCAGTGGTGCACCTGGCCGCTCGCCGTTCTGACGTGATCGTCGCGCCGTCCACCGCTATGACCGAGCGCATCGTAACGGTCAGGCCAGACCTGAGCAGCCGGGTCGTGCTGCGGCCACATCCGGTCTCCGTCCCCTCCCTTCCGCGCGTGCCCGGTGATCCCGTCATCCTGTGCCCGGTGCTGTTCGCCCCCCACAAGCAGATGCCGCGGCTCCTCACTGATCTGCTCACTGCCGTCGGCGATCTGCAGGACCCCTCGGTTAGGGTGTGGGTGACGGCGCACGCGACCGAAGTACCCGCGGTCATTGCCCGCCATCCGCAAGTTGAGCTAGTGGGTCGCTTGCCCCACGGCGACCTGCGCGATCTGCAGGCACGCAGCCGCGCTGTCTACTTCCCGACGGACCTAGAGTCATTCGGCTACCCGCTAGCAGAGGCGCGTGTCAGCGGCTTGCCTGTCATCGCCCGCGACAATGCCCTGAACCGGGAAATCGCAGGCCCCGCCCTGTGCGGGTACACACTCGGCGATCCTGACTCGCTACGCGGCGCCGTCGAGGTTGCGCTGAAGGCGGACATCGCGCCCGACCCAGAGCCGTTCGACCCCGACCGGTATTTCGTATGGTTGCTTGGACTGCCCCGATGACGAGGCTCGGCCTGCGGCCATATCAAGCCGGCGATGATCCGCCGCCGGGCAGCGTCCCGTTGAGCGTGGTGGTGCTTACGCTAAACGAGGAGCAGAACATTCGCCGGTGCCTAGCCTCGGTCGCGTGGGCGGACCAGGTCGTGGTCGTGGACTCGGGCTCCGCAGACGGCACGGTACCGATTGCGCGCTCGCTCGGCGCCACGGTGGTCGAGCAGGCGTGGCTGGGGTTCTCGGCGCAACGCGAATATGCGCTCGGGCTACCGGTGCTCCGGTACGACTGGGTGTATTTGGTGGATGCGGACGAGTGGGTGTCCCCGCAGCTCGCCGTAGAGATCGCCGCACAGCTCGTCGGTCCGGACTGCGCCGGGTTTGCGCACAGGCTGCGGCTGGTGTTCATGGGTACCTGGGTCCGCCATTGTGGCTGGTACTCGGGCTCCTGGGTGGTGCGGCTTGTCGACCGGCGTTATACCAAGTACGACGGGAGCTGGGTAGCGCGGGCCTGCGTGGACGGGCGAATCCGGCGGCTGGACAACGACATCGTGGACGAGGACCGTAAGGGCCTGGCCGATTGGCTGCGCAAGCACGTGCGCTACGCGCAACTGGAGTGCGACCGGCGCGGTAGCGTCGGCCGTCTGCCGGAACGGCTACGCGCGCTGCGACACGGCCGCAGTACTCGCCCGCGCGCCCGCGGCATCCTCAAGGAGCTGGTCTTCCCCGCCATCCCGGCCAGGCCTGCCGCGCTCTTTCTATATATGTACATCGCAAGACTCGGCTTCCTTGACGGCCTGGCCGGGCTCCGCTTCTGCTTCTACCACGCGTGGTTCGAGATGAGCGTGTCGTCGCTCCGGGCGGAAGCCCGCTGCCGCAGGGAGCGTAATACCTAAAGATCCCAGCAGGAACCCGATCTGGGCGCGCACAGAGGCGCCACCTCGCACGGCCTGCCGCAGCAGCGCGTCGGCGTTATAAGCGGCTAGCACCAGCGAATCCCAGACCACCGTTTGCGTTGGCACCGTCTATGTCGCCAGTTCTTCACTGTGCAGAGCAATTGGTGTCCATTCACGGGTGAGGTCGGCGTGACACACGGCGCAGGGTGCTTGAGGGTGTAGTTGAGGTTGAGCAGAATCGGGCCTGTGTCCGATGCGCCTGATCCGTCTGGCGGCGGCCGGGAGCAGCGTGAGCTGCTGGCCCGGCTGCGGGCTGTGGTGGAGGCGAAGGACGCTGAGAACGCGATGCTGCGGGCGGAGCTGGACGCTGCCCTGGAGCGGTACCGGCGGCTGGAGCTGCGGGTCGCGGAGCTGGAACGCCGGCTGGGCCAGGACAGTACGAGCTCCGGGACGCCGACGTCCAAAGAGCCGATAGGGGCGAAGGAGCGGCGCAAGGCCGGACGCCGGCAGCGGCAGGAATCGGAGCGGGAGCGGCGCCAGGACCGCAAGCCGGGCGGGCAGCCCGGTCATCGGGGTGCTGGCCTGTCCCGGGACCCGGACCCGCAGGAGCGGAAGAGCGCGGATCCTCCGGCGCAGTGCTCGCGGTGCGGGACCGGGCTGGCGGATGCCGAGCCGGCCGGCCGGTCGTGGGCGCAGGTCTGGGATGTGAAGATCAGCAGGTTCGTCACCGAGCACCTGCTGCCCGCGCTGCGGTGCCCGTGTTGCGGGCAGGTCACCACCGCGCAGGCTCCGCCCGGCGCGCACCCGGGCAGCATCTCCTACGGCGCAGCGGTTAACACGGCCGCGGTGCTGCTGTCCGGGTACGGGAACGTGCCTGCCGAACGGACCGCGCACCTGATCGGCATGCTGCTCGGCGTCCCGGTGTCGCCCGGGTTCGTGGACAAGGCAGCCAGCCGGCTCGATGACCGGCTGGCCGATGCCGGGTTCGATGCGGCGATGCAGGCCGCGCTGGCCGCCGAGCTGGCGCTCGGGGCGGACGAGACCCCGGTGAACGTGCTCACCCCGGGATGAAGACCCGGAAACCGGCGAGCCGGACGGCGGGTCCCCGCACGTGCTGATCATCTGTCCGCCCGGCGGGAAGCTGACCTGGCTGCGGGCGCTCGGATCACGGCGCGCCGCCGCGATCACCGCCATCCTGGGGTTCTTCACCGGGTTCCTGATCACCGACGGGTACACCGCCTACCAGCAGCTGCTGCCCGAGTTGGCCGGCATCCAGCAGTGCGCAGCCCACGTCATCCGCCGCTGCCGCGCGGTCACCAGGCTCGGTCCGGGCAGCCTGCAGTCCTGGGCCGGCGACGTCATAGAGATCCTCCGGGAAGCGCATGAGGCCACCGGGCAGGCCCGGGCCCGGGGCGAGCCCGCCGCGGACGCGGACCTGCTGGCCAAGCTCCGCCAGCGCTATGACGAGGCCGCCGCTTTCGGCATCACGCACAACCGGCACCGGGACTGGCACGACGGCAACCATCCGGGGTATGCCCTGGGCTGCTGGCTGCGTGACTACGCGGGCCAGGTCTGGCTGTTCACCCGCGAGCCCGCCGTCGAGTGGACGAACAACGTCTCCGAGCGCGGCGCCAAGGCCGCCAAACGGCACCAGGCCGTCTCCGGGTACTGGCATACCCAGGCCACGCTCGCCCGGTGGTGCCGCATCCGCAGCTACCTCGACTCCGCCGCCGCGCACGACCTCACTGCCCTCGAGGCTGTGGGCTCCGCCCTGGCCGGCAAGCCCTGGCTGCCCGTCCCCGCCGCGGCCTGAGCCGTCTCCCGTAACCTCAGAACATGCCGAAGGTCCTGGTCACCGGAATGTCCGGCACCGGCAAGTCCGCTGCCCTCCAGATACTTGGCGAGCGCGGCCACTGCGTCGTGGACACCGACACAGATGAATGGAGCCACTGGGTCACCCTGCCGGACGGCTCACCGGACTGGATCTGGCGCGAGGACGCCATCGCGGCCTTGCTGGCCAGCCACCAGGACGGCCACCTGTTCGTCGCCGGATGCAAGACCAACCAGGGAAAGCTCTATCCCCAGTTCGACCACATCGCGCTGCTCAGCGCGCCCGCCGACCTCCTCCTGGCCAGGATCGCGGCACGGACCAGCAACCCATACGGGAAAGACTCCGGCGAACGAGCCCAGATCTTGCAGTACCTCACCGAGGTAGAACCGCTGCTGCGCGCGACCGCAACCATCGAAATCGACGCCGCCGCACCGCTATCACAGGTAGTCCGGCAACTCGAAAATCTCACCTAACCGCCAGGCCCACCCGTGAATGGACACTGATGGACGTCTCGCGCAAATAATATCTTACGCCATAGTAGCTCAGCTTTAGAATCACAGCCTCTCGGCGTCCGCAAATCGCACTTGCGCAGATTTCTGTGGCGTTGGCGAATGGCAGAAAGCGCCTTGTAGCTTCGACATGTTTCTCCACTACTAGCTCTTTGGCTTCATTGGCGAGTCGCTTGACGCGGTCACGCTTGTCAGAATAATAGTAGCGCAAGGCGAGTTTGATAAAACCGCCAACGGAATCAGGCTCTTCTGGCTCAATCTCTTCTGCCTCTGCGATATCTCGAGAAACTAGCCCTTGACATTTCCGGATAAATTCGGCGAGTGCTGTCCGCTCTGATGTAACGCTTTCTTCTATCCAGTGCCGGGCATCCGTGCGCCTGTCCAGGGTTAGATACGTACACGCAAGACCGAACTGTGCTACAGCCCGTTCTCCTGAAGACGCCGAAAGGCTATTGGCTTGATAAAGGCAGTCGACAGCACGCTCTAGAAATTGACTCCAACGTTGGTCGTCGGGTCCTACTCGCTTCGCCTCAGCCATGAGAGTCGCGGCAGTATGCAATGGTTGCTGGCGAAGAAGAAGTGTATCAGCTTTTATCGACTTCAATAGCTCAGCCTGAGCGTCGCCAACACCACTCAGAGCTATGGCCAGATCTACCAGAGAGGCGCCGGCCCTAACGGCAGTCATCGTAAAAGCAGCCTTCGCAGCGGCAGCGGTTACTGAGATCCAAGGGCCACACGCGCGACGAAGTTCGGAGGGCAATGAATTTAGCTCGCTCAGAGGCTTAGATGCATCTGCCAATTGGTAGAAGTAGGAGTTGAGTTCGGAGGAATCGATCGGCTGCTGCCCCATGGCTAGTCTCTCCCCTGACTTCGACACCCTCTTAGGGTTCCCGGTTTCGGTGTGTATCGATACTCTGATGCATGCGGAATTTCACATCTAACCCACAAGAGCATTATGCGATCACGTATCCGATTGGCCACTCTGTGTCGATTTCTTAACACAGTACACATTAGGCTCACCTCTATCGGCGACACCAATATCACCGCCCCATCCCATTTGGCTGACGGAATGATCCTAGCGCACCTGATAGCTGCGACGATAAGCCGACAGACTACCTCCAATCTTGCTCATGCACCGGAGAGACCTTAAGGTAGTTTAGAAATTTAAAGACTGTTACCGATCTGCACTGCACTGATCCAGGCAGTGGCGAAAGCTAGCAATTATGTCGCGTAGCTAGAGAGCGATGTCCCCCTGCTCCTGGTCGCATAGTCTGCCCATCGGCATCCATGAGGGCATCGTGGTGCGCCCGATACCCCGATCTGTGCAGGGAGACGCCACGTCGCCAGTCGTTAGGAAGAGCCCAGATTCCATCCACGCGTGATCCGTGGAACGTATGTTTATGCACTGGTGCGTTCCGGTCGATGTCCACATCTGCCGCCTTGCGGACCTAGACTGGCAGCTCGGCCGGATCGCTTCGTGACCTCCTTAAATCACCCAGTGTTGGGTGTGAGCCTCACCCCGTGGGGTGATCTCCATACCGGGGCCGTTCCCGGGAGCTTCGGGAGCGGGGCGGTACGTCTGGTGGTCGAGACCGCAGCGAGACGGGACTGGGGGCCGGCTATTGCTCGTCTGGGGGTGTTCGGCTGGTGGTGTCCAGTCTGCGTGGGCTATGCGTCGAACGAGAGCGAGCTGGCCCGCGGGCCCGCACGTTCGTGACATGCTCATCGAAGTTGAGCTTGTCGAACCGGCCCAGGGACGAATATTGGGCGTCGTCAGTGGCCTGGATGGGCCTCGGCTCTGCCGATAGCGGCCGCGTACCAAGCAAGCCCTGGATAGGAGCTCGCGAGGGCGGCTTCAGTTACGGCGGATCGTGGAAGCGCGGTCCGCGAAGTTCACCTCTTCCTCGTCCAGCATCACGCATTCCCTGCCATCGTGCCGCAGTACAACCGGGCGGCCAGCCTCCCTCGTACGTTCGCCATCCACCGCGATTTATGCGACCATCTACATGTGGCTGACCTTGATCGCGCAGATCCTACGGATGTCTCGGACATGGCCCGTGCGAGTCATATCTTTCTTTACGCTTTCCCTCTCTCAGCCGTTCTGACGATTGGGTGCGCGTTCCATGTCTTCCCCGAACCTCGGCCGTGGATGACCGTCCCATTTTGGGTCTGTCTCCTGAGCCTCGTCACGACCCTCATTATTGCCTGCCGTATTCTTACCCGTAGGGAAGGCCTTCGATCCGACCTCGGGACCTACGGCCAAGCCTTCTGGACGTTCGGCGCCTACCTCGCTGGTTTGGTCGTCGCCACGGCGGTACGGCTTGCCAGAGGGCCTCTTGACTTTACTGGCTTCTACCAGCAGGGAGTCCCTGTCGTCGCCGGGTTCGTAGTTGCAATTGTCTTTCAGCAAACTAGGGCAAGCGATATCGACAGGGCCGGTATTCGAGCGAGAGAGGTCACTGTCGTTTACGTCCTCACAGGGGCCGTGGGTCCGATGTTCGGGCTATTTCCTGGCCACGGATTTAGCTACTTGGTGTTCTATGCCGCCATCTGCGGAAGCCTCGGATCGTCCTGTTACGCCCTTGTCCGAGCGGCGCTACATCCCGCCGCCTGAGGGCAGGTCCACGATTTGGGATGACCAAGTCCGATGGGCCGACCGGGCGGGGCATCGTCCGCACATGCCGCGAGTCGAGCGGCCTTGCCTGCGGACGCGGTTCAGCGCGGCGCCGGCATCGGGCCGGGTCGTCAGGGCAGGTCCGGCGTACCGGGGGCTATCCGCGCGATGAACCGGCTGACCGCTCGGGGGTCCGGAGGACGTGGATCTCGGCGTCACCGGCGTGGGCGGCGATCGCCCGCAGGAGCAGCGGACGACTCCGCCGGCGATAGGTAAGCAGCCACCACCAGAAGTCAGCGCACTCCCGGGACCGCCGGACGGCCCGCCATGCGCAACGGGCCGGGCAGAAGTCCAGGAACACGATGGTGTCCGCGGCCTGCAACCGGACATCGGGAACGTCATAAGGCCCGAGGTCCCCGTCCATGATCCACGACTCCTGCGCGGTCAGTCCGCGCTGGACGGCTGCCCACTGGCCGCGGGGTGTCGCGGTCAGGCCCGGCCGCCAGAAGAGCTTGTCCAGCTCGATCACCGGGAGGCTCGTGATCTCACCCAGGCGGACCGCGAGGGCCGATTTGCCCGCCGCGCCAGGGCCCGTGATTATCACTCGTTTCACATTTGACTATGATGCCGATTCCGCGAGATCGCCTGGGCCAGGTAAGGGCCGTGTGTAAGGCGGGATCACTTCACCGGAGCGCCGCGGCGGTGGCATACAATGCGAGCCAAGGTCCAGACGGTCACGAGAGCCTATCTACCAAGTCTGCGAGCAGTAGTTGTCTGTCTGATCCCTGTCTGAGTCCGTCTCGCATTCCTCTCAGCTGGGCAACGCCCCTGCTGCTTACGCGATCCGAGCCACCGACATCCACGATTCGGCTCAATGCACGGAGCGCCCAGTTCTGGTTGTAGGGGATACCTTCGCGTTCCGTGAGGGTCTTAATGAGCTCCTCGGCGTGGCTGGCCTCAGGATCGGCTACTAGCGAGAGATACGCAACGAGTCGGTGGCCAGCTTTCGGATTGAGCAGGTCACCGTCGGCGTCATAGTTCTCCAGAGGCATCAGGCTAAGGATCTTCCGGGCGACCTGGCCCATCGACTGGGTGCGCCGATGCCCGGAGGGCATTGCGGTCCGGATTCCTTCATATTCGCCGGCAAGCTCATAGATTCTCGCGAGCTTCTCGTCGGACGGTACCGCCCTGCCCGCAGTTGCAACAGCCCGGACTGCATCAAGCGTCTCCTGCTGGTCCCGCACAACCACCCGTTGCCGCACAGCGAGCTTGATCGATGCTCCGCCCGGCAGGTCCACGCTGCTAACGATGCCGCGTAGCCATGGGAGGCAGGCAACAGCCAGCAATGCAACCGTTACGATGTCGATCTTCAGATTAGGCCAGACGAGGTGAGCCACAATCGCTGCGACCGCCACGGCAGTGACACAGACGGATGTATATAGCGTCCATCTGTCATTCTCGGCGGTGTCGTTCATGCCATGACTCCAGCTGATTTGAGTTTGCCGTACGACGGTCTGGACGAATCTAAAGCGAGAGTGACCGGACCGGACTCATTAATTCACAGAGGACGAGCTGAGCTTTCACCAGTGCTCAAGTGGGATTCTCTGACGGCTTCCTCATCCGCCGCGAGAAGGGCTGTCTGAGGAGTGGGTTACCTGGCCCGCGGTTCAGAGTGTGCCAGCCCACTTAACCATGCCGTTCATCTGCCCGATCCAGAACGCGTCCTTGGCCTGTTCTGACATGCGCTCGGATGGGATGAGGTTCAGCTTGACAGCTTTGCCATAGAATCCTCTGCCGACCCCGTTTCCGCCGAGGAACATGACTAGTGCGGAGACCATCAGGCCGCCTCCGGGCCGGTGTTTTGTTTCCGCGTAGCTCCGGTCCACGAGCCGTCCCAGCAACTCGCCTATCGCCGCACGGTCTTTCGTGTAATCGAAGTTCCACGGCGGCTGGCCTGTCCGGGTGGCTAGCTCATTGTTCATTTCGGTGTAATCCGTAGTCGGGCGGGATTCTCGCGCCCGACTTATAAGGAAGTCCCATCCTGCTTCTTCCAAAGCTCGCCATTCGAGTTCTGTTCGTCCATACATTTCGTCAGACACTTTAGCCCTCCATTTGCACCCAGCTGTCCGGCCCAGCTTCGGCGGGTGAATCTGCTCTAGGATAGTCCCACGGCGAGCATACTGGGCATGTGGCCCAGCCGACGTAAGGCCAGACCGGGTCAGCGCTGACACGATCGGTAGGCTAATCAGGGGCCAGCCCATTGGGCCCAATGAAAGCTGCGGCACGCCCCGCAGCGCTCTTAGGCGCAATCAGGCGGCTCGGTGCACGGTTATCAGGACTTCTTCATGCCCCTGTCAGCAGGGCAGTCCCATGTGCGGCCCGACTATAACCCGTCGGACCGTATATTTATGGTCGCCACGTTAAGCCGAACGTCCTCATCTGCCGCGGACCGGGTCGATCTGTGCCGACCGACGCTGAGCCTTACCGGTAAGCCGTTCGTTCGGGTGTATCACGCAGAACTCGGTATCTTGTGGACGGTCAGGACAGTCCAGGATCCTGCGCCAGTCTGCCCGATGTCGACCCGGGGCGCCCCTAACGTGAGAAGTCGCTCAATCTCCTGTTCTCGGTCATGCACGCGCTGCTGGTCAGGTCGAGGTGTGCGCTTTGCCGTCTTTGGAGCGGTGACGGGCATGAGCACAGCCGACGGGCGCGTTCCCGCCGTCCCGGTACTCGCATGTGCGGGTCCTGTCCTGCTCAACAGTCGCGGTACCCAGATGGACCGGCACGCGGCCACCCGGCGCCTGCGCCGACTGACAGAAAATGCCGTTATGCGCGCCCTGCGATCGTCGAGAGCGAGCACCGGAAACCGCGCCGAACAGCGGATCCGGAGCGTTGTCCGCGCAGAAGGATGTAACAGAGGTTGAAAGGCGACTGGCCCCGCTGCCGGCACCGCGACACGGGTGTCTGGGGAGGCACCGGAAATGTGACGCATGCGATTGTGGCGATGAGGAGGACTCGGTAGACTCGGCTCACGCTCATTTCCGCGCGGAGGCAGAATACAGGATGGAACTATTGGCGACCAACTGGGAGGCAATCGGATCCGTCGCGACAGGCATTGCCGCGTTGGCTGCATTCGCGGGTCTCCTACCTGCTTCTATTATCCATTATAGACAGTACCGACATGATCGAGCGACCATAATCCGACAACGGATACAATTTATTGCGGCGCAGCACGAACAGGTTTTGATATCAATTCAGGTGGCTTTCCCGACTATAATTGACAGGCAGATCAGGCAACTCCGCGACAGCCTAGGGGCTTCTGCGACGCCTGCAGACTTTCTGGATGCCGTTTTTAACAACAATGCTCTATTCCTCACGTCTGCAATGGACACCTGTTTGTCGTCTGTAGCTTACTCTCGAATGAACGACCTGTGGAACCAGATCAATCAAAAGGCATCTGAATTCGGAGGAGCTTTCCGTATATTTTTCTATGCGTGCCATCTGCTTACTATTGAGCCTTACCGGGTATGCTCAGCGACTTTCAGCGGGAACATCATCGCTAGCATGAAAGCGAACAAGGTACCTGAGACGCTTGAAGACTCGGACAATCTCGATGCGTTGACCAATAAGCTTCGCACCATGCAAGTTCAGGTTGCTACACAGATATTTATGGCGAGCTCGAGGAACAAGATTCAACAGGCCTCCCGATTCGTATCAGAACTCGCTGAGGCTACGCTCAATTTGCAGGATGTTCCGCTGCTGAAACTATCTCGGAAGAAGATAATCGACCCCTCCAGTGACCAGAAAATTCACAATGAGATCTATTTTCTCGATAAGATCGATGAATCCATCCACGACCTGATGCCTGAATTGCCCAACGCGGCGCTAGTGCAGCTACGGGAAACATTGAAGGAATGGCGGCGTGTGTCATCGGTAGAGTACGCTCACCATGCACTTGCGGAACAGCGAAAGCGAGTCGGCGCAGTCGGCGGCCAAGGTGCGGATCAGCCACATGGAGAAGATCTTGAGAGGGCTGGTGAAGGATCGGCTGAAAACGGTGCTGCCGTTAAATCCGCGGATTAAAGAGTTGCCCTGGGCATGTCCACCTTTGGTCCGAACAGAATACGATTATCAGGTGCACTAGTCATCCTCTAGATGGGATCTGCAAGAATTTCGTCGCTGGGAGCGGCCAGTGCGTGTTGGGCACCGGGTCCTAGCACCATTGATCTTTATACCGCAGGAGTGTTTTCTCAGCTAATTGGGGGAGTGATATCCCCGCTCGCTTGATTAAATCCTCCGGCAAAGCCCTGAGCTGTCGTCGTCTTGGCGAAGTGCGACACGCAATGCTTTCCAGATTTCCATTGGCCGGTCTAATACACGCGGACCACGTCGTACACCGGAATCAGGGAGGGCTACTTCCTGGCCAGCAGCTTGCCCGTGGTCATCCAGCCAACCCCGTCCTGGCTCTCCAGCAAACGCCAAACGCTATCCGCCGGCCCGCCATCTTTAATCAGTTCCTCTGCTTCATTGTCCCACAACAGCACCCAGGCCGGAATCTAATCGAGGAACGCCGTCGCTTCTTCGATAAGCACCCCTTCGAGGAGATCGAGCGTAACCAGTAGCGGAAGCTGAACGCTGAGCATCTCACCACGGGGTCCGGGAACGCGCGCTCATGCCGCAGACGGGACGACATGATCGAAACCAGGGTCCGCCCTATTGTTGGGGCATGCGCGGTGACGAGAAGCGAGTGGTAGACGCGTACGCAGGCTGACTGGAGGGCGATGGCTGGATGTCTGGCGCGAGGTGGACTTTCTTGACATCTACGCCGAGCGTGGGCAGGAGCGGTTGTATGCCGAGGCCAAGGGCCGGACGTCAGAAATCGGTTTGGACGTTGACATTCTTTACGGGCAGCTTCTCAGACGGATGAAGATCCCACGTCTGGTGCCAGGTACGCAGTCATGGTGCCCACATCCGCACTAAGCGCGGCACTTCGCGTGTCTGCCTGGGCTCGGATCGGCTCGCAGTTGACGTGTACGAGGTGGACGACAACGGCGCAGTCCATCCACGTAGTTGATCGTCTCAGCATCTCGAAGTCATCCTGTCATGCCGCGTGGAGTGCGTGCGGCACAAGCTCAGGGCATGATCGTCGTGTACCGTCCCGGCAGCCTGAGTGAGGTCCTGGCCGAGCACTACCGCCTGGCCCATCCCGAAGCGCTCGGCGTACTCTCCCAGTAGCCTCCGCAGGCTGCCCGCATTACCCCGGAGGTATCGTCGTCGGCGCCGATTGCCCCTGGAGACGTCGCACAAGCCGGGCGGGAGAGCGCCACCGGTGACGGAGTGTGGCCACCCTTCGTAAGGGCCTGGCACTAGACCGATCTGCGCGGCTTTAGGAGCTTTCGCATCCTGTGGTCGAGGCATCCAGAAAAGGCTGATCTGTGTCCTGGTTGATCGTCCCGCCGATGCGGCTGACCCGGCGGATGGCCGGTGGGAGGGTTCACCTCCGGGAAGCGGTGAACCTGGGCAGTCTGGACGGGGGGTTCCTGGGTAGTTGAGCAGTCTTCGCTGTGCTTGGCCGCTGGTGAGGTGAGTAATTGGCGGGAGGCTTTAGCGGGTGGTCTTGATGAACGCCAGGGCTGCTTCGGCGACGTCTTGCCAGCCGCTGTCGAAGACGAGGGAGTGGCCGCGGTCCGGGATCTCCTGGATCTGGGTGGCGGCGCGGTTGCGCTTCTGCTTTCGGTAGGTGGCGGCGGCGATGGCATGCGGGGCGATGTGGTCCTTCTCGCCCGTGATGAGGAGCGTGGGGCCGCGGTCCGGGTTCTTGGTGTCCACCTTGATCTCGGTGAACGGGTTGATGTTGGCGGTCGCGGCCTGGAAGAGCGGGATCCCTGAGCCCGGGACGGGGTAGGCCTCATACAGCCGCCGGGCCTCGTTCTCGCTGACGGCGTTGGCGAAGGAGTAGCGGAACTGCTCGTAGGTGAGCATGATCGCCCGCCGGTAGTTGGCCGGGTTGGCGATGACTGGCATGGCCGACCGGAGCGCGGACAGCGGCAGTGGCAGTACCCCGCGGAACGGGGCCGAGTCGATCGCGACGGACACGGTGCCCAGACCCTGGCCGGCGAGCTGCTGGGTGATCAGGCCGCCGAAGGAGTGTCCGATGATCGCTGGCTTTTGCCGCAGCGCCGCGATGGCCTCGGCCATGTGGCTGGTCACCTGCCCGACGCTCTTGCCCGCGAAGGCCCGCGGGTTGGCCCGGGCCTCACCGGTGGTTGCCGGGTCATCGGGCCAGCCAGGGGCGATGGTGGCGTAGCCGTTCTCCTCGAAGAGCGTGCGCCATGGCTGCCAGCTTGAGGCGAGTATCCACAGGCCGTGAACGAAGACGACCGGTGGCAGTCCGGTGGCGTTGGCCCGGCTGATGTCGCGCGTCTCGCTGGTGCTGAGGCTCATTGATGTACCGCCGTTCGGGACGGGAGCTGGGGAATCCGCCGGCGCGTAACCGCCGGGCAGACCGTCGGATTGCTGCTTATCCTTGCGGGCTGCCCGCTGGAAGTCGATGTCCGGGGAGGCACGGTAGCCGGGCGCAGATTGTTCCCGAGGACAACATCCTGCCCGGATGGGCCGCGACGAGCCCGCATGTTCCGAGCGCGCGGGAGCTACCATTGGCCGGTGGGACAATCACCGCAGGACGACACCGGGGCCCGGCTCGCTCTGCTTGGCGCGGAGCTCAGGGAGCGGGCCGGCGAGCTGGCTGACGGGATGGTCGCGCGGATCAGGGCGGCCGTGCCGGTCTACGGCACCGGGACGGTGATCAGCGACGGGGAACTGCGCCGGACCTGCCTGGACAACATCGGGTTCGTCTTCGGCCCGATCGGGCGTACCCCGGCGGTCGCGTCCCCGGAATCACGCGAGAACGGGAGACGGCGCGCGCAGGCCGGGGTGCCGCTGACCGCAGTGATGGCGGCCTACCGGGTCGCGGCCCGGTACCTGTGGGACTGCCTCGCCGACACCGCCGCACGCAGCGCGGTGCCTGCCGGCGTCACGCTCCGCGCCGCCTCCGAGATGTGGCTTGCCCTGGATACCTTCACCCAGGAAATGGCTGACGGCTACCGGGAGGAGATCACCTTCCAGGTCCTCAGCCAGGAGGAGGAACGCGCGGCCGTGGTCCAGGCGCTGCTGGAAGGCCGGCTGGATGAGGCCAATCTGTGGGAGGCGGCGGACATCCTGCGGATCCCGCTGCGGGGCAGTTACGTCGTTATCGCCGCGCAGGTACTAGGCCCCGGACGGCATGCCATCCCGCAGGCGGAGGCGGCGCTCAGGCGCATCGGGGTGATCTCGGCGTGGCGGCTCCTGCACGATGCCGAAGTCGGGATCGCGTCGCTGCCTGGCTTGCACGGTGACCTTACCCGCCTGGCGGATTCCCTGCACTCGCTCATCCCGGGCCTGGTCGGGGTCAGCCCGCGCTACGACGATCTCCGTCACACCGCCCGGAACCTCAGGCTGGCCAGAATCGCGCTGCGCAGCGCGTTCGCCGATCAGCGCGTCACGGTCTTCGACCGCGACCTGCTCGCCGTCGCGGCGGGCAGCGACCCGGAGGTGATGCGGCACGTCGCCGGCACCATCCTGGCCGCGCTAGGCCAGATCCCGGCCGGCCAGCGGCCGGTCCTGCTCGCCACCCTCGGCGCCTGGCTCGACAACGGCGGCTCCGCCAGCAAGGCAGCCAGCGTCCTGTTCTGTCATCCCAACACGGTCCGGCACCGGATGCGCCGGCTCGAACAGCTCACCGGACGGGCCCTGTCTGATCCCCGCGGAATAGCCGAACTGAGCCTCGCCTTCGAAATCGACCGCCGGAACCAGCCCTCCGCACCTGAGGCAGCCGCAAGCGGCTCACAGGCCAGCGCCAGCCACGCGACCGCCGGCTAGGCGCTCAGCGGCCTCTCGTGACGAACGAAACCAATCGCCGGAATGAATGATCTGCGCCGAGCCTCGCCGCGCTGTCGGCCAGCTAAAGCAGTTCAT
>Ga0302180_10001185_pt1 | contig 21017 bp, 20 predicted proteins | sample I_Palsa_E3_2_FD_200575 | JGI IMG/M metagenome (GOLD analysis project Ga0302180, IMG submission 200575) | Peat permafrost microbial communities from Stordalen Mire near Abisko, Sweden - I_Palsa_E3_2 | ecosystem: Environmental > Terrestrial > Soil > Palsa > Peat permafrost | place: Sweden... | reverse complement strand
CGAGACCCGGATCACGCTGTTCGAGCAGGCCACCGACACCCGGCCGGACGAACTGAAGGAGCAGGGCGTGCGGCCCCGGGTGTGGTTCGGCGAGCGCTGGATCACCTCGGTGTTCGACCTGTTCGAGGAGAACATCAGGTACTTTCCCGCGCTGCTGCCGATCTGCGAGGACGAGGATCCGCTCGCGGTCCTCGACCGCGGTGGCTGCCCGCAGCTCGCCGAGATGAGCCTGCACAACGGGACGGTCTACCGCTGGAACCGCCCGGTCTACGCCGTGGTCGACGGCATTCCGCACCTGCGGGTGGAGAACCGGGTCCTGCCGGCTGGCCCTACTATCGCCGACACCGTGGCGAACGCGGCGTTCTACTACGGGCTGGTGCGATCCCTGACCGAGGCGCAGCGTCCCATCTGGACCCAGATGTCCTTCACGACCGCCGCGGAGAACCTGCACGAGGCTGCGCGTCACGGCCTGGACGCGCAGCTCTACTGGCCAGGCGTCGGTGACACTCCGGTGACCGAGCTGATCTTGCGCCGGCTGCTGCCGCTGGCTCGCGAGGGACTCGATCACTGGGGCGTCAACCAGGTCGATGCCGACCGGTTGCTTGGCATCATCGAACAGCGCTGCCTGACCGGCCAGACGGGCGCCGCCTGGCAGATCGCCACGGTGGCGGAGATCACCCGGCATAGCGGCGTCGACCGCCACGCGGCGCTGCGGCAGATGACCCAGCGCTACATCGAGCACATGCACACCAACGAGCCGGTCCACACCTGGCCCACCGCCATCTGAAGCCACCCGGCCCCCCGCCCTCATCCGGCCCTGCCCTCATCCGGCCCCGCCTCATCCGGCCCCGCCTCATCCGGCCCCCCGCCTCATCCGGCCCTGCCCTCATCCGGCCCTGCCCTCATCCGGCCCCGCCGACCGCGATCAGCGCGACGCAGGCGCCCGCCAGCGCCAGCCCGGTCAGCCGCAGCCCGGTCAGCCGCTCACCGAGCACGGTCCGGGCCAGCACGATCGTCACCGCCGGGTAAAGCGAGGTGAGCACCGCCGTCACCGCCAGGAACCCCTCGTGCGTGGCGAAGAAATACAAGATCGTGCCCGATGCCCCCATCGCTCCCGTGTTCACCGCCAGCCAGCGCGGCCATCCCCCGGGCAGCCGAACATTCCCCGTGACGGCGGCCACGCCAAGCGCCGACGCCAGCTCGGCCACCGACGCAGCCGCGACCGGCCACAGCCCGCTTCCCGATCCGGCCCGGTCGAGCCCGATGAACAGCAGCGCGAAACAGGCCCCCGCGATCAGCCCACCGAGCACCCCGGCCGCCGGCCGTCCCAGTGTCCCCCCGGGACCAGGACCCGGTGCGTCCTTTCCCTGCGAATTCTCCGCGTCCCCCACGATCTCCGCGTCCCCCACGATCTCCGCGTCCCCCACGATCTCCGCGTTCCGGTTCGCACTGGCCGCGCTCGCGGACACCCCCACGATGGCCGGCAGGGCCAGCACGATTCCGGTCATGGCCAGCGCCGTCGGCCGCTCGCCGAACAGCAGCCCGGCGAGCACGGAGAATCCCGCGGCGCCCACCGCGCTCAGCGGCCCGGCCACGCTGAATGCCGCCTGCCGGAACCCGAAGTACAGGGCCAGCCCGCCCGCGGTGCCGCCCAGCCCGGCCCCGGCGCCCCAGGCCAGCGCGGCTGCCGAGGGCGGATGCTTGGCCGCGAACGGCAGGGCCGCCGCCACGACCACCGTGCTGGCCAGCGAGGCGAGCAGGGTCACCTGGATGATCCCGGCCTGGCGTGAGGCGAGCCCGGCGGCGAAATCCGAGCTGCCGTATCCGATCGCGGACGCCAGTGCCAGCACGATGGCTAGCATGCCGCCCGGTCCGTGCCTGCCGCCCGGTCCGTGCCCGCCGGCCAGCCGGCGCCCGGCGTCACCAGCTCACGGCGCACGGCCCGCCGCGCCCGGCACGGAAGCCGGAGTGACGGTGTAGGCGGACCGGCGTGCCCGGCGGGTGCGGGCCCAGTACTCGAAGGAGAAGCCCGGCCATATGGCCCGGTTGACGCCGTCGGCGTCGAGGTACCAGCTGCGGCATCCGCCCGTGCTCCACACCGCGCGCCGCAGCCTCCGCTGCAGGCCGCGGTTGTAGTGCCGCAGCACGGGCTCGCGCACCTCGATCGTGTCGGCCTGGTCCCGGGCCAGCCTCCGCAGGCAGCTCATGATGTGGTGGATCTGGCTCTCGATCATGAACACGACCGAGGTGTGCCCCAGCCCGGTGTTCGGGCCGAGCAGCATGAAGAAGTTCGGGAACCCGGCCAGGGTGATGCCCTGGTAAGCCTCGAGCGTGTCCGGCGTGAGCTTGCGGCCGTCACGGCCGGCCACGTTGAGCGAGGTGACGGATTCGACGACCTTGAAGCCGGTGGCGTAGATGATCACGTCGGCCTCGTGTGCCGCGCCGCCCGCAGTGATGACTGCGGTTTCTGTGATTCCGGTGATGTCGTCGGTAATCAGGTCGACGTTCGGCCGCTGCAGCGCCGGATAGTAATCGGAGGACAGCAGGATCCGCTTGCAGCCGATGGTGTAGTCCGGCGTGACGGCCGCGCGGAGCCCGGGGTCAGCGATCTGCCGCTCGATCTGCCGCCTGCCCATCTGCTGCAACGGCGCCATCAGCTTCGGGTGCACCGCGAAGCCGAGCGCCCTGGCCTCCATCAGCAGGTAGATGGCGTCGCGAGACATGCGGGCCGTCACCGGGACAGCCTCGAACCTCTCCCGCACCCGGGCCGGGATCGGAACATCCGGCCGGGGATGGACCCACGGCGGCGTGCGCTGGAACACGTCAAGGTGCCCGGCTCGCTTGGCGATCTCGGGGATGAACTGGATGGCCGACGCGCCGGTTCCGATCACCGCGACCCGCTTACCCACCAGGTCGGCCGACTTATCCCACTGTGCCGAGTGGAACACCGCCCCACCGAACCGGCCCGCCCCCGGGATGTCCGGATACGACGGACGGTGCAGGGCGCCCGCCGCGGACACCACCGCCCGCGCCCGGTAGTTTTCCGGCCGCCCCTCCCCGGCGCTTGCACTGGTCGCGATGTTCCACCGCCGGGTGCTCTCGTCCCAGTCCATCTGCTCGACCGTGCGGCCGTAGCGGATGTGCTCTTCCACGCCGTACTTGCGAGCGCACATTCGCAGGTAGTCCCATATTTCCTGCTGCGGCGCGAACACGCGGCTCCAGGACGGGTTCAGCTCGAAGGAGTAGGAATACAGCGGGGACGGCACGTCGCAGGCGCACCCCGGGTACTGGTTGTGGTGCCAGGTCCCGCCCAGGTCCTCGCTCTTCTCCAGGATCACGAAGTCACCAAAGCCGGCCCTCTTCAGGGCGATAGCCATGCCGATCCCGCCGAATCCGGAGCCTATGATCACGATCCCTGGCATGTCTGGACGATAACCCAGGACAGGCCGCCTGGCCATCCCGTCCGCAACCCATTCCGAATAAGGTTGCGAAGATAAGCTTCATTCGCTAGCATGTTCTAAGCGAAGCAGTAGGCGACCACGGCACCGCCCCGGCCGTCTGGTTGGACGGCGGGGCGCTGTGTCATGCGCGCTACTGGGCTAGCGTTAGCCGGGTGAGCAGCTACGGGGTCAGCGTGGGCGACGCAATCGTGCAGGTAAAGACTTTGCACGAAGTCCAGGCCGTTGTCATGGAGGCCCTGACCGGGCTGGCCGTACCTGGATATCTAGTCGTGCTGCTGTCCGTTTTACTGTCAACGATGCCTTGACGGTAACTTTGCACCCGTCGAACGGGACGTTGCGGGATTTCCGCCCACGCCGCATACCCGCATCCTCCATGCTGATGCGCCGGGCGCGTGCTATCCCCGCGGCGCAGCACCGACGCCGGACCGGAGACGTTCTGGTCGCGTACCTGGCAGGCGGCGGCCAACTACTCGCGGCCTGATCATCTGTTTCAGTGAGCCGTCTGCATCGCTTGTAATGCGGGCCAACTCCAGCCGACAAGTTCGAAGACTTCCGGTGACTGGCTGCTGTCGAATCCGGCCGCTCCTATGTAGTAGGCAGTGATCGGGTGGAGGCCGACGGCCAGGGTGGAGGTGGTCAGGGCCGCCTGCCCGGTGCTGCCGAGGGTGACGACGCCAAGGAGCACGGGTCCGTCCGTGAACGCCACGAGGCCGGCTGGGGCGGCCGTCCCGGTGTTGGCGGTCACTGCGGCGGTGAAGGTGACCGGCTGCGCCGCAGGCACGGGGTCGGCCGATGTGGTCAGGCTGGTGGTGGTGCTGGTGGGCGCCTGGACACTGGCCGGTGCGGTGATCGTGTCAGAGTCCAGGGTGACCGCGGCGGTACGGGCTAGCGCCCGGCCGTCCAGGGTGACTCCTGTGGTGACCGTGATCGAGGCCATGGCCATGACGTTTCCCTGCAGGACGGAGTAGGTGCCGAGGGTCGCGGAACTGCCGACCACCCAGAAGACGTTGGACGCCTGTGCGCCGTTGACGAGTTCCACGCTGCTGGCCGACGCCGTGATGAGCGTGGATGCGGCCCGAAAGATGAACACGGCGTTCGGGTCGCCCTGAGCATCGAGGGTCAGCGTTCCGGTGATCCCGAATGTGCCCGCGGGGGAGGCGTACACGCCCGGAGTCACGGTGGTCCCGCCGAGTTCCACCGGGATGGTAGCCGTGACCGGGCTGGCCGCGGCGGCGGTGTACGCGGCGGTCAGGTCGCTCTGGGCCTGTACTGCGGCACTGTCGGCCGCATCGGTGGTCCCGCTGACGTCGCCGGGAGGAAATCCTGTTATGGCGGTCCCCGGGCTCAGCCCGAGATCGCCGTTGATCGTGGTGGGACCGGTGTTGGTGACCGTCGACGCGGCGAGAACCGCGTAGTTGGCGGCGGTGCCCAGCGAGACCGGCGCGGTGGCAGCGCTCGCGCCCGGCGCCCCGGTCAGACCCATCAGGGCCGTCGCCGCGCCGGCCAGGGTCAGGGCCAGCGCCAGCCGGGAAGGAGCGGTAACGCAGCGGATAGCGCCCGTGAGGCGTGTCGTGACCATCGGCTTTCCCTCCAAAGGAGGCGTACGTCATGGCCGGGCTCCCCGGCCGCCTACTAACTTATAGTAGCGATCTGTAAACGGAAAGTGGTGGATTCATGGCATGGGGACCGGACCGGACATTCTTTGTCCAGAAAACTCTGGCATCCCAGGGCATGCGCACTTTTAAACGCCTTCGACATCGCTAAGCCAGCAGTCACTCCCGGCCACCAACCGGAAGCACGACCCCGGTTACACCGGCGAGGGACGGCGGCGCCGTTGGCCGGGCCGGTCTCTGACGGTTTTGGCCCTTAAGCTTGGCGTTTAACCTCTGCTGTCTGCCTGGCAACTCTTTGCCCGTGCTGTCCGGCGTGTCGCTGTGATAACAGACGGCCACCGCGTCATCATCTTCGGGTTCTCACCACAGAACTTGAAGACGCAGGGCGGTGGCCGTGGCTTTCAGTATGGCCTGGGCGAAGGCCCGGGCGGGCGCCGGGGACAAGGACAGATCAGGCATGGGAACGGCTGGCAGGGTTCCGCCGGGAGCTGTACCGGTGCTTGTCCGCCCGGGCGGACGCGCTGTGTGAGCTGTGCGACGCGGCGCTGTGCAAGCAGGACCGGGTGCATATGCTGGCGGAATTGTCGCTGGAGCCAGGGCATCAGCGCGGCCATGGCGCCTTGTACGACGCGCTGAACTGCGGGAAAGTGCAGGTCTCGCGACTGCGCTGGGCACTGGCCGGGGTGCCGCTGCCGGCCTGGGATGATGGCCGGATCCGGCTGGCGGTCGATGTGAGCGACTGGCTGCGGCCGGACGCGGCGACCAGCCCGGGCCGGTCGTTCTGCCACTGCTACGGGCGGGGGAACAGCAGCGCGCAGATGATCCCGGGCTGGCCGTACTCGCTGGTAGCCGCACTGGAACCGGGCCGGACGTCGTGGACCCGGCTGCTGGACGCGGTCCGGCTGGTCCTGATGACGATCTGGCCGCGGTGACCGCCGCCCAGGTCCGCGGGGTCATCGAGCGGATCATCGCCGCCGGGCACTGGCACGACGGCGACCCGGACATCATGGTGATCTTCGACGCCGGCTACGAGCCGGCCCGGCTGGCCTGGCTGCTGGCGGACCTTCCCGTGCAGGTGCTGGGGCGGCTGGGCACCAACCGGGTGCTGCGGCAGGCGCCGCCGCCCCGCCGGCCCGGCCAGATGGGCCCGCCTGTGCGGCACGGCTGCGAGCTCAGGCTCTCAGATGACGCCGCCTGCCCCGGGCCGGACGTGCACACCACGACGCAGACCTCCCGGTACGGGGCGGCAGACGCCCGCGCCTGGCACCGGATGCACCCCCCAAGCTGAAGGCCCGCGGCGCCTGGGAAGGCCACCAGGGGGAACTGCCGGTCATCGAGGGCACCCTCATCAAGTTCACCGTCGATCACCTGCCGCACGATCGCGCCCCCAAGCCGGTCTGGCTGTGGACCTCCTGCCCGGACGCGGATCCCGATGAGGTGAACCGCTGCTGGCAGTGGACGGCATGGCGCGGGTGGCGCTCTTCGAAGCGTCGGCGAGCAGTTTCCAGCGGGGCGTCGCACCAGATCTCCACCGGTTGCCGGCCGCGTGCGCGTTGCAGGCCCCGCGTGACGACGTGGCGGGCGTCCTTGGGCCAGCAGGATTCTAGGACGGCACCGCCGGTGGCGTCTGCCAGGAGAGCCCACATGGTCTCGCTGGCTGCCGCGCCCAGTGCGGCGTTCCAGCGCCGCTGGGACCAGCCGGGCGGTGGCTCCGTGCCCAGCACGTCGGCGTGGGCCTCTTTGATCGTGTCCTTGCTGAGCAACGGCAGCCTCAGAAGCTGTGACAGGGTGCGGGCCAGGGTCGTCTTGCCTGCGCCAGGAAGCCCGTTGACCAGGACGACAAGACGCCCGGTCATGCCGCGACTTCCTCGGCGCGCTCCACGAGCAGGGCGCCTTCGAAGCGGGTTCCAGCGCGGACGACATCAGTTACTACGGTGAGCACGGGGCGTACCTCCCGTCCGGTGCCCGTTAACGTCGGCCTAATCGGTGACCCATCACAGGATCAATCGGGAAGGTACGCCTTCCGGGGTTGATCCACAACTCCCGAGCACTGCTCGACCTGCCAGCTATCTGCTGCTCGTCTGGAAAATAGGCCAGCCGATTTCGGTCCGCCAGGCTGATTCGTCGGGTGTGTCATGGCGGCCGCACAGGTAGTACTCGCGGATGGGTCCCTCGACCGCCAGCGCGTGCTGCGTCACATGGGTGCCGAGTGCGCCGTAGGCACGGTCGATGTCGTCGTGCGGGCCGTGGTGGACGATAATCGCCAGCTCGGCGGGCGGCATCTCGACGCCTTCGACGCGGCCGACCGGGCGGATCTGGCCGGTGCAGGGGATGAAGACGGTGGCCTGGCCGCGCTCGTTGGTGAAGAGGTCCGCAGCGTAGACGCCGCCGGGTGCGCCGTCGGCCGTCAGCCCTTGCGCGTTGATCGTCGCTTGAAGTTCGCCGAGCGCGCCCTGGTACCAGGGGCCGGCATCGCCGATGTCGATCACGGCGGTGATGGCGGCCGCGCGGGTCCCGGCGACGCTGCGATGACTGATGTCGGTTCGCGCCGGACCCTGCGGGTGGTCGAGCAGGTCCCGCAGCGAGGCGACCGCGGTCTGGGTGCGCGTCAGGCCCTCCTCCAGCCGGCCCAGGTGGGCGGCGATCAGCTCATTGCGGCTCGGTACGTCGGGCGCGGTGAGGATGCGCCGGATCTCCTCTATCGGCATGTCGAGCTCCCGGAATCGCCGGATGACCTGCGCGGTAGGGATCTGCTGCGTGGTGTAGCGGCGGTGGCCGGTGAACTGGTCCACGTCCGCGGGCTCGAGCAATCCCACCCGGTGGTAATGCCGCAGCGTCTTGATGCTCATGTGAGTCGCCCGGGAGAAGTCGCCGATCGGGAGCGAGGAAGCCATGACCCCAGTCTGCTACCTCCCCCAGGGGGAGGAAAAAGTCCTGTCCGCTGTCTTGATCCTCCCCGCGGAGCAGGCCGGAGTCTTGGTCATGTCAGGCCGCATGGCGCCCCGGCGCCGAAGGCCAGAACGGAAGAGAGGAACTTGCATCATGATCACGACCGAGCTGACCGGCGTCGTCGCAGAGCACATCGCCGCCGTCAACGCGCTGGACACCGAGGCCATCGTGGCGACCTTCGCCGCGGACGCCTACGTCAACGACGCCCGCCGCGAGTTCGCCGGCATTGAGGCTATCCGCCGCTGGGTCGCGAAGGAAATGGTCGGCGACAAGGTGAAGATCGACGTCCGCGAGGTTCTCGACCACCACGGCGACACCATCGTCCGCGGCGCCTACGACGGCGAGTTCGACAAGGCCAACCTGCCCGAGGAGGTCATCCTGTCGAACTACTTCAGCGTCCGCGACGGCAAGATCGTCAGCCTCGTCGTCATCTTCAACCAGCCCGCCGCCTACTGATCAGGCCACCAATGAGCTACCAGCTCGATCCCGAACTGGTCACCGTGATGGCGGCCCTGGCCGCGCAGTCGGCCGGGGCCGTCGCCCCGGCGCGGGGCGACTGGAAGGCCCTGCGGCAAGCCGGCGAGGGTGGCCAGGCGTACCTGGCCACCCTCGTTCCCCCGTCCGCCGGCGTCCAGACCGCCGCTTTCCACGCCACCAGCCAGGACGGCGCGTCCATCGAGCTGCGCTGGTACACCACGACCAGCAGGACAAGAGCCAAGCCAGGGTCGGCCGTGGTGTATGCCCACGGCGGCGGCATGGTGATGGGCACCCTCGACCTCTACGACGAGGTGATCTCCTGGTACGTCGGCCGGACCGGCGTCCCGTTCTTGTCGGTCGGATACCGGCGCGCACCCGACGAGGGGACCGGCACGATCCTGTCCGAGGACGTCTTCGCCGGTCTGACCTGGCTGCTCGGCCACGCCAGTGACCTAGGTATCGACCCGGCCCGGGTGGCCGTGATGGGTGACAGCGGAGGTGGCGCGCCCGCCGCCGGTGCCGCCATCCTGGCCCGCGACCGGGGCGTCGCCCTGGCCCGCCAGATCCTGGTCTATCCCATGCTCGACGACCGTAACCAGACCCCCGATCCCGACCGGGCCGCCTACCTCACCTGGACCTACGAAAACAACTACACGGCTTGGAGTGCCGTCCTCGGCGACCAGCTCGGCGCTGGCAACGTCCCGCCCGTCGCCGCCCCGGCCCGATTGAAAAACTACAAAGGTCTACCCTCGGCCTACATCGACGTGGGCGACCTCGACATCTTCCGCGACGAGGACATCGCCTACGCCCAATGCCTCGCCCGCGCCGGGGTCCCGGTCGAACTGCACGTGCACCCCGGAGTCCCGCACGGCTGGGAGAGATTCGCCCCGGACTCCGCCTCCGCCCAGCGAGCCATGGCCGACCGAGCCCGCGCCGTCGCCTCAATCTGAACCCACCCACTTCCCCGCGCGCGTCCTGGCCGCACACGCCCGGACCTTCCTCCAGGCCTAACCGCTGAGCCCCGGCCAGCGCGCCCGTCACCACCTGCGCCAGCACCCGGATGAGCAGACCATCCGGGTCGTGGTCCGGATTCACCTCGGTGATGACCAGCCCGCCGAACTTCTCACTGCCGGTGAATTCATCAAGCCCGGCGCTGACCTCATCCAGCATGAGCCCGGCGAAGTGCGGGAAGTTCGCCAGCGGGAACAGCCCGGTGTGCAGCACGTCCACGTCCAGGTGCACCAGGTAGGTCTCCGCCCGGCGCTCCAGGTACGCGCGAGCCGCCCGGGCCTGCCCGGCGGGGTCAGCCCGCACCGCCGGGGCCGGGGCCGCGTACAGGTGACGGCTGACCAGTCCGGTCCTGCCCGCCGGCTGCACTGGCCGGCCCCGCGCTGCGTCAGGTCGCCGACCAGCTGCATCGCGTGTTCGCCGCCGCGGACCTCGGCGAGCGGGTCGCCCTAGTGGCCGGGCTGCTCGCCCAGACCGGGGTCACGCCTGCCCTGGAGCTAACCGACACCGGCGACCGCCCCAGCGCGACCTGGCGGGTACCCGGCGCCCGCGCTGCGCTGCTCGCCGCCGCGGCCCTGACGCTGCGCCACCAGCTCGCCGAGCACGATCCCGACCGCATCGGCATCTGTTCCGGCCGACACTGCGCGGACGCCTTCATCGATGCCTCGCCCGCCGGCCAGCGCCGGTTCTGCTCGGTGACCTGCCAGAACCGGGCCAGGGTCGCCGCCTGGCGGCAGCGTCAGCGCCAGCCGCCCCAGCCCCAGCGCCAGCCGCCCCAGAGCTAATCCCGCGGACGGTAGAGCTGCTTGGCGTAGTTCTCCGGGGCGTAGTAAGCCTCGAGTTCCGCCAGGGTTTCCTGTGTCTCCTGCACGGCCTTGGTCAGCGCGGCGTGCGAAGGCAGCGCCTCGGGCCGCCAGCTCTGCGGCTGCCACAGCTCTGAACGCATGAGGGCCTTCGCGCAGTGGAAGAAGATCTGGTCGATCTCGATCAGCAGCGCCAGCACCGGCCGGTGGCCGCGCACCGTCATCTCCTCGAAAAACGGCGCGTCCCGCAGCACTCGCGCCCGTCCGTTGATCCGCAGCGTCTCGTTCCGGCCGGGAACAATCGAGATGATCCCGGCGTGCGGGTTGGACAGCACGTTGCCGTACCCGTCGGCCCGCCGGTTGCCCGGCCGTTCACCGATGGCCACGGTGGTGTCGTCGAGCACGTAAACTAGGTGCCCGGCCGGGTCGCCCTTCGGCGAGGCGTCGCAGTTGCCAGCACCGTCAGACGTCGCGACCACGCAGAACGGCGACGCCGCCAGCCACTGCCTATCCTGGGCGTGCAGCCGGGTTCGTTCCTTCGTCACCGTGCGCCCGGACGGCATCCCCAGCAGCTTCCGAAGCTCCTGCACCGAGCCGATCTCCGCGTACGTCACTACCTAAAACCCCTCACAGCTCGGGATAGATCCGGTCCGGGTTGTGCTCGGACAGCACCGACGGCGGCCCGATGATGGCCTTGTCCGGTTCCCCGATGACCTTTTCGTCCTTGCCTTCGTAGTCGAACTTCGCCAGCACGTGCTTGATCGCCTCGAGCCTGGCCCGTTTCTTGTCGTTGCTCTTGACCACCGTCCACGGCGCCTCGCCGGTGTCGGTGAAGTGGAACATCGCCTCCTTGGCCTCGGTGTAGGCCTCCCACTTGTCCAGCGACTTGAGGTCCATCGGGCTCAGCTTCCACTGCCGTACCGGGTCCACCCGCCGGATGATGAAACGCGTCCGCTGCTCGGCGGGCGTCACCGAGAACCAGAACTTCGTCAGGTACAGCCCGGAGCGGACCAGCATGTGCTCGAACTCCGGTGCCTCCCGCATGAACTCCTCGTACTCCGCCTGCGTGCAGAAGCCCATCACCCGCTCCACGCCCGCGCGGTTGTACCAGGAGCGGTCGAACATGACGATCTCGCCGGCCGCGGGCAGATGCGGCACGTAACGCTGCAGGTACCACTGGCTCTGTTCCCGCTCGCTCGGCTTGGCTAGCGCCACCACCGTCGCGCCGCGCGGGTTCAGGTGCTCGGTGAAGCGCTTGATCGTGCCGCCCTTGCCGGCCGCGTCGCGGCCCTCGAACACAAGGACGATGCGCTGCCCGGTCGACTTCACCCAGTTCTGCAGCCGGACGAGTTCGATCTGCAGCGGGCGCTTGAGGGATTCGTACTCGTGCCGCGACATTCTCTCGTCGTAGGGATAGTCCTCGCGCCAGGTCTCGACCGTACGGCCGTCCGCGTAGCGCAGGACCGGATCGTCGTGCTCGTCATCGTCGTCGACCCGCAGGCCAGCCAGCAGGTCAGGGTCGGACGCCCAGTTCAACGGCAGCGCGTTGTATCGATCGGCGGGTTCACTGTTCACGTCACTAGCACAGCACATCCCGGCTCGCTGGTCACCCGGGCCCTAGGTGAAATTTCTTTTCTCCCGAACGGTCCCTGGCTTAACCCCTCGTTACCGCGAACAGCACGTACCCGTAGCTGAGCCCAGCGCGTGATACCGCGTCATCTGGCCATGATCCCGCCTGACCGCGTTCGGCCTAGCGATCGCCGTGCACCACGGTTCCGCCCGCGACCGTCATCACGACCGAGGTGCTGCCGATGTCGCGGGCCGGGATCGTGTACAGGTCCTGGTCGAGCACGGCCAGGTCGGCCCGCATGCCCGGGAGGAGCTGGCCAGCCAGGTCCTCCTCGTGGTTCACCCAGGCGACCCCGGTGGTAAACGCGTCGATCGCGGCGTCGAGGGTGATCGCCTGATCGGGCAGGAACGGGTTCTCGCATTCCGGTTTCCCCGGCCGGCCGAGACGCTCGGACAGGACCCGGTTGACCGCGACGTGAATCTCCTGCAGCGGGTCCGCGCTGGAGACCGGCCAGTCGCTGCCGAACGCGATCCGCGTGCCCGCTGCGGCCAGGGAGCCGATCTGGTACTGCCAGGCGGCGCGCTCGGCGCCGACGAACGGGATGGTCAGCTCCTCCATCTGTGTCTCCGCGCACGCCCAGAGCGGCTGGAAGTTGGCCACCGCGTCGAGTTCGGCGAACCGGCTCATGTCCCGCGGCGTGATGAACTGCAGGTGCGCCAGGTGGTGCCGGGCGACCTGGCGCGGCCCGGCCGGGAGCGCCGCCAGCGCGTCCAGGGCGGTGCTGACCGCCCGGTCGCCGATGGCGTGGAAGTGGAGCTGGAATCCCGCCGCGGCCAGCCGCCGGGTGATCTCGCCCAGCGCCTCCGGCTCGAGGAACAGCCGCCCCTGGTGGTCGCCGGGATGGCCGTCCAGGTCCAGGTAGGGCGCCGACATGGCGGCGGTGAACGTCTCGCACACGCCGTCGAGCATGAGCTTGACCGTGCTCGCCCGGAACCCCCCGCCCGCCGCCCCGCCAGCCCCCAGGCCGCCGGCGGCCTGCTCGCGCCGGGCCAGCAGGTCGTCGATCTGGCCGAGACCGCGGCTGCGGTCCCACCACAGGGCCCCGACGACGTGACTGCTGAGCATGCCGTAGTCGGCGGCCATGAGGTAGGTGTCGAACACGTCAGGGATGCCGAGCTCGCCCGCCGCGCCCACGCAGGCGTCCTGGAACCTGGTGATCCCCAGCGAGTGCAGGTGGGTCTGCCCGGCCAGCAGCCCCGCGATGAGCTCGGCCGGATCAGGCGGCGGAACGTGCGCCGCGACCAGCCGCATGGCCCCGTCGTGCAGTGCCCCGGTGGGGCGTCCGGCGTGGTCGCGCTCGATCCGCCCGTCGACCGGGTCGGGCGTGCTCTCGTCGATGCCCGCGAGCCTGAGCGCGGTGGTGTTCACCCACCCGCTGTGGTGGTCCCGGTTCGGCAGGAAGGCCGGCCGTCCGCCGGTCACGGTGTCCAGGTCCGCCGCCGTCGGCAGCCCGCCGGGAAAGGCCGACATGGCCCAGCCGCCGCCGAGCACCCAGGCGCCGGCCGGCACCGCCGAGCAGTAGTCGCTGACCGCGGCCAGGCACTGGTGCCTGGTCCGCAGGCCCAACAGGTTGCAGCGCAGGCTCTCCAGCCCGCCGGCCACCGCGTGCACGTGCGCGTCGCCGAAGGCAGGCAGCGCGAGCCGCCCGCGCAGGTCGATGACCCGGGTCCGGCGCCCGGTCAGCTCCTCGATCTCTTCGTCGCTACCGACGGCCTGGATCAGCCCGCCCCGGACCGCCAGCGCCGAGACGAACCCGGACGGATGCACAGGCGTGCGAATCCTCCCGCCAGCAAAGACCAGATCCGCCTCACTGCCGCCCACCGCCATAACGCCGCACCCCTAGCCTCGTCCACTCCAGCCAACCTAGCAATCCGGCCGTCCGCGCCCGCCCCGGCTTGTCCGTCCCCCGGCACGCCTTCCGCCCGCCTCCGCGCGTCGACTCCGCTGGTGTAGCGTGTCGGATGCGCCGCGGGGGCGGCAGCGGAACTTGTCGAAGACGGCATGATCGTCGGGCTCGCACCGGCTCGAGGGTGGCGTCCCTGCTCCCCGCCCGACTTCGAGAATTCGTGGTCTAGCTCCTGACCTCACCGGACCAAACTGGAGGCAACATGGCCGGGCCAATTCGACTGTTCCTCGCCGACGTCGACGGCACGCTGGTAACCCAGGACAAAGTGCTCACCGATAGGGCCATCGCCGCGGTCGCGAAGCTGAGGCAGGCTGGGATACTTTTCGCCATCACCAGCGGCCGCCCGCCCCGCGGCATGTCAATGCTCATCGAGCCGCTCGAGCTCACCACGCCGATCGCGGGCTTCAACGGCGGCGTGTATGTCCGTCCCGACATGGCGCTGATCGAGCAACAGACCATCCCCGACGACGTGACGCCGATAGTGATCGAGCTGCTCGGTTCCCACCAACTGGACGTGTGGGTCTACCGGGGCGCGGACTGGTTTATCCGGGATCCGAAGGCACCGCACGTGGCCCGCGAGGCCTGGACAGTTAAGTTCGACGCGACGGTGATCGACAGTTTCGCCTCGGTGTCGAGCGGAGTGGCCAAGATCGTCGGAGTGAGCGATGACAACGACGCGGTCCAGAAGGGTGTAGACGCGGTGCGCGAGCGCTTGGGCGACCACGTGTCGGCGGCAAGGTCGCAGCCGTACTACTGCGATGTCACCAATCCCGACGCCAACAAGGGCGCCGTGGCCAAATATCTTTCCCGGACCTACCAGATCCCCACCGAGCAGATCGCCACGATCGGCGACCAACCCAACGACGTGCTCATGTTTGCCCACTCCGGGCTCAGCATCGCCATGGGTAACGCCAGCCATGAGGTCCAGCGAGCCGCCCGCCGCGTCACCACGTCCAACGAGGACGAGGGCTTCGCCAACGCGGTAGAGCGGTTCGTCCTGTCCTGAGTCTCACCAGTGGCGTCGAGCAGAGTTGGCGCGTCCCGCTCTTCGGTACTGGGGGCCATCCACCCGCCCGCCACGGTCCGCCCGGCAACTTCTGTGATCGGATAGGGCACATGAAGGTTCGGATAGGAGTGTCGCTAGGGCCGGCCGGAACGCCCGTGGGCTTCGCGGCGGCGGTCGATCTTCTCGAGCAGGCCGGAGTGGATTCGCTGTGGCTGCCGGAGAACGTGTACTCCGCCGTGGTGGAGCCGTTCACAGGCATGGCGTTCGCGCTCTCGCGGACCCGGAAACTGAAGGTCGGCACAGGAATTTCCGTGCTGCCTGGGCGTCATCCCGTGCTGGTCGCCAAGCAGCTCGCGTCCATAGCGGGGCTGGCGCCGGGGCGTGTGCTCCCGGTGTTCGGCTTGCAGCCGGCCCAGCGCACCGAGCGGGTGCTGTTCCCGGTGCCCGAGGGGCAGCGGGCCGCCGTGTTCGACGAGGCACTGACCCTGCTGCGGTTGTTGCTCACCGAGGAGTCGGTGACGTTCGAGGGGTCTTTCTTCTCCGTGTCCGGGGCGAGCGTCGGGGTGCGGCCGGCCAAGCCGCTGGATATCTGGCTGGGCGGTTCGGCTCCGGCCGGCCTGCGCCGGGTGGGGCGGCTGGCGGACGGGTGGCTGGGCTCGCTGCTCACCCCGGCCGAGGCGGCCGCGGCGGTCACGACGATCCAGCAGGCCGCCGCCGACGCCGGCCGGGAGGTGGAGGCCGATCACTTCGGCCTCAGCGTGCCCGTCGTGCTGGACGGCATACCGGATACGCTGCTGGCCTCGATCCGCCGCCGCAGGCCGGACGCCGATCCGGCCACGCTGGTCCCGGTCGGCTGGGCCGGTGCGCGCCAGCTGATCGAGCAGTACGTGGAGGCCGGGCTGAGCAAGTTCGTGGTCCGCCCGGCCGCCGCGCCCCCTGCGGAGAGCGGTCCCCGTTCGTTCGCGCCGTTTACCGACGCCTTCGTCCGTGAGCTGGTTCCGCTGCAGAACTAGCCCCAGGAACTGGCTACGCCACGCTCGGCGACGGCCCGCCGCTGCGCGCAGGACGACGGAACGCCCTCCGGCCGTGAAGCTCAGTGATCGTCCGGCCTCGGCGGCTTACGGTGCATGCGGTAGTGCAGCACGAGAAACGGGAAGCCGAACACCCAGAACGCATGCTCGGCGCGCAGCTGGGCCGCCTCGACGTAGACCTCGAGCCGCTCGGCGAAACCCCGGACGGCGGCGGTGGTGAGTTCTCCGGTCGGCGCGTCGATGTAGGTCAGGTAGTGCCCCGGCTGGTCAAGCTCGCTGCGGCTGTCCAGGACCAAGCCGCCGTCGGGCCGGGCCTGCGGCAGCAGCGTGGCGGTGAAGCTGGCCTGCGGCAGGGGAAAGCCGACGCTGACATAGCCGCGGCCCCCGTGCCGGTAGGTCGTATAGATGCCGACGTAGATGGGCTCGCCCGTGTCGGCGGCGGACCGGATCCAACCGCGGACCGCCACCGGCCCGCCTGTCCCGGCGTCGTCCGCCGCTGGCGCCCCGTCCCCCGCGGTGCCGGCATCGATTCCGGTGATGGTGTCGATCCGGCTGTGCACCCCGCGCTGCGCCTCCCGCTGGCTCATCGGCACGTTGGCCTGCCCGAGCGGCCGGGCGAGCAGCGTCCGGTACAGCAGGTAGCCAGGCCGGACCCACAGCCGCCACTCCGGCACGATGTCGAGGGCGAACCTGGTGGTGTGCTCGTAGAACTCGCGTACCAGCGGATCGGTCCCCGCCGGGTCGAAGGACGGGCCCGCCAGCTCGTCCAGTGCGGCGACGATGCCGATGTCCTCGACGTCGGGCGCGTACGTGCCGCCGAGCATCTCCGCCAGCGACCGGACATAGCCGGTGCCCACGTACCGCCTCTGGCTGCCCAGCGGGACCACGAACGGCACATCCGCCGGCTTCACCCGCTCGGCCAGCAGGCTCACCTGCGGGTCGCGGAACACCAGCGCCGACACCGTCCGGTAGCCGACGACCGCCGCCGCGGCGGCGACCGCCCCCGGCACCCGCCCGCGCCGCCCGGCCCGCCGCAGCCGGGTTAGCCCGAGCCCGATCACCGCCCCCACGGCCGGCCCGAGCGCCACCTTCTGCGGCCGCAGGCCGAGCGCCCCGGCGGCCGCACCCGCGGCCGTCGCCACCGGTACCGGGCCCATCCCGCCGACTCCGCCGACGCGATCCGCGGCCCAGCCGAGCGGCGCGGCCAGCGCGCCGCTCATGACGATGCGCGACCACAGGGCCGGAATCTCTCCTGGGCGCTGCGTGGCCCGGGCCACCGCTTCAGCGGCGCCGAGCCCGGTGGCGCCCGCCAGCGCCCCGGCGGCGATCACCGTCCGGCCGCGATGTGCGGTCAGCGCCGCCCCGGCCAGCCCGCCGATCGCGCCTGCGACGCCGATCTGCTGCGCCCGCCCAGGCCTGGCCACGCGATTCCCGGCCTCGCAATCCTTCGCCACCAGTCGAACTTATCGCCTCACCGGAACAAGCCCGCCCGCGCGCGGGTTAAGAATCAGCGACCGGAGGAGCCGATGAGTAAAGACCAGGCCGACCAGAACGCGACCGCGGCGGGCGCTGTGCCCAGCGGAGCCGCTCCGCTGCTGCGGACCCTCGGCGACGCGAGCGTGGCCGTGTGCACCGACGGCTTCTGCGAGGTGCTACAGCTAAAAGAGGTGGCACCGGGGCATAAGGGTGACGATGGGAGTCATGAGTGAAGATCGAGATCTGGTCCGATGTGGTCTGCCCCTGGTGCTATATCGGGAAGCGCCGGCTTGAGCGTGCGCTCGGCGATTTCGAGCACGCCGACGAGGTCGAGATCGCGTGGCGCAGTTTCCAGCTGAACCCTGACACCCCGGCGGGCACGGCGGTGCCCACTTCGGAGTACCTCGTCCAGCGATTCGGCCCGCAGGCCAGCCAGATGACCGGCCGGGTGGCCGCACTAGGCCGCGAAGAGGGCCTGGACCTCGACTTCGACGCCGCGCTCACCGTGAACACCCTGGACCCGCACCGCCTGCTGCACCTGGCCGCCGACCTCGGCGTGGGCGACGCGGCCAAGGAGCGGCTGCTGCGCGCGCACTTCACCGAGGGCGCCGACCTATCCGACCCCGAGACGCTGGTCCGGCTGGCCGGCGAGGCAGGCGTCGACCCTGATCGTGCCCGCGAGGTCCTGGCCGGCACCGAATACGCGGATGCGGTGCGGGCCGACATCGAGCTGGCACAAGCCTTCGGCGCGAGCGGCGTGCCGTTCTTCGTCATCGACCGCAAGTACGCCATCTCGGGCGCGCAGCCCGCCGAGACGTTCCTGCAGGCGCTGCGGACGGCCTACGCGGAGGAAACGCAGCACCGCGGCGCCCCGGCCCGGTGACGCCGGGCTGATCCCGCCCGCTCCGCTCATCCCCTAAGCTCGGGCCGGTGCGGATTACATCGCTCGGTCTCCGGACGGACGTGGCGCTGCGCGTGCTCGAAGGCGCCGAGGTCATTGACCGCGGCGACCACCTGGTCATCCGCAGCCTGGATAATCCGGGCTTCTGGTGGGGCAACTTCCTCTTGCTCGGCGCGATGCCCGAGGTCGGCACCGCCGGCCCGTGGCTGGCCAGGTTCGCCGCGGAGTTCCCCGCGGCCCGGCACGTCGCGCTGGCCGTCGACACCACGGATGAGGCGGCGGTGATACCCGGCGAGTTCGCGGCCGCCGGGCTGGAGCCGCAGCACGGCACCGTGCTGACCTGTGCCGCCGTCTGGCCGCCGCCGCATCGCAGCAGTGACGCCGAGATCCGGCCGCTGGCCTCCGACGCCGACTGGCAGCAGTCTTTCGAGCTGGGCGTCCGCTGCTTCGGTGACGACGGGGCACAGGAGTACCTCAAGCGCCGGGCCGCGGCCCGGCGACGGCTCACGCGGGCCGGAGGGGGTGCCTGGTTCGGCGCCTTCTCGGGTGGCCGGCTTCTCGCCCAGCTCGGGGTGTGCGACGCCGGCGGCGGCTTCGCCCGCTACCAGGATGTCGAGACCGACCCGGCCGCCCGGCGCCGGGGCCTGGCCGGGACGCTGGTCTGGCACGCGGGCCGCTACGGGCGCGAGGTCCTCGGCGCGAGCACGCTGGTGATCGTGGCCGACCCCGCGGAGGCGGCCATCCGTCTCTACCGCGCCTGCGGCTTCGCCGACCTGCAGAGCCAGCTCACCTTCGAGCGGCCGTCCGCGGGATAAGTCTTTTTTCTGTCACCACCGCCGAGACGAGCTCGGCCGGGGTTACGTCGAAGGCGTAGTTGAGCGCCTTGGTGCCCGCCGGGGCCGCCGGGACCGTGACCTCGGAGTCGGCGCGCAGCTCGATCGGGATCGCCGCGCCGTCCGGCGTCGCCTCGTCGATGGTCGACTCGGGCACCGCGACCAGGAACGGGATGCCAGCCCGGTGGGCGGCCAGCGCCAGGCCGTAGGTGCCGACCTTGTTGGCCACGTCGCCGTTCGCGGCCACCCGGTCGGCCCCGACCACCACGGCATCGGCCAGCCCCTGACTAATCAGGAACGGACCTGCGCCATCGCACACGAGCCGGTGCTCGATGTCCAGTTGGTCAAGCTCCCAGCAGGTCAGCCGGGCCCCCTGCAGCAGCGGCCTGGTCTCGTCCACGATCACCCGGCTGAGCCCGCCCGCCTCGTGCAGGGCGCGGATCACCCCGAGCGCCGTGCCCCAGCCCAGGCAGGCGAGGCTGCCGGTGTTGCAGTGGGTGTGCACCTGGAGCGGGCCCGGGCCGCAGGCGTCCCGCAGGTACGAGGCGCCGCGCCGGCTGATCTGGTGGCTCGCCGTGACGGCGCACTCCGCCACGGCCAGGGCCGCGGCCTCGACGGCCGCCTCGCCCTCCGGCACCCGGGCCGCGACCGCCGACACCTCGCGCCGCAGGTTGACCGCGGTCGGCCGGGCGTCCGCGATCCGGTTGATTTCCGCGTCGAGCCGCGGGCCGTCCCAGCCCTCAAGACGGGCCTGGCGCACCGCCAGCGCCACGCCGAACGCGCCCGCCACGCCGAGGACCGGCGCGCCCCTGACGGCCAGCCGGGTGATCGCCTGCACCAGCGCCTCCACGGTGCTGATGCGCAGCACCCGGACCCGGTGCGGCAGGGCGGTCTGGTCCAGGGCCTCGATATGGCCGTCCCGCCACGCGAGCACGTCGGGTGTGTCCATACCGTTGAACCTATGCTGCTTGAACAGTTGCGGAACGACGTGGTCCTCCTCTGCCGGGAGCTGGCCGCCTCCGGCTTGGTGGTGGGGACCTCAGGCAACGTCAGCGCCCGGGACGGCGACCTCGTGGTGGTGTCCCCGAGCGGCGTGGACTACGGCGAGCTGACCGCCGACCTGGTGGGCGTGCACCGGCTCGACGGAACCCCGGTCGAGGCGGTGCTGCGGCCGACCAGCGAGATGCCCCTGCACCTGGGCGTCTACGCCGCCACCGGCGCGGCCGCGATCGTGCACACGCACTCCGTCGCCGCGACAGCGCTGTCCACGGTGGCCGATGAACTGCCTGCCATCCACTATCAGGTGGCGATGTTCGGCGGTCCGCTGGCGGTGGCGCCGTACGCCACCTTCGGGACCGAGGAGCTGGCCCGCAATGTGGTGACGGCGCTACGCGACCGGACCGCCTGCATCATGGCCAGCCACGGCGCGATCACCACCGGCCCTGACCTGAGATCGGCCCTGACCGGCTGCCGCTACCTGGAGTGGCTGTGCGAGGTGTACTTGCGGGCGAGCGGGGCGGCGGGACCTGGCGGTCCGCGCCTGCTGCCGGCCGAGGAGATCACGCTGGTGGCCGGCCGGCTCGCCGGTTACGGCCAGCGAGTCCGCAGGCCGGGTGAGCAGGCCGGGTGAGCAGGCCGGGTGAGCAGGCCGAGTTAGCAGCGGCCTCGGTAGAGGCCTTCGACGTAGGTGGTCCAGGCGTACCAGTCCGACCCGTCATCGGAGATGGCAATGGCCGCCCTGGCGTTGCCGAGCGCGTTGAACGTGGCCTCGGCGGGCCCGTGGGACGCGTTGATCTGCCAGTAGCCGTAGTCGTCGGTCGGGCTCAGGGCGTACTGCCTGCCGCCCGATTCCGCCATCGCGATCTCGGCCGCCAGGAAGGCGTCGGCGTGCGCGCCGCCGGCGTCTTCCCAGAGTTCCTCCAG
>Ga0302180_10001181_pt1 | contig 21054 bp, 16 predicted proteins | sample I_Palsa_E3_2_FD_200575 | JGI IMG/M metagenome (GOLD analysis project Ga0302180, IMG submission 200575) | Peat permafrost microbial communities from Stordalen Mire near Abisko, Sweden - I_Palsa_E3_2 | ecosystem: Environmental > Terrestrial > Soil > Palsa > Peat permafrost | place: Sweden... | reverse complement strand
CGACACATCCACCTGCGTCTGCACATCCTCGAGCTTCAGCACTAGCCGAATCTCGCCCGCGTGCGGCGCAGCCAGCGCCTCATCCAGCGGCGCAAATCCCTGCATGCTCGCCCGCAGCCGATGCTTCCCATCGCTCACACACGCAAACTGAAACCCGCCATCCGCACGGCTCACCACCTGCCGCCGGCCATCCAGCACCACCGCCGCTCCCGGCACCAGCGCCTGCGTCGTGTCGCGCACTGTTCCGCTCATCGTCGAACCCGGGCACGCCGTCTGCGCCGAAGCATGGGGGAGCGCAAGCGCCGCAACCGCTGCGGCGGCAACAAAAAAACTCTTCATGAGCCCTCACCTCTGCGGAGCCACGAGCACGCCTCCCAAGCGCTTCACCATGCCGTCTCGCGAGCACAGCGTGCCAGGAAAGATTCCGCAAAGTTCTCTCTAAACCCCATACGTACGCCCGCGCACCGAGGTTCCGTCGTTGCACGAAACCAATCGCGCGACCTATACCCACACCACGCAGTCATACACTCAAAGGACATTCACCGATGAGACTTCCACGCACGATCTACAGTCCGCTCATCGCCTTATTGCTAACGCTCGCGCCTCATGCCCGCGCGCAAGCTGACGCGCCCTCGCAATCCCCCGCGCCCTATCGCCTCAACGTCTCCGTCGATGAGGTCATCCTCACCTTCCATGCAGCCGACGCCCACGGCCTCCCCATCAACGACCTCAAGCTCTCAGACCTCACCCTCCTCGACAATGGCATCCCGCCCGCCAAAATCCTCGACTTCCAACTCCAGCAAAACTTCCCCATCCGCGCCGGCATCCTCATCGACACCAGCATCTCCATGTCCCCGCATCGCTTTCGCGATCAATCCATCGCCACCGAATACGCGCAGCAACTTCTCCGCCAGCAGACCGACCAGGCCTTCGTCCTCAACTTCGATCGCACCGCGCAACTCATCCAATCCTGGACGAGCAATCCCACCGAGCTCACCGAGGCCATCCACAACACCACCCACGGCGACCCCATCGGCGGCACCGCCCTCTTCGACGCCCTCTACGCTGCCTGCCGTTCCCAGTTCGGCGCAATCGACCACCGCAGCAGCGGCAACTTCATCCTTCTTTTCTCCGACGGCGAAGACAACGCCAGCTTTCTCGATCTCGAAACAGCCGTCGACATGTGCCAGCGCACCAACACCGCCATCTACGCCTTCAGCCCCGACCCCAACTCGCCCGGCATCCCCACCCTCGCACAACTAGCCGCGCAAACCGGCGGCGCTCTCTTCCACGACGACGCCTCGGCGACCGATATCTCCGCAGACCTCCGCACCATCGAATCCAACCTGCGCAACCAGTATCGCGTCGTCTTCCGCCCCGCCACCCTCGCGCACGACGGCGCCTTCCACCCCATCACCCTCGCCACCCCCGATCGCGTAGCCACCCTCACCATCCGCTCCGGCTACTACGCCCCAAGCCCAAGCGCCCCGCTCAAACGCCCCGCTAGACATCTTCCACGAAAAGATAGTCAGCCTCTGAGCGCCGAAGGCCCGACACATCAAAGCCTGGGTCGAAGGCCTAAGCCCGCGCCGCCTTCACCCGGTCGCTGATCATCTGCACCGCGCGCAGCGAACTCAACGCCGCGCCCTCCTGCCAGGCCACAAGCTGGCTCACATGATCGCCCACAAAATAAATCGGCCCATCCGGTGTAAGCAGCGTCTCATACCCCGCATTCGGCGTCGTCGAATGCCTGCGCTCCCCCGGCCCGTACGACTCAATCCACGCGCCCTCGTTCCACGGAATCAAACCCCACCCTATATACAACGGCTTCTCCAGCTCCTTCCCGTGTCCCGGATGCAACCGCTCAACCGACGCTCGCGACGCCGCAAACTTCCCCTGCAAATCCAGCGCCGCAAACTCCGGTCGCATCCTCCACTCATACCCACTCACCAGCACACCGCGCTCGGAGAAGAATCCCGCCGAAGGCAGCCACACGGGAGTGCACCCTGTCTTCAAAAACTCCAGCCCGCCATAGATGTTGTAATCCTGCTCCCAGAATCTCCGGCTCTCCCACGCAACCTTGTACGACTGCGAATACGTGCAGTCCTCAATCACCTGCTTATACGGCGCACTCAAATCCGTCGGCATCGTCTTCATCAACGACAGCGGCAGCGCGCACACGCAATAATCGGCCTCTATCATCTTGCTTTGTCCCTCGTGCATATACCCCACGCGCACACCCTTCGCTGTCTTGCGAATCTCCCTCACCGGCGCGTTATAAATCACCGTTCCGCCCAGCGCCTTGTTGAAGGCATACGCAATCTTGTCCATCCCGCCGACCGGTTGGAACATCGTCGCCTGCTGGTCGAAGGCGTCCTCAAACAAAATTCCGTCCCAGAAATCCGCATCCAGCAGCGTGTGCATATCAATCGGCTGACTCAACACGCCAGCATCGTCGCCCGCTCCCGGCGTCGTCACATACCCCGCCGAATCGCTCCCCGCATACTTGCCCGCCACATCCAACGCTCCATACTTGCGCAGAAACGTCAGCATCCGATCGCGATCGTCCTTTGATATCTCTTGATCCAGCCCACCCTGGCTCACGCACTTCGCCAGCAGCTCGCTCACATGCCCGCGCGTATCGGCCTCCACCTCACGCTGCACCATCGCCTTGCCGCCATTCACCGCGTCATTCTGTAGCATGCTCGACCGGCTGCTGTTCACCTCCACCTGCATCTCGACTCCAAACTTCCGGCAGTACCCCAGCATCGTCTTATGAATCGACGGCAACCTTCCCGGCCCCACATTCTGATAGTTGCCCGCGTCGAACGTACATCGCTGCTTCGCCCCATCCGTGAACACCACCTCGTCCCCATCGCGAACCGTCCAGTTCCGGCCGCCGGGCCGCTCGCGCGCCTCCAACACCGTACACTCATAGCCCAGCGCCTTCATCTCATACGCCGCCACCAGCCCCGCGATCCCGCCGCCCAACACCACCACCTTCACACCCTTGCCCGTCCCCGGAGCGACACTCAACGGTACCGCCGCGTCCGCCATCATCGGCGCTATACCCATCGACTGCATCGCCAAGAACGCCGCGCTATACCCGCCTGCCTGCCCTACCCGCATCAGAAAATCGCGCCGCGAAAAACTCATCGATCGAGACCTCGGTACTGAAATGACGAACCGCTTTGCAGCCAGAAAATAAAGTGCTCTCCCCAGGATCGGGAGACTTCACCGACACACGAGAAGAAGAAAAGAATGGGAGAATTCAGTGTATCCGCGCTCTCAATCAAGCGCCACCAGAATGTGCGCAGCGCAGTCACAGCCAGGCCGAGCTAAACCTGGCCCTGTGAAATCACCGCAGTCGTAGCGCCCGCAGACCGCAACGCCGCCAGCGCCGAGTTCGGTTCCACCGGAAAACTGTTGCGATGATCCGCCAGGTACCGATGCACATCCGAGATCACCACCGAGCCCTCACCCACCGCCGATGCAACCCGCTTCACCGAGCTCGATCGCACATCCCCAACCGCAAACATCCCTGGCACGCTCGTCGCATACGGCGTGTTCTCAAACCCATCCTCACCGCCAGTAAGAATGAAGCCCTTCTTGTCCAGCTTTACCGTCCCGAACAGCCATCCCGAATTCGGCTCCGCGCCAATCATCACGAACACGCTGCCAATCGGCTTGTCCGTCCGCTCACCCGTCGCGCGATCCACCCAAGCCACGCGCTCCAACGCCGTCGCCCCCTCCAACGTCTCAATCTCCGAGTTCGGATACAGCGTAATGTGCGACGAGCTCTCAATCCTCGAAATCAAATACTGCGACATGCTGCTAGCCAGCGATGGCCCGCGCACAATGTGGTGCACATGCTTCGCAATCCCCGACAGAAACACCGCCGCCTGTCCCGCTGAATTCCCGCCCCCCACCACGATCACCTCATTCTCGCGACACAGCAACGACTCCATCGCCGTAGCCGCATAGTAAATCCCGCGGTTCTCATACTGCGAGTAGTTCTCCACCGACAGCTTGCGATACTGCGCACCCGACGCCACCACCACCGCACGCGCACACAGCGTAATTCCACCCGCAAGCGTCAGCTTATGAATCCCATCCACCTGCTCCGCCGTAATCGTCTCCCGCGAAATCGCGAAGCGCACGCCGAACTTCAGCGCCTGCAACTGCGCCCGGCTCGCCAGCCGCTGCCCTGAAATTCCCGTCGGAAACCCAAGATAATTTTCGATCTTCGAGCTCGTCCCAGCCTGCCCCCCTGGAGCCGTCCCCTCAATCACTATCGTGCACAGCCCCTCTGACGCCGCATACACCGCAGCCGCCAACCCCGACGGCCCAGCACCTACCACCGCCACGTCGTAAATCATCGTCGGATCCGGCAGCTCTGTAATCCCAAGCTCATCCGCAAGCTGCGTAATCGTCGGCCGATGCAGCACACGCCCATCCGACAGCACCACCGCCGGCAGAGCCGATTCATTCTCCGCCAAAGGATCGTCCGACGCACCCGCCTCTTCCGCTGCCGCCTCCACCATCCGATGCGGATAGCTGTTGCGCACCAGGAACCGGTGTACCTCCATCGTCTCCGCATCGCCCGCGTGCCCCATCACCACCACACCGCCTGTCTCATCGCCGATGATCCCGATCCGCCGCCAGATCGTTGCCGACGTAATCACGTTCGCGATATCTCCCTGCGCGCGCATCAGTCGCTGCAACCCATCGCGCGGTATGCGCAGCACCAGGGTCTCCTCCACTGTCCGCGCCTCCACCAGCGATCCCTGCGAGTTCAGCAAGTTCAACTCACCCGTGAAATCAAACCGCCGATGATTTGCAATGACCTTGCACCCGCCGTTCTCCGTTGGGATCGAGATCTCAATCTCCCCCAACAGCACGACGTACATATCCACCTGCCGGTCCCCCTGCTTGAACAGTTTCACGTCCGCCGCAAACGTCTCTTCCCGCCCATACCCGCGCAGCCGCTCGACCATGTCGTCGGTAAGTTTCGGGAACGCAAGGTCCGGCCGAAATTCCGGCGTGTTCCATCCATTGCTATTGTTCGCTGTCTCGTCGCTCATGGGAGTTGAGCCTCCTGCCCGCAAAACTCCATTCTAGGGCCCCAAAAGAAATTATCGTTTATCAATAAATTTCTCTTGACGCCGCACACATTCATGTTTATTGTTTATCGATAAGGAGCGCCGCCATGCCAAGCAACGCGCATCTCTCCAACAAAGACCGCCTCATCAAGGGATCTCGCCTCTTCGTCCGCATCGCCCTCATCGTCAACCGCATCTTCTTCTTCGGCGTCATCGCGATGCTCATCGTCTCCGTAATTCTCTCCACGCGCTTCGTCCCACTGCTCATCCCGCAAACGCCCGCACCCGACCTCGCATCGGCTCTCACCGGCCTCCGCCTCCTGATGCTCATCGGCCTAGCCATGGCCGTCGCGACGGAAATCGTTCTCCGCACCCTCGCGCAGATCATCACCAGCACGGGAGCCGGCGATCCTTTCATCGCCGCCAACGCGCGCCGCCTGCAAACCATCGGCTGGGCTCTCCTCGGCCTCCAACTGCTCGCCATCCCCTGCGCCCTCCTCGACAAATTCTGTCCCGCCCTCGGTTCCGCCGCGCCCGGCGCTTCCTTCTCTCCCGGCGGCTGGCTCGCCGTCCTCATGGTCTTCGTCCTCAGCCGCGTCTTCGCCGCCGGCTCCACCATGCGCGACGAGCTGGAAGGAACCGTGTAGCCCATGCCCATCGCCATCAAGCTCGACGAAGTCCTCGACCGCCGCCGCATGTCCCTCACCGAACTATCCGAGGCCGTCGACATCACGCTCGCCAACCTCTCCATCCTTAAGACCGGAAAAGCGCGCGCCATCCGCTTTTCCACACTCGAAGCCATCTGCACCACCCTCCGTTGCCAACCCGGCGACATCCTTGTCCTCGACGACGAAGTCGAAGACTAACTCCACTCCAATCCAACCACCGACACCGTGCGCTCCTCCGCGCGTTAAGGAGATCTCCGTGACCATCGATCCTCCCTACATCGTCCGCCGCGCCAACAAGTACGATGGCGTTCGCCCTATCAACATCTACCTTTTGCGCCTTCTCTACATCCTCATGTTCTTCGTCCTCGGCCAAGTGACCTGGACACACGTCCTCACCCACAAAGGTCCTTGGGATCCTGTCAACGCCGTCGTCTGGTGCGTCTGGACAGCCTTCGCCACCCTGGCGGGCCTAGGAATCATCCGCCCCCTGAAGTTCCTCCCCATCATTCTTCTCGAGATCTTCTACAAGGTCTTCTGGTTGATTCTCGTCGCCTATCCACTTTGGTCGCGCGGGACCCTCGCAGCCTCATCCGCCGCAGACATCACCACACAATTCCTCTGGGTAATCCTTCCCATCGCCGCCATGCCTTGGGGCTACGCCTTCGCACAATACGTCTACAACCCAAAACGAAGCCCGCGCCTGCAAACGCAACCTCACAGCATCGCAGCTTAAAACCACGGGCGGCCAGCAAATCACTGGCCGCCCGCAAGCCTCTAGCGTTTTTACCCTTTGAAGAATTTCAGCAACGCCGCATTGACCGTGTCCGCATGCGTTGTCGGCATGCCATGCGGAAAGTCCTTGTACGTAATCAACGTCCCATGCGGAAGCAATTTTGCCGCCAGCGGACCCGCGGCCTGGTACGGAACAATCTGGTCGTCCTCACTATGCATCACGAGCACGGGTACGGTAATCTTCTTCAAGTCGTCGCTAAGATCCGTCTGCGAGAACGCGACAATCCCGTCATAATGTGCCTTCGCCCCGCCCATCATGCCCTGCCGCCACCAGTTATCAATCACCGGCGTCAGCGTCTTCACTCCGGGCCGATTGAATCCATAAAACGGCCCCGCCGGCAGATCCCAATAGAACTGCGCTCGGCTCGCCAACAACTGCGCCTGCAAGTCATCAAACACCGACTTCGGCAGTCCCAGCGGATTCGATTCCGTCTTCAGCATGAACGGAGTGATCGCGCTAATTAGCGCAGCCTTCGCCACGCGACCCTGGCCATACCGCGCCACATAAGCCGTCACCTCGCCGCCGCCAGTCGAGTGCCCCACATGGATCGCATCCTTCAAACCCAGGTGATCGACCAGCGCCGACAGGTCCGAAGCATAATGCTCAATGTCATGCCCATCGCTAACCTGTGTCGATCGCCCATGCCCACGGCGGTCATGCGCAATCACTCGATACCCCTGCTGCAGAAAAAACAGCATCTGGTTATCCCAGTCATCGGCCGAGAGCGGCCATCCGTGGCTGAACACAATCGGCTGGCCTGTTCCCCAGTCCTTGTAGAAAATCTCAACGCCATCTTTCGTTTTAATGTGCGGCATATAAAGCTCCTTTGCTGGCAGGTGGTACCAAAGAAGCCCTCATTACACCACACCCGTATGAATGCTCTCTGCCCCTTCCGGGCTATTCAGCAAAGAATAAAATCCACGCAAAAATCACAGCTGCTTCCACAGCTTCGGGCCTTTTCTCAACATCGTCACTGCTTGCTGCATCCACCTTAGAAACGAAGCAAGTAGCTGGCCTTGATAAAAAACTGCCGCCCATCATTCAAATATCCCGGCCCGCGCGGAAGAATCGGCTGCGTCGGATCACACGTACCCTCCGCCGGCAACACCGTGCAGAATTGGTGATTGTAGTTCTGTATATCCCCGTTGTACCCGATATACAGCACCGTCCCCGGATGTGGCAGCCACGTCAGCAGCGCCTGCGTCTGGATCTGCTTGGTCCGCGCCAGCGACGTCTCCAGCGGATTCGCCAGCGTCGTGTCATACTCCACAATCACCCTCGCCGAAATTGCCCTCGTGAATTGGTAATTCAACTTCGTCCGAAACGTCTGAGTCTCGTACACCAGCTCTCCACCATGCGCGTTATGGTCGCGGTCCAGCAGATACGTGTTGTCGTCCGTCAAATGCTTCAACGGATTTATCGAGATCAACGCCTGCACCGTCTCCTGGTGCAGCAGGAACGGAACTTGCCCCGTCGGTGGGTTGTAATTAACGTTGCCGCTCTTCAGCGCCTGGATATTAAAGCTCAACTGCGAAAACGGCTGGCCGCGCGCCACAAACCCACCAAAGTTTTCCGTAAAATTCACACTCGACGGCATCGGATATCCGTCCTGCGGCCCCACCGTATCCGAGTTCTGCCCCACCAGCGGCGCCAGCACAATGTTGTTCGGCAACAGCACAAACGGATCGAACGTCGTGTAGTGATACACGCGGTTATGCGCGTGATCGAACGCTACATTCTGATTCGTCTCCAACCCGAAGCTCTGAACCTTTTTATGCTTCGGAAACCACTGGTACGTCGCGTGGAGATGGTCGCTGCGAATATTCGAAGTCTGCAAAAATCCCACCAGTGTCGTGAAGCCGCTGCTGATGTCCTGGTATTCGTTAAACATATTGAACGCGTGCCCGTTGCGCGTCACCTGCACGTCTGCCGCCGGACCCGCGTGGTATCCCGCTGGAAACACCGCCGCTGTACTCTGCGGATTGCTCTGCATCGTCGAGCTCTCCACCATCTGCCCCAGCGTCGTCCAGTGATTATTCATCCGCCACGTGAAATCCGCGCCTCCAATGCGATTCCACCCTCCCCCAAACTCCTCGTCCGTATACATCAGCCCAACATTCGACCCCTTGCCCAGATCCTGCGACACGCGTCCCACAAAGAATCCCGCCTTGTGCCCATACAGCGGATCGTCTGGAAGCACTGTCTGTCCCGGCTCGCGATCATTGATAGCCAGCACGCCAATATTCGTATGCCCAATCTTTCCTGTAACGCGTCCACCAATCTCGGGATGAATGATGTTGCGCGTATAAAGCAGCGTCAGCGGCGTCGCAAAGTAACTCGCGTTCTCAAGAAAGAACGGCCGCAGCTCGGGAAAATACACCGGATAGCGCTGGTTCACCGTGAACTGCGGCTGGTCGCTCTCCACATCCGAGAAGTCCGGGTTCACCGTAGCATCCAGCACAATCGAATCCTTCAGCACAGCCTTAACCTCGCCGCCCGCCGTCGCCTCCGCATTGCGCGTCGACCAATAGGGGTTCGTCGGATTCAGCGTCTCCAGCGTGTGCTCATTCTGCCCCAGCACGTACGGGACAATCTGAATATTGTGCGACCCAGCAGTCCCCGTTAGACCATCCAGGTGCAGTGTGCCCTCCTGGCTCAACTCACCCGTCACATTCGCAGAAACCCGCGGCCAGAAATCATTCTCACTGTTGCGCGGAAAATTCCGCCAGAACACCGCACCCCACGTCGTGCTCTTCGGCGGAAACCGTATGCTCCGAAACGGAATCGCGATCAACGCCATCCATCCCTTGCTCGTAATCTTCGCCTCCGAATCCCACACCTGGTCGTAGCTGTAATCAGGACCATTGGCCTCCGTCCACGACGCATCGGCCTGCACCCCAGCCGGGTTCACCTGGAACTGCACCCCGCGCAACCGATCCTGAAACGGATCAAGATTCACCGTTACAAAATCATCATTGAGAATGTTCTCGCGCCGCGCCAGGTGCGAGCGAATCAACTGAGGTTGCCCATCGAAACACAGGAAGACGATATACAGTGTCGTCTTCGTTCGACCCAAGTACACTTCCGTGCGTTCCGTCGCCGGAGCTCCATCCACCGGCGTGTTCTGAATGAACTGCGTCGCATACCCCATCTGTTCCTTCAGCCCGGCCCTCGGCTCCATGTCCGGAAAATCCTTCAAGGAAATTGGCGCGGCCAGCAGCGGTACCTTCGCATCCGGCAGCGGTTGCGACTTCGGCTTCGCCTCGCTCGTGACTGTCGGCTTTCCCGTGGTCCCCTGGTTTACCTGCGCCCGCGCAGCCCCCGCGAGCATCAGCGCAAGCGCAGCAACGCCCAACCTCAATCCGATCTTCCCAGCCCGATACCTCACCAGCCCCACTCCATATGCCGTCCTGGCGCAAAACTATTCACCGAAGTATTCATCCTTCACCAGATACGCTCAACGTGAGCATCCGGTTCCCTGCGCAGGGGGGTACCTGCGACGCAGCTTTAATTAACGAGATCTTCTATAAGACGTTCGGCCATCAAAACCGAAAGCCGCGCCGCACCTTGATTGCCAACTAGTGGCTCATGGCCTCTGGGGACGGTTTAGCCGCCTTGGGTGGCAGCCGCATCACGAAGGGCAGCGGCGTAAGGCAAATAATCACCCCCGCAAGAATCGCGAAAGCGTTCTTGTACGCAAGCATGCTCGCCTGCCGAACCATCTGCTCGTACGCATAACCGACCGCCATCTGCCCTGCCTGCACACTGCTCATGCCGTGGGTCGCCGCGGCATGGGTGACGTGGGAGATGTAGTTGTCGTAACCTGCCTGACCGGTCCCGCTGTGCGCCGCGAGCTGCATCTGGTGGGTCTGTGAAGTGCGCGCAAGGAACGTCGTAAGCAACGCCGTGCCTGCGCTGCCGCCAAGGTTACGCGCAAAATTAGACAGGCTCGAGATCTGATTCATCTTCGTCGTAGGCACGCCCACATAATTCAGCGTGCTGATGGGAATAAACACCAGCGGCAGCCCAATCACCTGGAACATGCGCCATTGCGTGATCGTCGCAAAACTCGTGTCGAGCGACAGCCGCGTCAGGTTGTAGAGACCTACGGCAGTGATCACGTATCCGATACAAACCAGCAGCCGCGGATCCATCTTGCCGATCAGACGCCCAGCCACGAACATCATAAACATCATCACGAAACCCGCCGGCGACAGAGCCTCACCCGCAAGTTGCGCGGTAAACCCCAGCAGCGTCTGCAGGTATTGCGGAATCAGCACAGTTGATCCAAATAGCACCATGCCTAGTATCAACTGCAGAAACACCGCCGTGCCAAAGTTACGATTCTTGAGCAGCTTCAAGTCGACGATCGGATCTTCATGGTTCCACTCCCAAAACACAAACGTCACCAGCAACACCGCTGCGACAACAGCGGCAGTCGTAATAGCCGACGAACCGAACCAGTCCTTCTCCTGGCCCTTATCCAGGAAGAACTCCAGCACTCCGACACCGCTGGCAACAAGCGCAAGGCCGGTGAAGTCGACCTTCTTTCCAACCGAGGCCTTGCGGCGCTCGATCAGCGCCGGCGGATCCTCGACCATCCGCGAGCTCAGCCAGATGGAGAACAGCCCAATCGGTATGTTGATGAAGAAAATCCAATGCCAGTTGAAATTGTCCGTAATCCAGCCGCCCAGCGTTGGTCCAATTGCAGGCGCAACCACCACCGCCATGCCATACACCGCGAACGCCTGGCCACGCTTCTCTACCGGAAACGTATCCGCAAGAATCGCCTGTTCCGACGGTGCCAGCCCACCGCCGCCAAGCCCCTGCAGCACGCGCGCGACAATAAGAAACGGCAACGTCGGCGCCAGGCCGCAGAGTAGCGAGCAGACCGTAAACATGATCACGCACGTAATGTAAAAGCGCTTGCGCCCGAAACGATCCGACAACCACCCTGAAATAGGAAGAATGACCGCACTCGCCACAAGGTAGCTCGTGAGCACCCACGTAGCTTCGTCCTGCGACGCGCCCAGTGACCCCGCCATGTGCGGCAGGGCCACGTTCGCGATCGAGGTGTCGAGCACCTCCATGAAGGTCGCAAGCGTGACCGTTAGCGCGATGGCCCACGGGTTGTATTTTGGTTTCCAGTTTGCGTCGTAGGCCATATCAGCTTCCTGATATAGAATATCAGGAGGCTGATATGGATATAAAAAAATGAACAAACAATCCGCATTTAAGCCGAACAAGCAATACGCAGCACGATCGACCGAACCCTCCGTCGGCAAGCCAATCCTCGATCGCATCACCAAAATGAAGGCAGTGCTGCAGGGTTTGAGGGTGCTGATGGACGAAGACTTGCAGCCGCTGGGTATTACAACCTCGCAGCTGCGCATGTTGTGGTCGATCGCCGAGAATCCCGGAATCTCGGGCGCAAAGGTCGCGCGGCTATGCTCCGTAACGCCACAGTCTGGGCAGACCACGCTCGCAATGATGGAAACGCAGGGTTGGGTACGGCGCAGGCCAAGTGAAGCCAACCACCGTGTCCTCGTCGCTGAGCTGACGGGCAAGGGAGAGCGACTCCTGGTCAAGGCTCGAGAGATCGCGCAGGCGCTGGACCGCAGGCTGTGGAAGGGAATCAGCGAACGTGATCTGGACGGCCTCGATGCGGCGCTGCGAAGTGCCCTGAAGAAGCTCACGCGCCTCTAGGCCGCGCTTGCCGTGGCAGTTACTTAGATCTCCTCATCACCATTCCGGTAAGATAACGTCCATCTCCCATGGACCGTCGCCGCTTCGCCCAGCTTTCCGCCCTCACACTGGCCAACATGCAAGTGCGAATTTCTGGCCAATCGCCTGACAGCTCAATCTCCCCGACTCGTCGCGTTGGCATCGCCGCCGTGGGCCTGGGCAGCATTGCAGAAGTGTTTATGCACGCGGTAACAGCTTCCTCCAACGCCCGAATCACTGGCCTCGTCACCGGCCATCCTGCAGAGAAAGGCACAAAGTTCGGTGCGCTCTACAACGTGCCAGGCAACTCCATCTACACCTACGAGACGTTTGATCGGCTGAAAGACAATCCGGCGATCGACGCTGTATACATCGCGCTCCCCAACAGCATGCACTGCGAGTACACCATACGCGCAGCCGAGGCGGGCAAGCATGCCCTGTGCGAAAAGCCCATGGCCATCTCCTCGGCAGAGTGCCGTCGCATGATCGATGCGTGCCGTCGCGCCAACGTCAAGCTGATGATTGGATACCGCACCCACTACGATGCGACCTTTCGCAAGCTTCGTGAGCTTGTTCGCTCCGGCGCTCTCGGAGAGATCCAGGCCTATCAGGGAGGTTTCTACGGCATGAGAAATAAACAGCAATGGAGACTTGATCGCTCTCTTGCCGGAGGCGGCTCTCTGCTGGACCTTGGCATCTATCCGCTCAACACCATGCGCTGGTTCACGGGCGAAGAGCCTGAATCCTGCCGAGGCCTGGTGGCTACGCGTGACAAGAGTGGGGCATTCCCGAGCGTCGAACAGAGTATCGACTGGATGGTGAAGTTTCCCTCCGGCATTCTCGGCAGCGGCGGCAGTTCCTATGCCCAGAGCGGCACCAATTTCCTCACCATCAATGGCACATCAGGCCACCTTCGGCTCGAGCCCGCGTTCGTCTATGGCGATGTGATCCTGAAGTACACCGGCACCGCCGGCGATGCCGACCTATCCGGATCTGGCCCGGTCTATGATCCCGATCAGTTTGTCTCAGAAGCAACCCATTTTGCCGATTGCGTTCTGCATAACTCGCAGCCGTCGACCCCAGGCGAGGAGGGCCTGGCCGATCTGCTCGCAATCGAAGCAATCTATGCAGCAGCAGGAAGTCCCATCGCTTGAATCGGCATTTGAGTCGACCTGGGCTTTGCCGGGGGCTTTAGCTGGCGAAACCTATCAATATTGCCAGTTGTAAGGTTCAGAAAGCCATGCCTATCCTTGCTCCATGGAAAATCCAGCGAGCAAGCTAAGTCGTCGCACATTTGTTTCAACGGGCGCGGTCGCTATCTTATCGGCGCATCTCGGCATGGCCGAGGCTCAACCCCAAGGCGACCCCCTGCCCTCCTGGAATGCCGGCTCTGCGAAGGATGCGATTCTTGCGTTCGTACGAGACACTACCGATAAATCAAGCTCGAACTATGTCGAGCCAGCGGATCGCATTGCCACCTTCGATCAGGACGGCACGCTCTGGACAGAGCATCCCATATACGGCCAGGCAGCGTTCGCTCTGGCCCGTGTCGGCGACATGGCTCCGAGCCACCCCGAGTGGAAGACCACACAGCCGTTTCAGACCGTACTCTCCCGTGACTACGCCGCAATGGCCAAATTCACCGAGGCGGACTGGCTGCAGATTGTCGCAGTCACTCACGCCGGAATGAGCACGCAAGCCTTTGAAGGACTCGTGAACGACTGGCTCGCCAAGACCAAAGCCCCTCGCTTCAATCGGCCCTACACCGATCTCGTCTTCCAGCCAATGCTGGAAGTCATGCAGCATCTGCGCGCCAACGGCTTCAAAACCTATATCGTCTCGGGTGGCGGCCAGGAGTTTATACGCGTCTACAGCCAGAGAGTCTACGGCGTTCCACCGGAGCAGGTCGTAGGTTCGAGTATTGTCACCAACTACGTCAACACAAACGGCAAGCCAGAACTCATGCGAGAGCCAAAGCCGTTTTTCATCGACGACGGTCCCGGCAAACCAGTCGGCATCAATCTATTCATCGGCAAACGGCCACAGGCTGCCTTCGGCAACTCAGGCTCTGCCGATCTGAAGTCAGGCGACGCCCAGATGCTCGAATGGACCCAGGCAGGACCTGGAGCGAAGTTGATGATGCTCGTCCTGCATGACGATGCCAAGCGGGAATACGCTTACGGTCCCGCCAAAGGACTTCCAGATACTAGTGTCGGTACGTTCTCCGACGCCTTGCTGGCTGAAGCAACAAAGAATTCCTGGACCGTGATCAGCATGAAAAACGACTGGAAGCGCATCTTTCCCTTCGATCAATAGATCAGTACACCAGTCGATGCAGATCCGCATTCATCACCCAAATCCCACCCCACTTCCAACTGAGAACTGAGAACTGAGAACGAACAACCCCCTCCCACCCCCAACTCACACAATCCCCAACAAATACGCACCTCCCAAGGCCCTCCCCCCAGCCTGTTTTTACCCTCTTTAAACAGCTATAATGGAGGGTAGACATGGCTGACGAAACCCTCTTCCCCGACGATAAGAATCCTCCCTCTCCCCAGGACGCTAATTCCAATAATCCGCCGCCTACCGGCGAACCCGGAGCCCCCGGCGCGCCCGGTGCCCCCACCGGCCCCGGCGCCCTCTCGATGCTGTCGATCAATATCGAAGAGGAGATGCGTCGCAGCTATCTCGACTACTCCATGTCGGTCATCATCGGCCGCGCCCTCCCCGACGTCCGCGACGGCCTCAAGCCTGTCCACCGCCGCATCCTCTATGGCATGCAGGAGATGGGCCTCCAGTTCAACAAAAAGTACACCAAGTCCGCCAAGGTCGTCGGCCACGTCATGGGTAACTACCATCCCCACGGCGACTCCGCTATCTACGACACCATGGTCCGCCTGGCCCAGCCCTTCAGCCTGCGTTACCCCCTCATCGACGGCCAGGGTAACTTCGGCTCCGTCGACGGTGACCCACCCGCCGCCATGCGTTACACCGAGTCGCGCCTCACCCGCATCGCCTCCGAGATGCTCGCCGACATCGATAACGACACCGTAGACTTCGTCCCCAACTACGACGAGTCCACCTCCGAGCCCTCCGTCCTCCCCGCCCGCATTCCGAACCTCATCATTAATGGCGGCACCGGCATCGCCGTCGGCATGGCGACCAACATCCCGCCCCACAATCTCACCGAAACCCTCAACGCCACCATCGCCATCCTCCAGAAGGACAAGGCCGAAACCCGCTCCGACCTGGAAATGGTCCTCGAGCACGTCAAGGGTCCCGACTTCCCCACCGGCGGCTTCATCTACGGTCGCGCCAACATCGCGCAAACCTACAAGACCGGCCGCGGCCGCTTCATGATGCGCGCCAAGTGCGGCCTCGAGCAGATCACCGGCGGCCGCCAGGCCATCATCGTCACCGAAATCCCCTACCAGGTCAACAAATCGAACCTCATCAAGCGCATCGCCGAGCTAGTCAACGAAAAAGTAATCGACGACATCTCCGACGTCCGCGATGAATCCGACCGCGACGGCATGCGCATTGTCATCGAACTAAAGCGCGGGGCTCAGAATGAAATAGTCCTCAACCAGCTCTACAAGCACACCCAGATGCAGGAAAGCTTCTCCATGATCTTCCTGGCCGTCCACAACGGCCAGCCCAAGGAGCTTCCCCTCGACAAGGCCATCCACGCCTTCATCGACCACCGCATCGACGTAGTCCGCCGCCGCACCGCCTTCCTCCTCAACAAGGCTCGCGAGCGCGAACACGTCCTGCTCGGCTATCAGATCGCCCTCGACCACCTCGACACGGTCATCAAGATCATTCGCCAGTCGGCCTCTCGCGTAGCCGCCCGCGAAAACCTCTTCAACTACTTCAGCAACCGCCGCATCAACCTCAACGGCACCGAACTAGCCGGCGTCACCCTCGACCCCACCAAGTACAACATCGACCTCCTCGGCGGCAGCGTCTCTGCGCAGCTAGCCAACAACTCTGCCGGCACGCTGATCCTCAGCTACCGCCAGATCGACGCCATCCTCGAACTCCAGCTCTACCGCCTCACTCAGCTCTCGATCGACGAGCTCCTCAACGAGCTCCGCACCATCCGCGACAACATCGCCGAGTACGAGTCGATCCTCGCCAGTGAAAAGAAGCTCCGCAAAGTCATCATCAAGGAGCTAGAAGACATCCGCGACAAGTACGGCGACGCCCGCCGCACAGTAATCCTCGACGAGTCCACCGAGCTAACCCTCGAAGACCTAATCGCCGACGAGCAAGTAGCCGTCACCGTCTCCAACACCGGCTACCTCAAGCGCACGCCCATCACCATCTACCGCCAGCAGAAGCGCGGCGGAACGGGCCGCCTCGGCATGAAGACGCGCGAAGAAGACTTCGTCTCGCAACTCATCATCGACAGCACACACGCGTACCTCCTCTGCTTCACCAACTCCGGCCGCATCTACTGGCTCAAGGTCTACGAAATCCCCGACGTCGGCGCCGCCGGCAAGGGTAAGGCCATGGCCTCGCTCGTCGACCTCCAGCCCGGCGAAAAAGTCGTCACCATCCTCCCCGTCCGCGACCTCAACGAAGACAACAAGTACGTCCTCTTCGCCACCCGCAACGGCACCGTCAAGAAGACAGCCCTCAAGGACTTCTCCAACGTCATGGCTCGCGGCATCATCGCCATCGGCATCGACAAGGACGACGAGCTCATTACCGCCAAGATCACCGACGGCGAGCAAGTCATCTTCCTCGCCACCCACGACGGCATGGCGATCCGCTTCAACGAGCAGGATCTCCGCCCCATGGGTCGCCCCGCCTTCGGCAACCGCGGCATCTCCCTCAAGAAGGACGACTACGTTATCGGCGCCGCCGTCACGCCCTCCAACGAAGCCCGCAACAAGCAGCGCCTCGAACTAGCCGCCGCCAAGGGCCTCAAGGATCAGGTAGAAAAAGTTCTCGACGAAGCCACCGACTCCGCCGCCACCCAACCCCTCGAGCTCGCCGAGCCTGGCGAACTAGCCGCCCCCGAGCTCTCCCCCGAAGCCGCCGCCAAGCTCCAGAAGCTCGACGAAAAACTCGGCCTCACCCCCTGCCTCATCCTCTCCGTCTCCGACAACGGCTACGGCAAGCGCACCGACGTCGACGCCTACCGCCTCCAGTCCCGCGGCGGCAAGGGCGTCATCAACATGAAGACGACCTCCAAGATCGGCAAAGTCACCGCCATCAACCTGGTCGACGACACCACCGAGATGATGGTCATCAGCCAATTCGGCAAGATCATCCGCATCGACACCAAGAGCGTCCGCGCCGCCGGCCGCAGCACCTCCGGCGTCAAGCTCCTCGACCTCGACACCGACGACAAGGTAGCCAGCGCGACGGTCATCCCCCCCGAAGACCCCAAAGTCAACGGCGGAGACGGCACCCTCCTGCAATAGCCGCCCGTCTTCCAAACAACACAAAGGGCGCCGACTAAACTCGGCGCCCTTTTCTATTCCCCCACTACACTCGTCATCCTTTCCCGTCTCCCCACAAAACTCGTCATCCTAGAGCGAAGCGAAGGACCCCTGTATTTGCCTCTGCCGTTGCCCTTGCCTTTCTTTCTGTCATTCCCTTTGGGAATCTGCTTCACGCCCTTGCCGTTGTCTTTCTGGCTGTCATCCCGCAGGGATCTGCTTCACGCCGTTGCCCTTGCACCTGAGATAGGTCCGGGCTTCAGCCCGGACAATCAAAGCCACCAATAAATAAGAAAGGGCGCCGACAACAGTCGGCGCCCTTCTTTTTCCAGCAGATTACTTACCCTTCAAAACATGAATTGCAGCGCGAACCAAGCGATACCGGACCGCGTGAGAACAGCAGTGATAAGGGGGGAACGGCTCTCCATAGATACAAGTCACCTCGTGAGTCTGAGTGTGGCTGCGATCATGGAGAACCGCGTAGATACCAGAGGAAGGGACGATCTGTCCCGGACGATAGTCGAACATGGCAAGAATCCTTCTCCGCACCCATTGTGCGGGGTTAGGTCAGGCATTACACTCGTCGCAGGGATACATATCCTGCATTGGACGCTGGCCCTCAAAGGAATCTGAGAGTCGGCATTGCGATGCTCACCACGACCCGGTCTGCGTCCCGCCAAGGATTTATGCAGACCGGGTCTTCGTGTTTTAGCCCCGAATCACGGTGCGCTTGGTAATCAGGGCTACAAGTTCATTCATTTTTCAACCCTCATTTCAAGCGTACTCCTAACCGTGCGCCTGTCAATGGTCAAAGGCTTAATTGGTGATTTAATTCTCCGGGAAGTTTCGGTCACGCCTCATTCAGGTGTTTGCTTCGCTGCCATCCATACTTTATAAGCAGCAGCAATCGGCGCAGCTGATTAGCAAACTGCTTTCTGTTCCGTCTAGGTCAAGGACCCAGACGCGAGGCGGAGTGAGTAGCTGGAGACAATTGTTGGAAAAACGCTGATTCTTGACCCAGGGAGATCCGCGGGACGCCTCATTTCCATTTCCCCACAAAATGGCCTCAAGCAGCCTTGACCGATCAACGCCGCGAGACGTTCGGCCAATGGAACCCGAATCCAGCAGGACTAGAATCAAGATGTAGCTCTATTGCTTTGATTCTTAGCTATACAGCTAGAATATCTGCTGTATCAGATAAAATTTACCTGTATAGCAAGTGTTTGAATGCCGCATGCACGCTCCCCAAGCCTTCCAGGCAGCAGCATTGGCGCAGCTGATTAGCAAACTGCTTTCTGTTCCGTTTAGGCCACTGACCCAGATGCGAGGCGGAGTGAGCTAGCTGGAGACAATTGTTGGAAAATCGCTGATTCTTGACCCAAGGTGATCCGCGGGACGCCTCATGTCCGTTTCCCCACAAAATGGCCATAAGCAGCCTTTGACCGATCAACACTGCGAGACGCTCGTGCCGTACGTCTCAGGATTTGAACATGTGAAACCCTACGCGTGCCTTATTGGCTGAGGATTACCTAGTAGCACACAATTAGGCTTGCTACTTCGCTAAATGTTACTCTATTATCCATGAAGGCATGCATCTCGAAGTGAGAGGATAGTCAAATGGCGCGCGGACCTGCATATCCCTTTGTAGACCTTGAACATGCTGTGGAGTTTGCAGCAAAGGCGTTTCAATATTCGAGACGATCACCGGCACAGGTGGACGCGATTATTCGAGAAGCTTGGAACTATAGTCCCACTAGCAGTGGCAGCAAAAAAACTATTGCCGCGCTCAAATACTTCGGATTGTTGGAAGAAGCCGCGGGCAACGATGGCCGATTGGTTCGTGTATCGGATCGAGCCTACAGAATTCTCATCGACGACGAAAAATCGGCGGAACGATTACAAGCCTTGCGGGAGGCCGTCCTGTCCCCGAGGGCATACCTTCTCTGCTGGAACAAATGGGGCCCTGACATGCCCCCATCAATGCGCTCTACGCTTATTTTTCATGAAGGCTTCATAGAAAGCACCGTTGATGGCTTCATTGCGGACTACAAAAAGTCGATTGAGTTTGCTGGGTTACTGGAAAGCAAGCCAACTTCGGAGGTACCCGAGCACAACCTTACGGAACCTGCTACTTCGCCGCTAACCGCAAGTCAGCACGAATCAGGCGTCGTAGGAAATCTGCTACCTTTATCGATCGCTGGGCCTAGCAGCGACTATCGCAGCGATGTCTTTTCGTTGAGCGAGGGAACTGTTTCGCTTTCCTGGCCTAAGACGCTCAGCGAGGATAGTTTCAAAGACCTCTCAGATTGGCTAGATCTTCTCAAGCGGAAGATTGAACGAACGGTGATACGTAAAGACGCTTGACCTAGACGAGGAAATCTTTTAGGCGCGTGGCTTACTTCTAGAGTGCCCCATCCATGACGCGCTCTTTGCGGCATGGGTGGGATACCACTCTGCCGAAGGCCGGAGTGCAGCGCAGCGAAAAGACTGAATCGCCGTCGTCCACACCAGCCCGCGCCAGCGCAAACTCTCGCCCACCACGCGAAACCCCTCGCCGTCCGCGCAGGACCCTATAGACCAAAATCCTTCAGCATCCGCTCCCGCAGGATCTGGTTGGCCCGCGTCTGATACCCCGCGCCATCCTTCTTCAGCCACGCAATCACATCGGCATCCAGACGCAGGCTCACCGCCTTCTTCACCGGACGATAGAACCGCGCCAGCAACGCGTCTTTCCACCTCGCCACCGCCAGCTCCGGCGCATCCGAAACGTCGATCCTGCTCTCCGGCATCTTTGCCAGCGCCGCAAGCTGCCGCTTCTGTTCCGCCGTCACCGGCGCTCCCGGCTTCCGCTTAGATACCGTCCTCATATCGTCTCCTCTCCTGGGCATTGGCCCAGACCGGACTCCGCCCCGCCGAAAGAATACGCACGACTTCTTCCCCGTCCTCATCCTCAAACGTATGCGCCACCAGCAGCAATAACACTCCACCGGCCATCCCAATCGTCTGCCACCGCTCCTCGCCATCGACCTCGCGATCCTGTGCGGACAGTTGCAGCGGGTCGTCGAACACCAGGGAAGCCGCCTCAAACCCCACTCCATGTTTCAGCAGGTTGTTTGCGTCCTTCGTCTCGTCCCAATCAAATCTCAACGTGGGCCTCTAGACAAAATTGTATATACAAGTCTGTCATGACAACAATCCGCACAAGAACGCCATCAATTCACCCACCCCTCATGCCAATGAAACACCCCCAGCCCTAGCATCTCTCCCACCGGACAATCCGGTCACAGGAGATACCCCATGGCACACGAAGC
>Ga0302180_10001177_pt1 | contig 21081 bp, 25 predicted proteins | sample I_Palsa_E3_2_FD_200575 | JGI IMG/M metagenome (GOLD analysis project Ga0302180, IMG submission 200575) | Peat permafrost microbial communities from Stordalen Mire near Abisko, Sweden - I_Palsa_E3_2 | ecosystem: Environmental > Terrestrial > Soil > Palsa > Peat permafrost | place: Sweden... | reverse complement strand
TGGGAATCAGGATTTCACAGTCGGTGGTGATCAACTCGGCGGTATCGTAGGCTTCCGCGCCGGGAAAGCCGTGCACCGTTCCATTTTTCTGACGGAATTCGACCAGACCGTTTAAGTCGATGCCATTCTTGTTGTAAAGGCCGCCACCTACTTCGGCGATGCCCACCACTTTGTATCCCGCCTGATGCATGAGTTGTGCGGCGTTGGAGCCGACATTGCCGAAGCCCTGCACAATCACGCGGCTGCTCTCGCGCGACAGGCCGAGCTTCTTGATGGCCTCGTCGCATACCACCATCACGCCGCGGCCAGTAGCCTCGCGGCGTCCGCGCGAGCCGCCGATGTTGATGGGCTTTCCGGTGACGCACGCAGTTACCGTCTGGCGCATGTGCATGGAATACGTGTCCATCATCCAGGCCATGATTTGTTCGTTGGTGTTGACGTCGGGAGCGGGTACGTCTTTCTCCGGTCCGATGAATTCGATCAGTTCGGAGGTATAGCGCCGGGTCATGCGCTCGATTTCGCCCATCGACATTTTGTGCGGATCGCAGATGACGCCGCCCTTGGCCCCGCCGAATGGAATGTTTACCACGGCGCACTTCCAGGTCATCCAGCTCGCGAGAGCGCGCACTTCATCGAGCGTGACGTCGGGCGCGTAGCGAATGCCGCCTTTGCCCGGTCCGCGCGCGATCGAGTGTTGCACGCGGAATCCGGTGAAGACCTCGAGATGGCCGTCATCCATCTGGACCGGGATGTAAACCGTGAGTTCGCGGTTGGGATAACGCAGAACCCGCCACAGGCCGTCGTCGAGATTGAGCTTCTGGGCAGCCAGGTCAAAACGTGCCCGCTGCGATTCCCATGGATTGCTTTCTTTGTCGACTTGCGGTGGGGAAGTCATCGTGGTCATAAAAATGTTCTCCGGAATGATCGCGATTCAAGATGTCGGCCGGCGCCGGGACGAGTTCCCGGCGTGAACGGGCAAACGTTCAGAGTATATGAGCGGGGATGGCAGGGAAGCAAGGCGGAGGGTCGAAAGAGCGGTATAGTTAACCGGGATGTCTTAATTAGGCGACGCCAATCACGAAGCAGATTGGACGGACTGGATTTTCGCCGGCATTGTCCCGGCGCTCCGTCACCATATACCAAGCAGGCTTTTCCACTTGTATATACTGTTCGAGTTTGTATATAATCGAGTCGTGCCGCTCAGTATCCGCAACTCGGAAGTCGAGCGCCTCGCCCGGAAGCTCTCCCGCCTCACGGGCGAAGGTTTGACGCAGACGATCTTGCAGGCTCTGCGCGAGCGCCACCAGCGCGTGCGTGCCGCGCGTCAGCAGGAACAACTGATGGAGGACCTCACCGCCATCGCCCGCCGCGCCGCCGCCCTTCCCGAGCTTGATCGCCGCAGCCCGGATGAGATTATTGGGTACGACGAGCACGGGCTACCGAAATAAATGGTCATCGACACCTCAGCCGTCGTGGCTATTCTGCGGCAAGAGTCCGGGGCCGAAGGTCTGTTGCGTCGCTTGACTGCCGCTGGCTCGCGGCGAATATCTGCTGCGAACCTTCTGGAGACCGCAATCGTGCTTGAAGCTAAGTCCGGAGAAAGAGGCGGCGAGCAACTGGACTTGTTTCTGGCCCGCGCTCAGATCGAAGTCGAGCCAGTGACCGCCGAGCATGTGCGCATTGCGCGGAAAGCTTGGCGTCGCTACGGCAAAGGCACCGGTCATGCCGCTCGGCTGAATTTCGGCGACTGTTTCAGCTATGCTCTCGCCCACAGCTTGGGAGAGGAACTGCTCTACAAGGGCGCAGACTTTACCCACACGGATGTTGCGCACGCGGGATCGGGTTCGGTCTGAACTTCGATCAATGACACGAATCATGCCGGCGCAAGCATCGCAAGGTCATTGCTGGATGATCCTGAGTCAACATGTTTCGCCGAACTTCGCTGTTCGCTGGCCCTGTTCCAGAGGTGCACTGCGGCATACGCCCGCCAAGGCCGCCAGGCTTCGGCGCGCTGCTCAAGCTCACGCGCAGTCTTCAAGTCCAATGCCCGCAAGAGGCCAAGGTCACTGGAGGGAAAGGCGTCGGGCTCTCCCAGGGCGCGCATTGCTACGTATTCAGCTGTCCACTGCCCGATGCCAGGAATTTCACAAAGCCGGTCGAGGAAGTCAGCGGAATTGACGACGCCCTCAAAGCTGATTCTCCCAGAGCAAACCGCCTGCGCGAGAGCCCGGATAGTCCCGGCCCGAGCGATCGGCAGGCCGATGCCGGCGAAGTTGGCATCGGCAAGAGCCTGGGGTGTGGGGAAAATATGAGTGATGCCGCCCGGCGCAGAGAACGGCTCGCCGAAAGTTTTCACCAGCCGACCGGCCAGTGTCGACGCACCTTTGACGCTCACCTGCTGGCCGAGTATTGCCCGAACTGCAAGTTCGAAACCGTTCCAGCAACCCGGTACTCTCAATCCAGGATCGGCCTTCACCCGCGCAGCTAACACCGGGTCGGTTCTCAGACTTTGAACGATGGCGGCCCAATCCGCATTCAGATCGAAGATGGCGCGGATTCGTTCAGTAATGAAAAAGAGGGAACGAGGATCGCCAAACTGCACTCGCGCCGCGAGGGCGTGATTGACCTCGTCGAACGAAATCTCAAAATAGCCGTGATTGCAGTTGAGCGAAATGGAACGACGATAACATCCGCCTTGAACGACTTCGACTCCGGGAATCGCGCGAGCCGCGAGAAACGCCAACATCCCCTGCCAGCCATAGGGCGGGCGGAAGCGAAGGCGGAACAGATATTGATTTTCCGGTTGGCTTTGCTTCTGCCGCGCCAGTCGTCGTATCTGCGTCGGCGTTCGATGATAGACCGTGCGAATGCCGGCATTGAATCGCCGCACGCATCCGAAGCCTGAAGCCAGCGCGATTTGAGTCATCGGCAGGGTGGTCTCGTCGATAAGTTTCTTGGCAAAGTGCAGACGACGCGTGTGAGCCACCGCTATCGGCGTCGCGCCCAGATGCTTGAGGAATAACCGGCGAAGATGACGCGAGCCAACGCCGAGGCGCGCCGCGAGAACCTCCACTCCGCCATCTTCAAGGCCACCTTCGCCGATCAGCCGCAAGGCTCGCGAAACCGTATTGGACGTTCCCAGCCAAGCCGGAGTTCCAGGCGAGCTTTCCGGACGGCAGCGAAGGCAGGGACGAAAACCCGCTTCCGCGGCCGCCGCTGCTGTCGCAAAGTAACGAACGTTTTTCTCTTTGGCCGTCGGGGCGGGACAAATCGACCGGCAGTAGACACGGCTGCCCACCACGCCAATGAAAAACTTGCCATCAAAGCGTGGATCGCGCGACAGCCTGGCTCGAGAACATACCTGCCAATCGAGGGTCATATCTGGGACTCATCATAACCTTTTCAGTGCCGCGATATGGACGTTTTCGGACTGCTCCCCTCCCAGCGCATTCGCACCACTCCTTTGCCGACGCCCGCAGGCTGAACCGGATCGAGGTCCGCAAACGTCCAGCGAATGAGGAGCGAGGTCCAAAAATGTCCAGCGTGGAGAAGCGAGTCGATTTATGTTGGGTCGCGGTTAAGAAATAGACACTAGGGGAGAGACAATTATGAAATCCAGGGCACTCCCCTTCAGAAGTAACGGCATTTGATTTTGAGTTGGAATTATCTCCATGGGCTACCGTCTTCGTCACTGCGTAGAATGTCCAGAATGTTGCACCCGGTATTTGATTGGCTTTAGCCCGTACAGCAACGGCTCCTATCTGGTGTCGGTTGGGGTCGACTCTTCAGAAGAATGCAAGTTGCTCTGTTCCTGTCGCCGGACGCTTGTTTGCAGCCGATGGAACAGGAACGATTTGAAGATCTACGAGGTTTCGAAAGCAGCTTAAGCTCTGGGCTACGGTTCGGCTCACGAGATTTGGCTTTCCACGCGATACAGCAACCAGGGCGAGGAGCAAAGAAAAGGGATGAGGTGAATCGTACATTCCCTGGATCAGAGGCGCTTGCCGCTTGCACTCTTGTGCTTCTTGTCACAGCACAGGTTCGTAACGCAGGTTCGGTCTCGACTAACGAGTTTCGGCAGCATTCCTCTTGTAACGCGCACGAATACAAAGAGTTCGACTTCTGGGTGGGCGACTGGGATGCGTTCGACTTCGGGGGCAAGACTGCGGTCGCGCGCGTAAGAGTGGACCGCTTGCTCGACGGTTGTGTGCTGCGTGAGGAATATGGAGGCGTGGATGGTCATGAGGGCCAGAGCCTGAGCATCTACGATAGTTCGAGAAGAGTGTGGCACCAGAGTTGGGTTACGAACCGGGGCGAACTGCTTACAATTGAAGGGACTTTTCAAGCGGGAAAGATGGTTCTAAGTGGCGCGGATCGCACTGATGACGGAAAAGAAAGGCGAGTCCGCGGAATCTGGAAGCCCGAAGATGGCGGCGTTCGCGAGACTGCGGTGACTTCAACTGATGGCGGCAAAACGTGGAAGCCGTGGTTTGATCTCGTGTTCCGCCCGCACAAATGAATTGCTCCCTACCACCTCGAAAGGGACGCATTCTACAGATTGATCTCCATCCCTTCGGCCGCCGCGCGCACTTTGGGATAGTAGTTGCGGGCTTCTTTCACGACCTTGTCGATCACGGCGTCGGTGTGCTCGGGATCGTGGTGGAACAATACAAGCTCTTTCGCGCCGCTCTCCATCACTACATTGACGGCTTCGCGCCAATGGCTGTGTCCCCAGCCCCGTCGGCGCGCTTCGTATTCCTCGGGAAGATACTGTGCGTCATAGATGAGGACGTCGGCGCCTTCGGCCAGCTTGCGCACAGCCTTGTCGAAGGCAGCATCGCCGGGCTCATTGTCGGTGGCGTAGACAAGCACTCCTTCTTTGGTTTCCACGCGGAAGCCCATGCATCCCTGGGGATGGTTGAGCCACGCGGTCTGCACGTGGACGCCATCTTCCATGGTGATGCGGCCGCTCTCGATGTCATAGAAATCGCGATGCGCCGTCATCTGATCGAGTCTTACGGGGAAGTACGGGGCGGCCATCTGATCGGCCAGGACTTGCTTGAGATGGCGGGTGCGCGTGGAACACTGGAAGAGAAAACGGTTCTCCGCGTTTGAATACAGAGGACGGAAGAACGGCATGCCCTGAATGTGGTCCCAATGAAAGTGGGAGACGAAGACATGGGCGGAGAAGGGCTTTTCGCCGAATTCACTTTGCAGTTGCTGGCCCAGCATGCGGAATCCGGTACCGCAATCGAAGATGTAGATGCGGTCGCCGAAGCGCACTTCGACGCAGGAGGTATTGCCTCCATAGCGCATGTTCTCGGGTTGTGGGGTCGGCGTAGAACCGCGTACGCCCCAGAACTTAATCCGCATAGGCTCGTTGACCGCACGAGGGCCCGATTGCTTGGTATGCTCCCTGCTATCTTCGGACTAACGAATGCGTCCGTCAATTGCCGGATTGGTTCATAGCGAACTATTTCGCAGCCGATACTAAGCGTAACGACGAGAGTACCCCGGGACGTTGGCCGCGCGCAAAGGGGTTGACGAACGGCTCCCACGTAGCGCCTCCCCTATAATAAACCGCGAGGCAAAGCCCGAGTTCGACGAGCTTCATCCTTCACATGGCTTATCCAGAGTTCAAGGAGTTCTTTCGTCTGGCACGTTCGGCGACACTCGTGCCGGTGGTGAGATCGGTGAGCGCCGATCTGCTCACGCCGGTCTCGGCCTTTCTGTCGATCGCAGAAAACGAACCGCATGCATTTCTGCTGGAGTCGGTGGAGAGAGGTGAGCAGATTGGCCGCTACACGTTCCTGGGAGCGCGGCCTTACATGCGGCTGCGGGCGCGGGGTTCTGCCATCGAGATCGAACGTGGGCACCGGCGCGAGCGACGTCAGGGCAACGTGTTTCAGGTGGTGAAGGAACTGCTGGGCGAGCATCAGCCGGCGGCGATGGCCGCGCTTCCGCCATTCACTGCCGGGGCGGTCGGGTATTTCTCATACGACGTGGTCCGGCAACTGGAAAAGATTGGCGAGCGGGCTAAGGACGACCTGTCTCTGCCCGATTGCGAACTGATGTTCTTCGACCGGCTGCTGGCCTTTGATCACTTGCGCCACCAGATTCACATCGTGGCGGCGGCGGATGTTTCGCGGGAAGATCCCCGGCGCGCCTATGACCGGGCGGTGCGCGAGATCGCCGCTCTCGAAAGAAAGCTAGCCGCGGGAGTGCGCCCGGCAATGTGGCGCAAATCCACCAAGGCCAAGCTGGGGAAACTCAAGATCCACGCCGGAACCACGCGGGCGCAATTTCTGCGCAGTGTGCAGCGCTGCAAGGAATACATTGCGGCGGGCGACATTTTTCAGGTGGTGCTTTCGCAGCGGCTCGACTTCATCCCAGGGGCTGCGCCGTTCGATCTTTACCGTGCTCTGCGCCAGGTGAATCCTTCGCCGTATCTTTATTTCCTGCGGATGGGGGAGACACAGATCCTCGGCTCTTCACCCGAAATGCTGGTGCGTGTGACTGGACGCAAGCTGGAATACCGCCCCATCGCCGGCACGCACCCGCGCGGGCGCGACGAGGCCGAAGATTTGCGCCTGGAACAACAGATGCGCAACGACGAAAAGGAACGCGCCGAGCACATCATGCTGGTGGACCTGGGCCGCAACGATCTGGGGCGGGTGAGCGAGTATGGCTCGGTGAAGGTAAAGGACTTGATGTACGTGGAGCGTTACTCCCACGTGATGCATCTGGTCTCGGCGCTCGAAGGCAAGCTACGTAAGGATCTCGGTGCGCTCGACGCTTTCGCCGCCTGTTTTCCCGCCGGCACGCTGAGCGGAGCGCCCAAAGTCCGCGCCATGCAGATTATCGAAGAACTGGAGCCGGTGCGCCGCGGCATTTATGGCGGATCCGTGCTCTACGCCGATTTTGCCGGGAACCTGGATTCGTGCATTGGCATTCGAACCATGCTCATGCAAGGCAAGCACGCTTATTTGCAGGCGGGAGCTGGCATTGTGGCGGATTCCGATCCCGCGCGCGAGTTTGAGGAATCGATAAACAAGGCCCAAGCGCTATTGAGAGCGGTGGAGATGGCTAGAAGCAGTGATCAGTGATCAGCGGCCAGCGCTAGAAAGTTCTGTACCAGCTTCTTCCCGGCATCCGTCAGCACACTCTCAGGATGAAACTGCACTCCCTCGACCGGAAACCTTCTGTGGCGCAGGCCCATGATGGTTCGGGTTCCGTCTTTCTCCGTGGTCCATGCGCTGATTTCCAATTCACTCGGCAGATTTTTCTCCTCCACGATAAGCGAGTGGTAGCGCGTGGCCGTCATGGGCGTGGGCAGGCCGTGAAAGATAGTTTTGTTATCGTGCGTGACCGCGCTGGTCTTGCCGTGCATCAGGTGAGGAGCGCGCACCACCCGTCCGCCAAAAGCCGCACCGATAGACTGATGTCCCAGGCAGACGCCGAGCACAGGTACTTTGCCGGCGAAGTGCCGGATCAGGGCGATGCTGATGCCTGCGTCCTGCGGCGTGCAGGGACCCGGCGAGATCACGATACGCTCCGGTTGCATGGCCTCGACGTCAACCACCGCGACCTGGTCGTTGCGCCGCACCTCGACCTTCGCCCCAAGTTCCCCGAGATACTGAACCAGGTTATAAGTAAAGGAATCGTAGTTGTCGAGAACGAAGACCACGGGGACCGTCCGAGTTTCAGTTTACACGCAGGTATGAGCCTCTATCTGCACCGGACCGGCAACGCGCTCGAGTGTTCCGGACGCTGTTCCAACTCTGTGCCCCGCCGGAACGGGCCACTCGCATCCCCAAGGGTGGTATTGACGGGACATGCCCTTCAACGTCATTCTTGAACCATACAGTGAGTTGCCATTTCATCAGCTTGGAGTAACGCATGGCAGAGGCCCAGCAAGAGAAAGAGAAACGGGCTGCACGACGCTTCGCGCTCCGGATTCCCGTATCCGTTGCCCGCGACAAAGACACAAAGTACAGCGAATCCGCTGAAATCCGCGACGTGAGCGCGCGCGGCATTTGCCTTTACCTGGACTCACCAATCGAGCAGGGGTCGCCTATCGGCTTCACGCTCACCCTCCCGCCCGAAATCACGCTTACGGAGAGTATCCGCGTGCAATGCAAAGGGCGAGTGGTGCGGGTCGAGGACAAAGCCGCCGAGGGCAAGATGGCCGTGGCCGCGGTCATTGAAGAGTACGAATTCCTGCCCCAGACCTGAAGCGGGTTCGGCAATTCCCGCGAGCTTTCGGACCCGTTCGCTGTCCCGCCACTTCTTTCACTGTCCTGACAAGTGATAAGGTTCCTTTTAAGGGCTCAACCTATTCTTCGTTCTCAGAGGATTTGTTTGCCGCGATCTGGCATCCAATTTGTTGTCATTGCCTTGCTGGTGGCGCTGGTGGTCGAGCCGGGCTGGTCGCAGCATGCTGGACCCCAAAAGACCGGCTCCTCCAAACCTGAGGCCGCCGTCGTCACCGGTGTGCGCGTGGTGCACGAGCGGGGTGTCCCGGCGGTTGAAATTGTTTCCACTCACCCCGTAGTACCCTCGATTCAGTTGCTGGATTCGCCTCCGCGGCTGGTCATCGACCTGTCCAATGCGCGCATGAGCCTGCAGCATAAGCGAGTTCCGGTGCTGCAGGAAAACATCCTGACCCTCCGGGCCGAGCAATACCAGATAGAACCTCCCGTCATGAGGATTGTGCTGGACCTCCTGGTCCCCTACGGCTACACCTGGGACGTCGCGGGCAATCGCCTGATGGTGCGACTGAAGCCCCCCGGAGATTCGACGACAGACGCCAACGCAGCCGGCAAGAAGTCGCCGTTCCAGGCGTCGCAAGTGGTGTCGTTGACGCCGGTCGCCGCGCCGGCGGTCGTGCCCGTTACCGGCGGGGTTGGCGAGGTCGTGGTTGCTGACCGGCGCTTCGCGGCAGGATCGTCCCTGACCGCAGGAAGCGATACGGCGGTGTTGGCATTGTCGAGAGGAGGCGAGGTCCGCGTTTGCCCGGGAACAACGATTTCGGTAACGCCTTCAAAGAGTGCGAACGACCTGATGCTGGGCATGAGCACAGGCGCGCTGGAGACGCACTACGCACTCAATGCCTCGGCCGATACCGTGCTCACTCCAGACTTCCGCATCCTGTTCGCCGGCCCAGGAGAATTCGATTTCGGCATCAGTGCAGACTCGCACGGCACTACTTGCGTGCGGGGACTGACGGGCAACACCTCTTCGGCGATAGTTTCGGAGCTGATAGGAGACCGCGTCTATCAGGTGAAGCCGACTGAGCAGGCGGTGTTTCGCTTGGGACGGATCGATAAGGTCGACACCGATGTCCCACTGGAATGTGGCTGCCCGCCGCCCGTGCCCGTAATGCGAACGGATGCGTCCCCGGCGACGCCTATTCCGGATGCTGAGCCTGCGGCGAATAGGGCATTGGCCCGGCCCCAGACGCTCTCCAACGGACCCGAAATCCAGCCCCTGCCACCTTCGCAGCCGGGTGAGGTTCACATTCAGGTCGATGCGCCATTTGTGTTCCAGGCCAAAAACCGCCCCCCGCCCGCACCTACGAGCGAGACGGCGGCGCTGCCAGTGATGGCATCGACGACCGAGCCAGTGCGGATCGAGGCGCAGGTGCGACCGCCGCCTGAACCTGAACACCATCGCCTGCTGCGACGGATCGGAAGGTTTTTCGCCGCGGTTTTCCGTTAGGACCGGCGCGTTAAGACTGGCACCAGGCTTCGCTGCTATGGAACGTAGGGCACGAGAGCTGCAGCGCCGGGAGATCCCTTCTACCCGCGATTGACAACCCGCCGTAGTGGTTCCACTTTATCGCGCGCTGCGTCGCGCAGGTCTCCTGCCAGGTCGGCACCGCGTTCCGCCACGTCGCGCACGCGTTCCTTCGCGTCGCGGACTCGGTCCTTGGCTTCTTCGGTCCAATCCTGCAGCGTGTCTTTGGCGTCGTCGTAGCCGCGTTTCAGGTCGCGACGGAATTGCTTGCCCGTTTTCGGGGCCAGCGCCAGCGCTGTCAGAGCTCCCGCACCGAGCCCAATCAGAAAGAAAGTGACGGCGGTGCCTACATTGTTTCCATCGGAAGATTCATAACGTCCAAAGCGCATGATTTTGTCCTCATTTCCCTGTGGCAGAAAACGCCCGGTGCGCCTCCGCACCGGCTGCGAAATCTCGCCAGCTGCAATTCTAGTCCTCCGCAAGGGTGGGCGCGCATCTACCCTAGGGCGACGAATGTGGCTCCGTTACGATGAATGCAGCTTTGGGAAGGTTTCCTTTCTCACAACCTGAGTGTAAAATAAGTTTTTCGGCCCTTGTGCGGCGGAAAATGTGGCTGCCCGCCTTCCGTCAGCTCAGCAAACCGCACTTATGTTTGAGGAGAACGTTTCGAACGATGTCGATCCCTGCCACCCAACTGCGTCCCGGCATGATCATCAAGCACAACAATGATCTGCACTCTGTATTCAGTGTCGAACACCGCACGCCCGGAAACCTGCGTGCCTTCATCCAGGCCAAGCTGCGCAACCTTCGTACCGGCGCCATGTTCGAGCACCGTTTCCGCTCGCCCGACCCGATCGAGAGGGTCAACGTGGACGAGGTCGACATGCAGTTCCTCTACGCCGACGGCGATAGCTACTACTTCATGGATACCTCCAACTACGAGCAAACTCACCTGAGCAAAGAGATTCTGGGCGACGCTGTGGATTACCTTATCGCCAATCTCGAGATCAAAGTGGAATTCTTTGACGGCAAGGCCGTGGGCATTGAGTTGCCCCAGACTGTGGAGCTCACCGTGGTCGAGACCGAGCCCGGACTGAAGAGCGCGACCGCATCGAGCGTCACCAAAGCCGCGAAGACTGAAACCGGGCTGGTCGTGCAGGTGCCGCCGTTCATCAACGAGGGCGAGAAGATCAAGGTGGACACCGCTGAAGGTGTGTATTTGTCGCGGGCGTAGGCAAAGTCAGAAGGTAGAAGTCAGAATGCAGAAGTTAGAACCTGATACCGTTCTTACTTCTGCATTCTGACTTCTGACTTCTTCATTTCCGAAAATGACTTCCGCCGAAAAAGCAGTTGAGGCCCGCCGCTTTGTGGTTCGCGGACGCGTGCAGGGCGTTGGGTTCCGCTGGTTTGTGGAGCGCGAAGCGCACATTCTCGGCATTGCCGGCTGGGTACGCAACAACGCCAACGGCAGTGTCGAGATCCTGGCACAGGGAACCCGCGATCAACTCTCCGGCCTGCGCTCGCGCCTGCGCGAGGGGCCGCGCGCCGCCCGCGTCGATGGTGTGGAAGAATCGGAAGCCCGCCCAGCCGCCGGTATCAGTTCATTTCGCATTGAAGGAGCATGGTAGATTGTCTCCCAACTCAAGGCTGAATGCCGACCAACTCAAGCAACTGATCCGCGAAGTCCCCGACTTCCCCAAGAAGGGGATTCTCTTCTATGACATCACTACTCTGCTCAAAGACAAGGTCGGTTTCGCCACGCTCGTCGACAGGCTTTCCGAGCACTATGTCGACCAGAAGGTTGACCTCGTCCTGGGCATGGAAGCGCGCGGCTTCATCTTCGCGCCTGCGCTCGCCTATCGCCTGAATGCTGGATTTGTTCCCGTGCGCAAGGCTGGCAAACTTCCCGCGGAAACCGTGAAGTTCGATTACGCGCTCGAATACGGCACCAACTCGCTCGAGATGCACAAGGACGCCATCCAGAAAGGCCAGCGCGTGCTGATTGTGGACGACCTGCTGGCCACCGGAGGCACGGCGGAGGCCACGGCCAAACTCGCGTCTCTACTCGGCGCGGAGATTGCTGGCCTCGGCTTCGTCGTGGAATTGGATTTCCTGCACGGGCGGGAGAAGCTCAAAGGCTACCAAGTAATGTCGCTGCTGCATTATGACAAGTAGCCCGGAACAAATAGCCGCCGGACGGGAAGCCACGCGGTGAGAGCTGCTTACCTCCAGACGCGCGCGACTACCAGTATTATGCCGGCCCAGATGCTGGCGCTGACAGCAGTGGCCAGCGCGAGTCCCAACGCTGCCTTCCAGTTGACGCGAGGCAGCTCAAGGCCCGGCCGGATGTTGAAGTCGTAGACAAGCCACGAGCGGAAGAACTTGGCCTCTTCCCAGTAGTTCCCGGGTAGGGATCCCCGCCATTCGCGTAACGGTGGTGAATCTTGAGTGCTGGATCGGGAGAGCTGCAATCTGTAGTTCATCATCCGCACCTCAGAATGCATCCTTGCAAACTGCTTGCCAAATACACTCTTCTAACCGTCTGAAAATTAAGATGCCTCCAATGCCCAAGGAGGTTTAACCCACTTTGTGCTCCGCGACATTTATGTGGACACTGTCCGCCCGCCGTCAGATCTCTTCCAGTAACAACTTCGAGTCCTTGGGCAGATAGCCCTTGCGCCGGAACCAGTCTTCCATGGCTTCGCCAAGCTGGGCCAAGGGGACATTTGTGCCGATCTCCATATGCCCATCAGAAACCGGTACTGTATCGTCAAACACGCTGGCGTTGGTGAAGTTGCGCATGGAGAAGCTGTCCAGCCATGTCAGCGGGCAGGGAAGCCTCCCGCCATGGTCTTCGTATTCGACGCGAATCTTGCGGGCGAACATGTTTCAGGTCGTAGGTGTTAGGTCTCAGGTCTCAGGCCCGAGACCTAACACCTATGACCTAAGACCTTGCCCTACGCGGGGACCTGCGCCTGCATGGCAGCAACCACCCCTTCCAGGTGGGCCAGCGTTTCCTCGACCGTGAGCGAGTACATGTCCCGGCCCAGACCTTCGCCGGCCTGCAGCGCCGCTTTCAGATAATGGCCGGCAATCTCGACGGCGAGCGAATCCGTGATGGCCTTGCCGCTGCGCTTCTTGTACTCCACCCACGCCGGGTGCGGCAGGGCGACCCAGACGGTTCTTCCGTCGACCAGAAACTTGACGTCGACCGCATCGGCGTGCCGCGTGGCAATGGCGACGATCAACGCTTGATAGACGCAATGAACCGCCTTCTTCGTCCAGCGGTCGGTGGCGGTGAAATCCTCAAACATCGCTAGGAAAACTATAGCGGACGAGCAGGGTCCGGGCAAATTCCGAACCGGCGACGAATGCCAGCTTTAGCCTCCGGCGATCGCTCCAATGATGAGTAAGGGCTCTTTCCCTGATGCGACCGCGTCGGGCAATGGCGCGTCCGGCGGTTCATGGGATAGATCTTCCTCGCAGGCGAAGAAGCGCAAGAACGGCCGGCGCTGTTGCGTGACGTGATCGCGGATCGTCCCGCGCAGCATCGGATAGCGGGCCTCAAGCGCGTCGAGCACCGAGCGCTGCGTGACCGGACCCTCGACCTCAAGCGTCAGCTCGCTTCCTGCGTGCGCCAGCGTTCGCAGATGTTGCGGGAGTATGACGCGGATCATATTAGTTTGATGGTGTCAGCTTGATCATGACAGCGTCTGCACTTCAACCGACAACACCGCCGGAAGATCCCGCACAATTGGAGCCCAGCTATCTCCGGCGTCGGCCGAGGCGTAGACCTGCCCGCCACTGGTGCCGAAATACACGCCGCACTTGTCGAGTGAGTCGACGGCCATGGCGTCGCGCAGCACGTTGACGTAGCAGTTGCTTTGCGGCAGGCCGTTGGTGAGAGCCTCCCACTCGTTCCCGCCGGTGCGGCTGCGGTAGACGCGCAGCTTGCCATCGGGAACGAAGTGTTCCGAGTCGCTCTTGATGGGGACAACGTAAATGGTCTCCGGCTCGTGGGCATGAACGTCGATGACGAATCCAAAATCGGTTGGCAGGTTGCCGCTGATTTCTTGCCAAGAATCGCCGGCGTCGTTGCTGCGCATCACGTCCCAGTGCTTCTGCATGAACAGCACGCCAGGGCGCGATGGATTCATCGCGACGTGGTGAACGCAGTGGCCCACCTCGGCGTGGGGATCGGGAATGTATTGCGAGTGCAGTCCGCGATTGATTGGTTTCCAGGTTTTTCCGCCATCGTCGGTGCGGAAAGCTCCCGCGGCAGAAATCGCGATGTAGATGCGCTGGGGATTGCCCGGATCGAGAATAATCGTGTGCAGGCACATGCCGCCGGCGCCCGGTTGCCACTTGGGGCCAGTGCCGTGCCCACGCAGTCCGGAGAGCTCCTTCCAGTTCTGCCCGCCATCGGTCGAGCGGAACAATGCGGCGTCTTCAACGCCGGCGTAAACCGTATCTGGATCGGTGAGCGAAGGCTCGAGATGCCAAACGCGCTTGAACTCCCAGGGATGCTGCGTGCCGTCGTACCACTGATGAGTGGTGAGCGGCTTGCCGCTTTCATCCGATGTGTCATAAACGAACTTGTTGCTCTCGGCCCTCGGAGGACCTGGGGCGGGCGACTCTCCGGGCGGCGTTCCGGGCTGGTGCCAAGTCTTGCCGCCGTCGTCCGAGCGCTGAATGATCTGCCCGAACCAGCCGCTGGACTGCGATGCATACAGCCGATTCGGGTCGGCGGGCGATCCCTTCACGTGATACATTTCCCAGCCCGCAAAGTGCGGACCGCTGACCTCCCACTTCTCACGCTTGCCGTCCGACGTCAGAACAAATGCGCCCTTGCGCGTGCCCACGAGTACTCGTACTTTGCTCATCACTTCCTCCGGTGTCTGTTTTTTCAGGCTCTCTGGTACCTGAGTAGAACTACGCCTGAGCCAAAGGCCCTGGCTGTTATGAGTTTCAGGTGAATTCTTTGCTGTTATGTCTTTGAAAAAGGGGATTGCCGCTGCCCAGCAGGACAGGTGGAAGAATAATCCGGTATTCATCGACTAGCCCCAGTTGCAAAAGAGACGATGCGAGGGTAGCGCTGCCGAGTACCACCATGTCCTTACCAGGCAGATGTTTCAATTTCGAGACCTCTTCCGCAGCATTGCCCTTCACCAGCCTTGAATTATTCCATTCCACCGTTTGCAAGGTCTTGGGAAAAACCATCTTCGGCAAATGATTCATCTTATCTTCGATTTCATCAGCCGGAGCGGACGGCCAGTAATTTGCCATGTATTGATACGTCGCTCGCCCGAACAAGAGAGTATCCACCGCACGCAGCATGTCCCTGGCATAGTCAAGGAACTCTTCGTCAGGGACAAACCAATCCAACTCCTCATGTGGCCCTTCGAAGAAACCATCCAGTAATGCCACATTTGAAACAATTACTTTGCGCACTCCGTATGCACGCTTTCCTGCTGAGTCGGCACTACAACATTAAGAGAAGAGTATTCATATTTCACTTGTGAAGTGCAAGTGTTATTCTTACAATCGATGAGAATGTCGCGGAAGAAGGCAGGTCCAAAGCGGCGGTCGGGCTGCCCACTGAATGCAACGGTCGAGATGCTGGGCGATCGCTGGTCGCTGTTGATCATTCGCGACATGATGCTGCAGGGTTCGCGCACCTACAAGGAATTCCTGGGGTGCTACGAAGGCATCGCGACGAATATCCTGGCCGATCGTCTGCGCAAGCTGCAGGCTTACGGGATCATCGTGGCGCGCCCAGACCCCAAAGACGCGCGCAAAGTCATCTACTCGCTGACCTCGAAAGGAATCGACCTGGCGCCGGTGCTCACCGAAATGGTGCTCTGGGCGGCCGCGCACGAAGATACCGGCAATCAAGCGCTCGTCCTGCAAATGAAAGAAGACAAAGAAAAGTTTCTGGCTGGGGTGCGGCAACGCTGGGCCAGCGGCCGTTCGCTCCGATCCTGATTTCCGTGGTTGTCGGTTCGAACTCCGCCTCGGTTACCTCGCCTCGGTTAACATGGTTGGGTGCCGAATCGGGTTCCCAAACAAGCTAAACACAACATTCTTCGCGCCTCACACCTGAGCAAATTTCCATGGCTCGTCCACGGATTCTCCACGCGTCTGGGGGGATTCTCCCGAGCATACGGTGGCGGCGCGCTCAACCTGGGATTCACCAAAGACGACCCCAAAGCCGCGGTCGAGCGCAACCGCGCTGTGTTTCTGCGAGAAGTGGCCGCGGAGGGCGGCGAACCGGGGGGCGGCCCTCTGACTCCTCGTTCTCACCTCTGGCCGCTGGTCACGCTGCGCCAGGTTCACTCCGACGTCATCCGGTTCGTCGACTCGCCTGCTGAATCGCAACTTGTAGGCGATGGCCTGATCACCGCGACGCCGGGTTTATTGCTCGGCATTCAGACCGCCGATTGCCTGCCCATCATTCTCGCCGACCCCCAACGCCGTGCCGTGGGTGTGTTTCACGCTGGCTGGCGGGGTACTGTTAAGCGGATCGTCGAGAAGGGAGTGGGCGAGATGCGCCGCTGGTTCGGCAGCCGTCCCCGGGATCTTAAGGCCGCGATTGGTCCCGGCATTCACGGCTGCTGTTATGAAGTGGGCGCGGAAGTTCGGGAAGAGTTCGAATCGCAATTCGCTTATGCGGCGAAGCTGTTCCGCGAGGTCGAGGAGTCCGACCCGGTGCGCGAAAAATATCCTATGCTGTTCCTCACGGCTCGCGCTCCCGGCCACAGTGTTTTGCCCAAGAAGATCTTCCTCGACCTGGTGGAAGCGAATCGTCAGCAACTGTTGGCGGTGGGTGTGCCGGCGAAGAGTATTGAAGCTTCGCCGCTGTGCACGAACTGTCACACTGACTTATTGTTTTCTTATCGCGCCGAGAAAGGAAAAACGGGGCGGATGATGGGAGTGGTGGGGATTCGAGCGTGACGCAGAAGTTAGAAGGCAAAAGTCAGAACTCAGAATGCAGAAGTAGAAGCGGCTCTGTTCTTACTTCTGCATTATGACTTCTGACTTCTGCATTTACGCCATAGGTGGTGCGGCCGCGGGTGGAGGAGGCGCTGCCGCGTCGGCGATTCCTTCATTCACCAGATCCTTTAACTCCTTGCTGGGCTTGAAGAAAGGGATCTTCTTGGCGGGCACTTCGACCTTCTCTCCGGTTTTGGGATTGCGGCCCATGCGGGGCTTGCGCTGGCGGGTTCGGAAGCTGCCAAAGCCGCGGATCTCGATCTTGTCGCCCGCGCGCAAGGACCGGACCACGCTGTCAAAGATCGTCTCCACGATCACTTCGCTGTCTTTGCGCGTAAGTTCAGCTAAACGCGAGACTTCATCGATCAGATCGGCTTTCGTCATAATCCCTCTTCGCTCCCGGCCAGCCTTGCACTGAGCAGTCGCCACATAAGAGCGACAACCCCGGTTCCATATTGGCAACCTCCCATAACCTTCTCAAATTTCAGGGGTTGTACGCAAGTCTCAGTTTTGGGACGACGAGATCCCAGGTCGTCTCGGGTCTTGGACTTTGTGGGCCGCGCCGTCTTAGGGCCTGGCATTCAGGCACAGGCCTAAGGCACGAGTCTGGAGACCTACCCGAACCCCGAACCCGCGCCCCTACTTCCACAGATAATAGAACCCCACGTGCTGCTCCAGCATTTTCTCAGTGTCGGGAAGATACTGCGAGACGTCACCCAGCATCAGATCGAGCAGTGTTCGGCGATCTTTCTCCGGGTGCACCAGCGTCGGTTCCCCGGAAATGCCTACCGATTTCGCCGTGTCGTTGACCACGGCTTCAAAGTCGCCCACGTTGTCAATCAGCTTCATGGATAGAGCTTCCTTGCCGGTCCACACCTTACCGTCGGCAATGGCTTTCACGTCGTCGAACTTCATGCCGCGCCCGTCGGCCACTGCCTGAACGAACTGTCCAAACATGTTGTCGATCAGCGACTGCATGTAGGCCTGCTCCGCGGGTGTGAGTTCACGGGCTGGGTTCCCCGTGTCCTTGAACTCGCCGGTCTTGAACACGACATTTTTCAGCTTGGCCCACTTCAGCAGGTCGCCATAGTTCACCCACTCGGCGATGACGCCGATCGAGCCCACGATGCTGCCCTGGTCGGCATAGATCTTATTCGAGGCTGACGCGATGTAGTACGCGCCGCTGGCGCCCACGGTTTCGATGGAAACCACGACGCGTTTCTTCTTCTCCTGGTTGATTCGCTTGACCTCACGATAGATCTCTTCCGACGCAGCCACGCCGCCGCCGGGCGAGTTCACGTGCAGGATGATAGCTTTAATCGAAGAGTCGTCGGCAAACTTCTTCAGTTGGCCGACTACAGGCTGCGGCGAGAGAATAACGCCATCAAGGTCTACCACGCCGATGCGGTCGCCAAAACCGCTAAATCCAGTTTGACTGCTGCCTGCATGCAGCGTCAGGTAAACCAGCGAAAACACTGCCAGCACAAAGAGGAAGAATGCTCCTCCTCCAATCAGAATCCAGAGCACGGTGCGGGAACGTTGGTCAGGCATGAGGAAAGTTTAGCACCGGGAAGGAACGGGCGCGTGAAACAGCTACTCAGATTCTGCGGCCTTCCACACTCGAACATAGTCCACCAGCATCTCCTGCGGAAATACAGTTGTGCCGTCGGGCTTTCCGGGCCAGTCTCCGCCCACCGCAACATTCAGCAGAAAGAAAAACGGGCGGCGGAAAACCCAATTCGCGCCCGGAGGAAGAGAGGCCGGAGTCACGGTTTCATAGGAAACTCCGTCGACAAAAAAGTCTATCCTGTCTGGGGACCATTCGACCGCGAACCGATGAAAGGCCTTGTAGAAAAGATCGCCATGGGGCAATTCATACCGGGCTGTAATGCCGGTTTTGGGATAGTTCGGCCCGTGTAGCGAACCATGGTTGAGCCGTGGCTCGCGTCCCAAGTTCTCCATGACGTCGATCTCGCCACAGGCCGGCCAGCCTACAGAGCCGATGTCTGCGCCCAGCATCCAGAAAGCCGGCCACATTCCTTGCCCACGCGGAAGTTTGATGCGAGCTTCAATCTTTCCATACTGAGTGGAGAACTTGCCCTGGGTCTTGAGCCTCGCCGAGGTGAAGCTGCCATCAGGCGCGCGCAAAGCGCGGATTACCAGATGGCCCTTGCCGTCGAGGTAGGAATTTTCGCGGCTGTCGGTGTAGCTTTCGAGTTCGCGATTTCCCCAGCCGCTCGCACCCAGGTCATAGGTCCACTTAGTGGAATCGGGCGCCAATCCAGCTGCCCCCTTGAACTCGTCGCTCCAAACCAGTTCCCAGTGCTTTTGTGCACACAGCGGCGCCGAGGTCATCGCCAGCACCAGCAGCAGTTGCAAAAATCGGCTCATAGCTTAAGACCATGCGACGGACCGCCGGGGCTGTCAAGTTTATGACTTTCCGCACCAACAATCACCTGCAACGTGGCTTGCTCTACGGTGATTTCGACGGGCGTTTGGCAGACGTATTCGCCATCGGCGTAGACATCGAGCGGAGTCTCGGTTTCCACGCGCAGGCGCGTTGCCCGGAAGTACTCCACTTCACGGATACTCAGGTGGCGGCCAAAGTAAATCGTGGGAAACATGCACACGAGCTTGAAGGGATCGACGCCTCCGATCACGCAGACATCGAGTTGGCCGTCATCCATCTGCGCGTGGGGCGCGATCTTCATGCCGCCGCCGTAAGTGGAAGTGTTGGCGAAAGCCGCTAGGATCGTGGGCTGGTCGCTGCAAGTTTCCCAGCCACCGGCTTTGTCTGGCGTGAAAATCTTCATGGGGAGCGGAGCAAAGCGAAAGATCGTCGGAGCCAGGGTCAACGCGTAGCCGCCGTGTCCGCGCAGCCAGCGCGGCAGTTGGTTAGCCCTGCGGGCCACTTCGCCGTCAAGCCCAACCCCGGACACGCTGCAGAAATAGTGCCGGGTACCGAGTGCCAGGTTGCGAGGCTCGTGTGGCGCGGGCGCCTCGCCCGCGTCGTCCAGCGGAGTGATTACTCCCAGATCGATCGCGCGTACGTTGCCTTGTCCGCTCCAGAAGCATTGCCACGCGGCGAGCGAATCGCGCCCGCGGCGCAGCCCCAGCGCGCGGGCAAAGTCGTTACCGCTGCCGGCAGGGACGACCAACACAGGCAACCCAAGCTTCACCAATTGGCTCAAATGCCGGTGGATAGTGCCATCGCCCCCAAAGAGCAGGACGATGTCCGCCTGGTCCGCAGCGGCGGGCATCCCGATCCGCCATTCGATCGTTTCATCCGTCTGGAACGGCTTGAGGTTTTTCGCGGAACATCCCAGCCCGAGAATGGCGGCGGCGCGCATATGCAGCGGTTGAGAGTAACAGAGTCTAACTCGTTAGCAGGATCGAGAAGTCTCAAGGACTTGTCCGCGCGGCCAGCGCCGCAGCCCTCCTAAGCCAGGCGGTTTCCGTACTTTCGTGACCTTCCAACCCTTCTCGACCGGGTGGCATCATGATGATGCCAGAAAAATCTCTGACTCAAGGGGGCGAATGAACGTTCGACGGCTAACAGATATGTTGTGTTTTCTTATAGTTAGCCTCTCTCTGGCAGGCTGCAGCGGCGTATCTACACCCGGCAACAACGCATCCGGGCCCGGCGATAGCTCCGCCGCTCCCTCGATTGCGACTCAGCCCACGAACCAGACCGTGACTGCCGGACAAACGGCGACATTCTCGGTGACGGCAGCGGGAACCGCTCCCTTGAGTTACCAGTGGCAGAAGGGTACAACTGCAATTACGGGAGCGACCTCGGCCAGCTATACGACGGCTGCGACTACGGCCTCTGACAGTGGTGCACAGTTCAGCGTCGTGGTAAAGAATTCGGCGGGAAACATCGCCAGCAATGCCGCCACACTGACCGTAAACGCAGCTCCCGTGGCCCCCTCGATTACGCAACAACCGTCGAACCAGACGGTTACCGCCGGGCAAGCGGCAACATTCTCGGTGACGGCAGCGGGAATCGCTCCCTTGAGTTACCAGTGGCAGCAGGGTACGACCCCGATCGCTGGTGCGACCTCGGCAAGCTACACCACGGCTCCGACCACGACCTCTGAAAGTGGCTCGCAGTATCGAGTCGTGGTCAGCAACTCGGCGGGAAGTGCAACCAGCAACTCCGTTAGTCTCACGGTGAATGCCGCAGCCCCAGCCACTACCGACGTGCTCACCTACCACAACGACATTGCACGCACAGGACAGAACTTGACGGAAACCACGCTGACCACCAGCAACGTTACCTCGGCGAAGTTTGGCAAGCTGGGTTTCTACTCGGTCGATGGTCTGGTCGACGCCGAACCGCTCTACGCC
>Ga0302180_10001176_pt1 | contig 21094 bp, 19 predicted proteins | sample I_Palsa_E3_2_FD_200575 | JGI IMG/M metagenome (GOLD analysis project Ga0302180, IMG submission 200575) | Peat permafrost microbial communities from Stordalen Mire near Abisko, Sweden - I_Palsa_E3_2 | ecosystem: Environmental > Terrestrial > Soil > Palsa > Peat permafrost | place: Sweden... | reverse complement strand
CGGAGCTATCGCGGCAGGGAAAGAAGCCGTAACTGCGGACCAGACGTGAAAAATCGACATCACGGCCCGTTTTGCTTTATATTCACATGCCGGGACGACGAATGGTCGAATGGTTGATACAATAAATACTGTCGACCATTCGAGCGTTCATTTTATAGTCAAGCTTTTCGTGGTTGTCCGCGTTACTTCGCAAAATTCTCTGGCCAAACAAGGAGGACTGTGTGCCCCCACGCACAGAACTGAGGGGAATAGTTTTTCCCGAGAGAAAGATTCGCTGCGTGATTTTGCACGACCATGTTCTGTTCCGGCAAGGCCTAGGGCGTCTGTTGAAAGATGAAACCGATTTCGAAATCGTGGGCGAAGCCGGCAATGCAGCGGAATGCCTGCGCAAGGTTTTTGAATCCCGGCCGGATGTAGTCATCGCGGATGCCGGCGCGTTCGGGCTGAGCCTGGCTGAAGCGGAGCTGCTGCTGTCGCGAGAATCTTCGCATACCAAAGTCGTGTACTTGAGCCTGTGGGATCACGCGAGTCCTGGTTTCGATGGGCGGCAGGTGGCGAGAAACTGCGCGGCACGGCAGACCTCACTGGAAGAGCTGGTAGAAATGGTTCGCAACGCCTGCGGTTGCGGCGAGATCGACGATCGAGAGATGCCTTCCGCCCGTCATCCGCAGCGAGCGACCGAAGCGCTTTTTGAGCAGAAACGGGCTCTCACGGCTCGCGAGCGGGAAGTCCTGAAACTGCTGGCGGAGGGAAGAACAGTGCGCTCGGCGGCAGCGATTCTGGGTTTGAGCACCAAGACGGTGGACGCTCACAAGTTCAATCTGATGCGGAAACTGGGCATCCACAACAAGGCGGAAATGGTGATGTGGGCCATTCAGCAGCGGGTGGTAAAGATTCCCGCTAGCTTCTAAGCTTTTCTCCCGGCGCTCGCGATGGCAAGCTCGGCCAGGCTGGAGACCTGTAAGTCCGGATGCCCCTCGGCTGCCTTAACCGCGCCAACCCCGGTTCGCGGCGAAGGACGGTTCACCCACACCGTCGCCAAACCCAAGGACTTCGCGGGCACGACATCGTGATACACGCTCTGGCCGACATGAAGAATGCGGCCGGCGGGCGCGGCAATCCGTTTCAATGCGAGTTCGAAGATTTTCAACGATGGCTTGTAGGCCTGCGCTTGCTGGGCGGTGATGATCGGGTCAAAATGAACTTCGAGTTGCGGCCGGGTTGCGGCGAAAAGATCATCGTCCACGTTGGAAATAATGGCCAATCGAAAGCGGTTCCGGAGGGCGCGCAGTGCGCCAACGGTGTCGGGCCAGGGCTTCCAACCTGATAACGACTCGGGAAGCGACCTGGCTTCCTCGTTCGTGGGCGTGAATTCCAGTTGTTCTCCGAACTGCCGCACGACGGACTGAAGCACCTCGCGATACGGGCGATACTCTCCCTGCTCAGCTTTGGCTTCAAAATCTCCATAAAGCTTCAGGATCGCAGCGTCGTTCATGCCACTGTCCTCGCCCGCCGTGTCTTGGTTTTTATCTTTGCCATGCGTCGACAGGATGCGGTGCAAGCAACGGAGAATTCCCTCTTCCCAATTGATGAGCGTGCCGTAACAGTCGAAGGTCAGAGTTTCGAAGCGGTTGAAGTCGAGCATCATCGACGTAGTACCATTTCGCCGCCGGCTAGGAATCAAGGCCGGGAAGTGTAGGAGTTCGCTCGCGAGATTCGTTAACCGGCTCGGCTTCGGCCTCAAGCTCGGTCGCAGCGGAAGAATCCTCCGGAGCACTCGCAGCCTTAGGCGTGAGAAACTTCGTGCTGTTCAGCAGCGGCCGTCCCAGGGACGGGTTATAACTGCTCCATGGACTTTCCATATCGGCCTCGCGCTCAAAGTGGGCCCGCATGGCTTCCATCTTCGAGTCGAGGTCGTCCATATAGTGCAGCAGGAGAGCTTCGGGGAACATGGGCAACTTCGGCGAGCCAAATTCGTACTCGCCGTGGTGGCTGATAATGAGGTGCTCCAGCAGAGTCTTGAGTTCGGCGGGAAAGCCGGGGAGGCAAGCCAGCTTGGCCTGCAGCATCTCCAGCTCAATAATCATGTGTCCGAGAAGTTGGCCTCGAGTGGTGTAGGTGAATGACCGGTTGTAGGTAAGCTCGTGAATCTTGCCGATATCGTGCAGGAACACGCCAGTAAGCAGCAGGTCACGGTTGACCTGCGGATAGTTCCTGGAGACCAGGTCGCAGGAACGAAAAAGTGACACCACATGGTCAAGCAGGCCGCCGATGTAGGCGTGATGCAAGGTCTTCGCGGCGGGAGCATTGCGATAAGCGGCAGCAATTTCGGGATCGGACATGAAGGTCTGCACCAGCGCCTTCAAGTGGGGGTTCTCGAAGGACGCCACAAAATCCCCCAGCATCTGCCAGAGTTCATCAACATTCTTGGTCGTTTTGGGAAGATAATCGGAGAATTCGATCTCCGATTCGCCCAGCTTCCGCAGCTTGTGGATGGTGAGCTGGAAACGATTCTTGTACTTGTTGACCAAGCCCTTGATCTTGAGGAAATCGTCCTGCTCGAAGGCGTTGAGGACCTCTTCCACGTTGTCCCACATCTTGGCCTCGAGATGCCCGCTGCGGTCGCCGAGGGTTAATGCGAGATATGGCTCTCCACTCTTCTTGGGTTTGATCTGCTTGCTGACGACGACAAAGTTGGAAGTGACGATTTTATTTTCGTGACGAGTGCAGTCGCAGATGTAGAATTCCTTCATTCTCTCCATCAGTGTAAATCAGAAAGTGTCAGCCAGAGCGACGCAGCGCGAAGGAAGGCTCAGGAAGCCTCGATTAGCGCGATACTTCGAATCGCGGGGCTCGAAAAACCGCCGACCTCAGATGGGCACGCCGAGCACTTTCTTTTTCTTCTTCTTAAGCTTCTTCGCGTCGGATGTCTTGGCGCTGGCGGTTTCAATCGGCTTGGTCTGGTTGGGGCTGGCGCCGGAATCCGCGTAGCCTTGCTTGATGTCGATATAGGCGTCTTCGCGCAGTTTCGTCAGATAGGCGCGCAGCGCGGGCTGGAGCTTCTCATAGTACAAAGCATCCTGAATCTTGGGCTCGACATCTTTCATTGGCGGGATGCCTGCCATCTGGTGGTCTGCAACCTTCAGGATAACGTAGCCCTGCTTGGTCCGAACCACATCCGTAACCTCGCCGGATTTCATGGCGAAGGTTTTATCCTCAAGCTCTTTGGCGAGAGTGCCGCGCTTGAAGGAACCAAGATCGCCGCCCTGCGCCGCCGAAGGACCGTCGGAATATTTCTTCGCAATCTCTTCAAAACTAGCTCCCGAGCGAATCTGTTTCAGCACATCATTTGCCTTGGCTTCAGCCGCCGCGAGTGCGGCAGCTTCTGCCGCCTGTTTAGCGCTCTCGCCAGCAGAGTCTTGATTTTGGGGATTGGCTGCGCCCGCGACGGGAGAGTCAGCCGCCGGGTTGGCGGCAGGTTTGTCGCTGGCAGGTTTACCCGGAGCCGCCTTTTGCGGGGCAATCAGGATCTCGCTTAGTTTGATCGACTCCGGTCGCTCCATTTCATTTTTGTGCGCGTCGTAAAACTTCTGCTCCTCTTCCTTGGTGATACTGAGGTGGGAGCTTACTTCTTCGCCGATGACCTTTTGCGTAACGATCTGGTTACGCATGTTCTGTTTGAAGTCTTCATAGGAGATGCCCTGGGCGGTGGCCGCTTTCTCCAGCTCTTCCATCGTCTCCAGCTTCATGTCCTTGCGCATCTGGTCGAGGCGTTTGATCAGGTCAGTGTCGCCCGTGATGCCCAGGTCTTTGCCCTTTTCCAGCAAAAGCTGCTGGTCGATGAGGTCGCGCAGGACGTCCTTCTCCCGCTCGCTGTAGAGCCTGTCGGCGTTCGCCGCATCTTGCTGCTTGACATCGTCCTTTAGCTGATCCTTGCTGCGAATGTATTCCGAGCGGGTGATGATCTGGCTGTTCACGCGCGCGATGATTTCTTCAACCACCTGGCCCGCGCAGAACGGCGCCAGGCATGAAATTGTCATGAATATCAGAACTAGTCTCTTCATAGGGTTTTCGAGGCGGCCACGCTGCCTGAGAGAAGATAGCGAAAGCCGATTGGGTATTTTACTACTTCCCGGCCCTTGCATTGGCCTCACGGTTCGGTGGCGGGGAGATTTGCCAGGTTGCCGGAAGCGGCGCTATACGGTTCGGTTAGACATCTCGTCAGGCATTGCGTTCAGGCATTTCGTTCAAAGACGAGTGCGGTCATATCGTCTGGGGAAAGCGCCTCACAGGTGAATTCGCCAACGGCGTGCAGAATCGAGGCGCTGAGGTCCTGAGCGTTTCTGGAAGTCGATGCCTGAAGGCGCTCCTTTACGCGCTCCAACCCATATTCCAGGTCTTCGGCCTTATCCTCTCTGCACTTACACTCCACCACTCCGCGGGAAACCAGCAGAAGAACCGCACCCTTTGGCATGGCGACGGTGGGGGCGTCGCTGGTAGCGTGGGAAAACAGGCCGAGCGGCAGACCGGTGGATGCCAGTTCGATGATGCCGGTGCTGTCGAGCAGAAGCCCCGGGGTATGTCCCGCGTTGGTATAGCAGAGCGTGCCAAACTTCTCATGGTAGCAGCCGATGAAAGCGGGACAGGAGTGGACCCCGGCGGCAGCTTCCATGACGCCGCGATTGAGTCGCAGGCAAAGTTCCACCATGGCTTCGGATTCGTTGATGTCGGCGCCAGCAAAAAGAGAAGCTCCGAAGGTGTGAAAAATCTTTTGCGCGGCAGCCAGGATCGACTGATTCTTGTCGCGGCGTCCGGCCACATCAAGCAACCCAAATAGTATGCGCTCCGGGCTGACGCGAATGGAGTCGTAGAAATCTCCCGCGACTCTTTTCCCGTAGGTGGTGGCGGCAATCTCTGCCCCCTCAACCGTGGGAAATTCGCCGGGGGCAGGCTCCGTGGCCGGTGGAGGCTCGGTGGCGCGGGGCTGGAATAGGAAGCGCATTCCTTGGCAGGACTAAGACCGAAGCTAGCATAACAGCTGCCAGGGCAGCAAATCATGCCGACGAAATTTGATGAACTAGCCGCCGTACTTATCGCTCAGGTACTTAGCCAGCTCGGACTCGAGTTGGCCATAATCGGAGTGGATGGTCGCGCGCAGGGCCGCTTCCGTGGAGCTGCCTTGACCCAAGAGTTGCAGAATCTTCTGCAAGTCACCCATGCCGTACGAGTCGTTGATGTAGGAAACTGCCGCCAGCGATTCCGCGTAGGCAACATACGCTTCGACGCCGGAGAAGCGCAGAAAGCTTCCTTCCAACGCATTCAACGGAATATTGCGTTGCGAATTGAACAGCTGAGCTAACTGGTGGCCTTCGCTGCCCAGGGATTTCGGTTCAAGAAGCTGTGCGATTCCTTCATGCAACCAGGGCGGACAACGATTCGCGGATATCTGGTTGATAAAGGAGTGAGCCAGTTCATGCTTTAACACCCTCGCCAATTCGGGAGTCATGGAACTGAGGCCGCTGATGGGAATACGAAGCTTGCCATCGTTAAGCGCTCCCGACCACGAGGGGGCACGCGTAACGTCGAAGAAAGCCTGCTCGGTATAGAGCGTGACCAGAATGTTATCGCGGGGCGCAGCGCCCAGGTCGCGGGTCAGATCGTCGTAATCAGATTCCAGCGCCGTCAGAATCTGTCCCCGGAATGCTTCGGAAGTTTGTTTGCCTTCGTAGTGCAGAACGAAATGGCTGCTCTCGCGCTGGGCAAAATCGGTCTCGGCGCTCTGCTCGCGCTGCGCCTTTGCAAGATATTGCTGTACCGTGGCATCGGGGCGAAGTTCGAGAGAGCGCTTCCATGAGGCAACGGCCTCTTTGGTGCGGTCGGAAGCCTGTTGCGCATAACCTAGAACGGTAAGGGCATCGGGGGAATCAGGCGCCGCGGCGGCTGCCCGCTGGGCGTAAACCAGAGCTTGAGATGGATTTCCCGTGCGCACAAGCGAGACTGCGTAGTAAATAAGTACGGTCGCATTCTCGGGCTGGAAGCGGAGAGCGCTGTCGAAGTAGCGCCGCGATTGAGTGATGTTGCCGTGATCAAATTCAAACTTTCCGGCAATAAAGTTTGCCGTGGCGCTCAGCTCGGCATTTCCTTTGCCTTCAAGTTTCGTGATCGCGTCGGGATCAACCTTGCCATCCTGGATGATTATCTTGGGGAGGTCGCCTTCGTTTGCCAGCGTGTCGACCGGCGTGAAGGAGGGCAGGTCCGCGAGGTGAGCCCCGGCAGCCGAAGACGCCACGGGCATCCCGCCGGCCTCGACGCGGTCTACCGAGCTCTTCGGGATGGCGTAGCTATCATCGCCCACATCGTATTCGTAGCGGCTGCCGTTTTCGCGAACGTGGTCCGCAGCGATGGTTCGACCGTTCTTCAAGTGGATGGTGTCCGCCACGCCGGCGGCACAAGCGACCAGCATCCATATGCGTATTGCGATCAGCCTAGTGACACGAAACCGCATTGAAGCGCATTCTAGCAACAGACAACCCGGACAAATACGTGACGAAAGTGTCGCTTCGATCCAATGGATTTCGGATTGCGCTGGCCTTGGGCCTGGCGATTCTGCTGCGCCCTTGTGCATGGAGTGCGGCGACCCCGGCTGAGGCACATCTTGCCGGACCGGCGGAATCGCTCTACCTGCAACTGAGCAACGTCGGGCTGGATCCGGGGCGCGTATTCCGGGTGCGGCAGGCGTCAGTCGAGCGGACGGCGATCAGCATCACGCTGGAAGACGGCACCATCGCCTTCACGCAGGATGTACTGGGCAGAATCACCGGAGCGTTTTTTGAGGGTGAGGGAGAAGTGCTGCTGGTTCCCCCCAATGATGTCGAACGCAAGTCGACGAGCCTGTTCACCGGGATGGCAATTCTCGAAGAGCGTTTTACGTCGGCCTATTTCCGCTTCAACGACGCCACGGCCGCCGAGTTGCAGCCCGGTCTGAGGGCCCCGGAGAATGCCCAGCAGTTCGTTGACCGGTGGGATCAGACGGCGCGTAATCTCGCACGGGGAGACGCCATGCGACTGCTGGCGGATTTCAGCCAACTGCTGCCGGTTGCGGACCATGCCACCTCAGACGCAACAACCTCCGCCGCAAGCATCTCGAAAGACTCGCCGACTGCGAATGGTTTCGATCGCGATGACCGCATGCTGCACGCCCGGCTGCAGGGAAACAAACTGGGCGCCTTCGACGTCTTCTTCGACTCAACGGCAGGGGAACAGGTTGAGGCAGGACAGGTCAGGAGCGCGGACGGGAGCGTCTACTACGATGCCTGGACTTCATTCTCCACCGACGAATTCGAACGGAGTCGCATGTCGCGGGCAGCAATCCCGCAAGCGGTGCCACCAGCAGCGGGTTCGCGCGAGGATCCGATTCTTGTGCGAAATTATGTGATTGATGCGTACGTGAAACCTCCCAAAGAGCTTAATGCGGATGTCAAGCTGCAACTGGGCGTGAATCGCAGCGGTTCGCGCTGCCTGATGTTTGAATTGTCGCGCTTTCTGCACATTCAAAGCGTAGAGGCGAACGGGCACTCGGTCGAATTCATCCAGAATCCTGCGGTGGAGGGCACGCAGCTGGCGCGCAGCGGCAATGACCTGGTGGCGGTAATCCTGCCCGAGCAGGCGCGCAAGGGACAAGAAGTCAGCCTGCACTTCGTCTACGGTGGGGATGTGCTCGCCGAAGCTGGCGAAGGCCTGCTCTACGTTGGGGCGCGCGGAATCTGGTATCCCAATCGCGGACTGGCCATGGCTGATTTTGATCTCACCTTTCACTATCCCGCAGGTTGGAGTCTGTTGGCTACCGGTAAACCGACGGCCATAACCTTGTCGTCCCCAGCCGCAGACCCGCAAAAGCCCGGCGGTGAGCAGACCGGACGTTGGATTTCAGAGCGTCCCATTCCGGTGGCCGGCTTTAACCTTGGAAAGTATGTTCGCGGCGCGGCCCAAGCGGGAAATGTGATGGTGGAAACCTACGCCACAATCGGCGTGGAACGAGACTTCCCCCAGCCGCCGCAGATAATTCAACCGGCGGCGCCGCCGCTCCGGCCGCAGATCACACCACCAGCGTCCGTTACTCCCCTTCCTGTGTCGCCGGCGCGGAACGCAACCATCGTGGCCGAGGCCACCGCTCGTGCCATTCGCTACTATGCAGAGCGCTTCGGCCCGTTTCCCTACAATCAACTCGTGCTGACTCAAATGCCGGGGCGCGAGAGCCAGGGCTGGCCCGGGCTTATCTTCCTTTCCTCCTATGCCTTTCTTACTCCAACCGAGAGCCAGGACCTCCACATGACTCCGCTGCAGGCGATGATGGCCGCGCAGGTCCCGGCTCACGAGGCCGCTCACCAGTGGTGGGGAGATCTGATCCTGTGGAGCACCTACCGCGACCAGTGGTTTTCCGAGGGATTGGCCAACTATTGTTCGTTGATGATGCTGGAGGAGAGAAATCCTGCGGGCTTCCGCCAGATCATGGAGAAATACCGGGAGGATCTTCTGGAAAAGAATAAAGACGGCAGCGTCCCGAAAGATGCCGGACCTGTCACTTTAGGAAGCCGGTTGCTTTCGTCTCACTTTCCCCAAGGATATGAAGCGATCAGTTACGGACGCGGGACGTGGCTGTTTCACATGCTGCGGTCGATGTTGCAGGATGCCGCGACGGAGGACGCGCGGAAAAAATCAAGCCGCGGAGCAGCGGAGGAACCGTTCCTGCGCTCGCTGCGCAAACTTCGCGAGCGCTACCAAGGCAGAGCCATCAGCACTCGCCAACTTCTCGAGGTTTTTGCGGAGGACCTGCCGCCCTCGCTGCGGTATGAGGGCAAGGCGTCGCTCGACTGGTTTCTGGAAGGGTGGGTGAACGGTACCTCATTGCCCAAGTTGGAATTGCAGGCCGTTAAGTTCTCGCCGAAGGCGGACGCAACCGTCGCAACGGGAGTGATTCGGCAAAAGACGGCGCCGGAAGATCTGGTCACATCGGTTCCAGTCTACGCCGTGGTCTCCGGCAAACCTCCGGTGTACGTGGGCCGCGTTTTTGCCGATGGGGTCGAGTCGACGTTTCGACTATCGGCACCGTTGGGAACGCATAAGCTATTGCTGGATCCGAATGGAACCATTCTCAGCGCTCCAAAGTAAACCAGAAAAGTGAGCAGGAAAGACAACACACCGTAGGCGAGATTTCCTCGATTGCGATCTTGGTTTGCCTAGATCTTTTCCGCCTTCGGGACTCCCGGGCTTCGCCGGGATTCCGCTGCCTCACGATGCGAGGCATCCAACGAGAACCCAAGAAATCAGGTCAGTGCCCTGCAACTCGCATCGGTTCGGTGGGACCTAGCTGCCCCACTCGAACTTGATTGACGGGAACAAAGTCGTTCCCACGCCTATGATACTCCGGCGCGCCGTTTTGAGAGCCAGATACAAACGGCGGTAGAGCGAACTGGAGGTTGCCTTCGCCATTTGTTTTCGTGTTGACCGGATGCTTCTCGGCATAGGACTGGGTATCGAAAGACGCGTCCCCAGACGGCCGTTTTGTCAGGCAGTTTTCGCCTAATCTTTCGCCTTCGTCAGACCGGGGAGGCCGACCTTCTTTCCGTGCTCGCGAATCGCGGCCACGATGTCGAGAGCTAGCTCCAGAGAGCGGCGGCCGTCTTCGAGCGGCACCACCGGAGTGGAACGCTGCTGCACCGCATGGAGAAACGACCTGAGCTCGGCGTGTAGCGGTTCTTCTGAAGTCACCTGCGGTTTGCCGATCTTAATCTGCGGGTTCACGCTGGGAGTAGCTGCGGCCAGCCCATCTTCTCCGATGGTAAAGACCAGCACCTCCTGGCGTCCGTAGTCGACGGAGACATATTGCCGGGGCTGGAAAAAGCGTAACTTGCGAACGCGTTCGGTAGAGACGCGGCTGGCGGTGAAGTTGGCGACGCATCCGGAGTTGAATTCCAGCCGGACATTGGCGATGTCAACTTTGCCCGAGAGAATTGGCAAACCAACGGCTCGCACCTCCTTCACCGGGGAGTTGACAAAGGAGAGCACGATGTCCAGGTCGTGAATCATCAAGTCGAGAACAACGTCCACGTCGAGAGAGCGGGGAGCAAAAACGCTGAGGCGATGCACTTCGAAAAACATGGGCTGGGTCAACAACGGGAGGGTCGCACGAACCGCCGGATTGAAGCGCTCGAGGTGTCCGGTCTGAGCCACGCGTTTGTGCCGCTTTGCCAGTTGCACCAACTCATCCGCCTCTGCCAGGGTCGCGGCCAGTGGCTTCTCGATCAGAACGTCCACTCCCGCTTCCATAAGCTGGCGGGCCACGCCCAGGTGATGAATGGTGGGCGCCGCGACTGAGGCGGCGCGGATTTCGCTGTGCGTGGTCAGCATCTGCTCGACGGATCCAAAGGCGCGGCAGCCAAACTCGCGCGCGACCGCGTCGGCACGGTCGAGATTGGGATCGACCACGCCCGCCAGGTGAACCGCTTCGCCCTGCTCTTCGAGCTCTTTGTAGACCCGGGCGTGATTGCGTCCAAAGACGCCCACGCCCACCACCGCGACGAGGATCGGATTTTCAGCTTGCAGGGGGGCACTCTCGGCCGGCCGGTTGCCAGCGGGAACAACAAATTGTAAACGTAAAGCCGCGAAAGAGCATCTTCCATAGGTTTGGTGATTATGTAATCGGAAAATTGAGCGATTCGGGAACTCTCTTGCGGTAAGCTTTGCAATCGCCAGATGATCCGATCACTCCATTGCCCAATTCTGAAGGAGCTATCTCACGGATGCGAACCATAGCGCTACTCACCGTTTCAAATATCTTTATGACCTTCGCCTGGACCTGAAATATCGTGAGGTGCCTTTATTTAAGGTGATCGTAATCAGCTGGATGATCGCTTTCTTTGAGTATTGCTTTCAGGTGCCGGCCAATCGGATCGGCTCCTACGAGTTCAGCGCGGCCCAGCTCAAGACCATTCAGGAGGTGATCACTCTGCTGGTGTTTTCGGTTTTCTCGGTGTTCTACCTGAAGCAGCCCGTCCGCTGGAAACCAAGTTGCGGGTTTTGCCATGATCGTGGCCGCGGTGGCAGTCATCTTCAAGCGGTGGCAGGGAGATTGGGTGATCGAGTAATCGGTGAATTTGGTGATTGAATAGCTTGGCTTCCCAGCCACGGATTTACTCCATCAGACTTTGCGCTTTCTTCAAGATCGCAATCTGGCCGGCGTGGTAGAGCTCGTGTTGCGCGATGCCGTAGAGCATGAAGTAGAAGTCATATTCCTTTCCCGGAACTCGGTCCCGGAGGCGAGACTCGGGCAAGGCGGCAACCGTCTTTATCAGTCTATCGTGGGTGCGTTTCGCGTGAGCAACGGCCTTGCCCCATGCGGCTTGCGTGGGCTTGGGAACGACGGGAAAATTGGCCACGCCCGTAGGCTGCGTCTGTTCCCCGGCGAGGCGTTGCAGCGCAGCATCGTCCCAAACCGCGACGTGCAAAACCAGCTCCCAGATGCTGTGAACGTTAGCCACCGGCCTGGCGGCAGCGCTCACGGCATCCACATCTTTCAGCAACTCAAGCATTGAGGGACCATGCCAGGCGTCACCTTCGAAGGCGCGGCGGAGCTGGTCAGCGATGCGAGCAGCTTCGGGGCTTGGAGACGTCATAATTTTCGATTTCATCCAATCTCTGGTCAAACCGCGTCGGCCACAACCGCGATCTCGGCCGCGTTGGCTGCGTCCAAAATCTTTTCTCCCTCCAACAGCAGACATTTCTCAGCGTCCAGCGCGAGGCAGGCTGCGCCCGCCGCGCGCATCACTTCGATCGTCTTCACTCCGATTACGGGCACATCGAAACGCATATCCTGATTGGGCTTGGCAGTCTTCACCACGGTGAGATTCCGGTCGAGAGTGGAGGAGTTACCTTGGAGCGAGCCCATGATCTGGCCGGCGCGCTCGATGGTCGCGTCGGTACCTTCCATGGCTTCGACCGCGACGCAAGCGCACTCGGCGATTACAACGGTCTGACCTAGATCATGCGGCGCGAGATGGCGGCCGATGGCGCGGCCGTATTCGATGTTGCTGCGTTCCTGTGGGGTGGGGGCTCGACGTGTAAGCACCCCGGACTTTGCCAGCAGTGGTTCGAGCAGCCAGGTCGAGTTCTCCAGTGTGATGCCCTCTTCGGCAAGGACTTTTGCCACGGCGCCGAGCAGGCTGTCGGTGTTGCGCGTGGTGAGCGAGAGCAGCAGCTTGGCGAGGCGCCAGTCCGGCCGGATGGCGGAAAAAATCTGCTTGTGCTTCACCTGACCGGCCATGATCGCGCGGCTCACGCCTTCGCGATGAAAAGTCTCGATCAGCTTTGAAAGTTCGCCTAGAGACAACCAGTGAACCGACGTTGCGCCGTGCGACTCGATCTCGGCGAAGGCTTCTTCTTGAATCGCAATCACCACAACTTCGTATCCCGCGGCCCTCGCCGCGTCGAGCGCGAGGAGGGGGAACTTGCCGTTGCCCGCGATGAGGCCGATGCGTTGCATGTCAGTGGTCAATGTTGGTGATCAGTGGTGAGTGATCCGCGCTAAGGGACAAGTTACTGGCCACTGACCACAGGCACGGAACACTTTACTTAATCACTCCTCTTTCCGATGCTTCGATGAAGCGAATCAGCAAGCTTACGTCTTCGCCGCACTCGGGTTCCGCTTTCAGCTTCTCCAGCGCCTGCGACGTGTTCATCTTCGACGCCAGCAGCGTCTTGTAGGCGTGATGAATTTTGCGGATGCGCTCCGGCGAGAAGCCGCGGCGTTCCAGGCCTACTTTATTCATCCCGTAGGCGTGGGTGTTGCGCGCCGCCGACGTCATGGAAAATGGCAGAACATCCTGAGTGATCGTGGTGCCGCCTCCGATGTAGGAGTGAGCGCCGATGCGGACGTACTGATGGACAGGACAAAGTGCGCCCACGACCGCCCATTCTTCCACGGTCACGTGTCCGCCGAGCGTCGCCCCATTCACCAGCATGCAGTGGTCGCCGACCACGCTGTCGTGTCCGATGTGCGCGTAAGCCATGATGAGCGTGTGGCTGCCAACTTTAGTGAGGCCGCCGCCTTTCACCGTGCCCCGGCTGATGGTGACGCACTCGCGAATCTCATTCTGGTCGCCGATCTCCAGCCGCGTCGGTTCGCCGGCGTAGGAAACATCCTGCGGCGCCATACCGATGGCGCAGAACGGGAAAAAGCCATTGTCGGCGCCGATTTTGGTTGGCCCTTCAATGGCCACGTGCGACACGAGATGACAGCCCTCGCCGAGTTCCACCTCCGGACCGATCACGCAATAGGGGCCAATCTTGCACGACGCCGGCACCCTGGCTCGCGGGTCGATGACGGCAGTGGGATGAACATTCATGACTGGGTCGAGGACCGTTCGGAGATTGACTCACTTCGGAGGATGCGATTGACTCATTCCGCCGTTGCTCCGTCGCCGTTCCCATCCGCGCCGTCGCCGCGCCCGCGTGAGCTGTCGATGAGCTGGCATGAAACCGTCGCCTCAGCGACGCGTTTGCCGGCAACATAGGCAACGCCGTGCATTTTCGCCGCGATCATGCGAGGGATGGCGCGCCAGCCCTTCACCGCCACTTCGATCCGCAACTGGTCGCCGGGGCTGACCGGGCGTCGAAACTTAGCGCGCTCGATGCCAGTGAACACCATCACTTTATTGGCGCGATCTTCCACCTCGGTGAGCAGCAGCGCGCCACCGGCCTGGGCGATGGCCTCCACAATCAGCACGCCCGGCATGATGGGCAAGTTCGGAAAATGGCCGTTGAAAAATGGCTCGTTGATCGTGACGTTCTTTATCGCCACGATGCTTTCCTTCCTCTTCAGCTCGAGCACGCGGTCAATCAGCAGCAAGGGATAGCGGTGCGGCAAAATCTTCAGAATCTCGTGGATGTCAAGCGCCGGTTTTCGTGCGGCTCCATCGTCGGTCGGCGTGCTCTCGATCATGCATTCATCTCAAACGGCCTGAAGATTATACTGTACCCCATTGCATTCGCGGTGCAACGCCTACTCAAGCGGGAGGACGGAATGTGCGCAGTATGAAAACAACCGGACGATCGGAGGCTGCTCCTCAGATCCCATGGGCCGATCGCCTGCGCTATTTCGAGGGGAGACAGGAGCGGTTGGTCCAGATGGTGCGGGATCTGGTTGAAATCGAATCTCCCAGCGACAACAAGCCGGCGGCCGACCGCATGGCGGCGTTTCTTGCTTCGCGGTTTGAAGAGCTTGGGGGGCGCGCGGTGTTTCATCGGTCCCAGGATTTCGGCGACAGTCTACAAGTCAACTTTAAACATCTCCCCGGTGCCAGATCGTCGAACCGCCGTCCGCCTCAGCGTCTGCCGGTCCTGCTGCTCGGGCACTACGACACGGTGTATCCTTTGGGCACGCTGGCGGCCATGCCGTGCAGGCTGAAAAGCGGCCGCTTGCACGGACCCGGCGTTCTGGACATGAAGTCGGGCATTGCGCTCATGTTCCACGCCATCGAAGCCCTGCAAGCGTGGCACGGCGACCTGCCGCGCCCGGTCACAGTTTTTCTGGTTTCCGACGAGGAAGTCGGTAGTCGTTCTTCGCGCCAGATCACGGAGTCCCTGGCCAGACAATCCGCGGGAGTGCTGGTGCTGGAGCCAGCCGCCGGACTTCAAGGCGCCGTCAAGACTGCCCGCAAAGGCGTGGGTGAGTACACGCTTCGCGTGAAAGGAGTCGCGGCACATGCGGGACTCGATCCCGGCCAAGGTCACAGTGCGATCCTTGAGCTGGCGCGGCAGGTCGTGGCAATTTCGAAGCTGAATGATCTGCGGCAAGGCGTCTCGGTAAATGCGGGCATAATTCGTGGCGGGACGCGCACCAACGTCATTGCCGCAGAAGCATCGGTGGCGATCGATGTCCGCATCCAGAGGGCAAAACAGGCTTCTGGGATCGATCGTAAACTTCGATCTTTAAAGCCCTTCGACCAGCACTGCAAGCTCGAAGTTACCGGCGGCATCAATCGCTTGCCGATGGAGCGCACGGCTGGAGTGGCAGCGCTCTACAAAAAAGCGCAGGAGATTGCCGCGCAAGTTCGATGGAAATTGGACGAAGCTGCGGTGGGCGGCGGCTCTGACGGGAACTTCACCGCTGGTCTTGGGATACCCACGCTGGATGGCATGGGCGGCGTGGGCCAGGGCGCACACGCAATTCACGAGTTCATCACGATTTCCGAACTGCCGCTCCGGGCGCTGCTGCTGGCCGGAATGATCGCGAGCATTTGAAATTTAGTCCTTCGCAACCAGCACGAGGAAGTAGTCCATCTTATCGCCCTTCACAAAGTCATACTGGTTGAGCAAGCTGTAGCCGGCGCGGGCGGCCTCACGCAGGACGACATCGGGGCTCACACCATGATCCTCGCCATTTCCGTTGCGATCGATGATTCCAATTTTCGCCCCGGTGCGAAGCGACGCCCGCAAGTTGTGTAAGAGAGTTACCGGGTCGGCAACTTCGTGATACGTCTTCAGCAGCAGGACGGAATCGATGGCATCTTTGGGAAGTAGCGCATCGTCTTCCTTGCCGAGAATCGTCTTGACGTTGCGCAACTGCTCTTTCTGCGCCCGATTGGCGATATATCGGATCGCCTCCGGATTGATGTCCACGGCATATACGGTGCCGTTTTCGCCCACCCGCCGCGCTGCCCGAACCGTGAACCAGCCCGAGCCGGCTCCGATATCGGCTACCGTCTTCCCTGAGGTGATGCCGAGAATATCGAGCACGCGATTGACCTGCAGACGGTCACCCCGTCCGGGGGAATCGAAAATCGAGAGGTCTCCTTTATAGGGTTCACTCGTCTTGCGATGTTCTCCGGGCGGAGCGGTTGGGGCCGAAGGCGTGTTTTGAGCACCAGAGAGAGAGCACCCGATCACCCCAACGAGGACAAGGAAACGACTTTTTAAAATCACTGCCAGCCTCCGCGCGTGTTTCAAGAATAGACTTCTAGACGCCGGTGTCGTAAGCGCACGAGATACGACCGGCCAGCAGTCTCTCTTTGACTACGAAGTTAGCATGGCCTAGACTTTTAGAAGGGAGTTCGGGGCGGCCCGCGTCACCATCGCCGGAAGCCTGACACGCCCTCGGAGGAGTTATGGGTGAAGGTCTTTTTCAGCCTTTGCATTTGATTTTGCTCATTGGTATCGCACTCCTGGTCTTTGGCACTGGCAAGTTTACCGCTGTCGGAAAAGGTCTGGGCGAGGGCATCCGTAACTTCAAGGCTGCGATGAAGGAACCCGAAGAGAAGAAGGAAAAAACCGAAGAAGAAAAGAAATCCTGACGCCCCGGCTCCGCGTACCAACTTCAAAGCACTCCCTGCTCTTGCAGCATCCCGTAAACCAACGCCACCGGCAGGCCCACCACGTTGCCGTAATCTCCTTCGATGCGTGAGATCCAACGTGAGGCAATCCCTTGGATGGCATACGCTCCCGCTTTGTCCATGGGCTCGCCGGTTGCGATGTATTCGCGAATCTCGTCCTCTGACAGGGAACCCATGCTCACCAGCGTGGTCTGCGAAGCACTACTCAATCGTTCGGCATCACGGGCAGCTGGGCTAACCAGGCACACGCCGGTGATGACGGTGTGCGTACGTCCTCGGAGTAATCGCAGCATGCGGGCGGCATCTTCCGGGTCGCGGGGTTTGCCGAGAATAATGTCATCGACAACAACAATCGTGTCAGCACCCAGGACAAAATCCTGCGGCCGACTTCGAAAAACTGTCAGAGCCTTTTCGCGCGCCAGCCGCTCGGCGCAATCTTTGGGCGATTCGCCCGCCAGCGGGGTCTCGTTGATGTCAGCCGGCTGCACCGCAAATGGAATGCCCGCGTTGCGCATCAGTTCCTGGCGACGGGGCGAAGAGGAGGCGAGAATGAACATGCGATCTGAATTCACCCGCAAATCAGCTCAATCCGATTTCCGAACGGATCATGAACATGGCAACGCCTTACGCCTGGAAGATCGTCGGGCTCGCTCACTCCGATTCCTGAATCCTGCAATCTTTGCAATAGAACCTCATAGTTCCGGCACCGTAAAGCTGGATGCGCCTTCTTCGCCGGACGAAAGTCAGGCTCGACGCCGAGATGGATTTGCACTTCGCCGCTCCCAAACCAGCAGCCGCCTCGCTTGGCGAGTTCCAGCGGCTTGGGCACTTCCGTCATTCCCATTAGATCCGCGTAAAAGGCACGGGCTTTCGCTTCTTCGCCGGGAGGCATCGCGAGTTGAACGTGGTCAATCACGATAAACGTCGCTTCAGTCATGCTGACATGCTAGCCGAGAAGCACAAAACTGAGAAGCGCAGCTCTGCCTGTTAAAATCAAAGGTTAGCCTTCAACCTATGGACGCCGCTTTCCTCCGCAACTTTGCCATCATCGCGCATATCGACCACGGTAAATCCACGCTGGCGGATCGCCTGCTGGAATTGACTGGATCGCTGACCGCACGCGAGATGCAGGCGCAGGTCCTCGACTCCATGGACCTGGAGCGCGAGCGCGGCATCACGATCAAGGCCCACGCCGTCCGAATGATGTACACCGCGCACGACGGCCACACTTACCAGCTGAATTTAATCGACACACCCGGCCACGTCGATTTCTCATACGAGGTGTCGCGCTCGCTGGCATCGTGCGAAGGAGCGCTGCTGGTGGTCGATGCTTCCCAGGGAGTGGAAGCGCAGACCCTCGCCAACTCTTATCTGGCCATCAATTTCGGCCTTGAAATCATTCCCGTCATCAACAAGATCGATCTGCAGAGCGCCGACATTCCGCGCACCAAGGAGATGATCGAAAGCGCCGTTGGTCTGGATGCTTCTGACGCTGTGCTGATCAGCGCCAAGACTGGTCAGGGCGTGCCCGACGTGCTCGAGGCCATCGTCAAGCGCGTGCCCCCTCCGAAAGGCAATCCTGACAGCCGTCTGCAGGCGCTGATTTTCGACTCCTGGTTCGACGCCTACCGCGGAGTCGTAATACTCACCCGCGTCTTCCAGGGAACGCTGCGCAAAGGGCAAAGAATCAGGCTGTGGTCGAATGGCACCACCTTCGACGCGGAGACCCTGGGAGTGCTCACACCCAAGCCGGTGGAGATTGGCGAGCTGAAAGCTGGAGAGGTCGGCTTCCTGATCGCAAACATAAAAAATGTTGCCGACACGAAAATCGGCGACACCATCACTGATGACGCTGAACCCGCCTTCGAAGCACTCCCCGGCTTTGAGGAAATCAAGCCCATGGTGTTCGCCGGCCTGTACACCGTCGACGCGCACGAGCACACACGGCTTCGCGAAGCGCTCGACAAGCTCCGGCTGAATGATTCTTCCTTTTTTTTCGAGCCGGAAAGCTCGGTGGCTCTGGGTTTCGGCTTCCGTTGCGGTTTTCTGGGCTTGCTTCATATGGAGATCATCCAGGAGCGCCTGGAGCGCGAATTTGCGCTCGAACTCATCACCACCGCTCCCGGAGTGCGTTACAAGATCACCAAGACGGACGGTACGTTGATTGAGGTTGACAATCCCTCCCGCTGGCCTGATCCGAGCGAGATCGACAAAGTGGAGGAGCCCGTGATTCTGGCTACGATCCTCACCAACGAAGAATATGTCGGCGGCATTCTTAAGCTGGTGGAGGAGAAGCGCGGCAAACAGAAAACCTTCGAGTACGTCAGCTCGTCACGCGTGATGTTGCACTATGAGTTACCGCTGAATGAAATCGTGCTGGATTTCTATGATCGGCTTAAGTCAGTCTCTCGCGGATACGCTTCGCTCGACTATCACTTGGCGGACTATTGGGAGTCGCCCATGGTGAAGCTCGACATTCTCGTAGCCGGGGAACCAGTCGATGCTCTCTCGATCATCGTTCATCGCGATTTCGCCTACGAGCGGGGCAAAGCGCTGGTTTCCAAAATGAGGGAACTGATTCCGCGGCAGATGTTCGAAGTTGCCATCCAGGCTTCTATCGGCGCGAAAATTATCGCCCGGGAAACGGTTCATGCCATCCGCAAGAACGTGATCGCCAAGTGCTACGGCGGCGACATTTCGCGCAAACGTAAGCTTCTTGATAAGCAGAAAGAAGGCAAGAAACGCATGAAGCGCATCGGCCGCGTCGATATTCCTCAAGAGGCTTTTCTTGCGGTGTTGAAGGTCGGCGAAGGGAGCGATTAGACCCTCCGCATCGCCCTTCGCCAGGCCTGCCTTCGAGGCGCCGAAAGCCCGTTTTTATCCCCCTCGGGACTCGCAATGAAACGCCAGAAACCGGCGAAATGTGCAAAACCCCATGGCGGGAATTGGCTAGGGTTCGCGGGATCGTTACAGTGTTAATGCCCAGTGAATTGGCTAACTGGTTACCACTCATGGCCTTAGACGACAGCGAAGCGCGTTAGGTAACGCGGATCACAAGCCTTTGCCCGGAGGCAACATTTTTCCGGCAGCAATTCCACAAGCTTTTCCACAGCAGGACAACGAGCGGCAACTCTAACCGCATAAGGCACTTATTGGGCAAAACTACAGCAATCGCTGTAGCCGGAACTTTATTCTTCCGGTGGAAGCCCGCCCTCTACCATGGTCTCGAATCTGGTGCAGTTCTTGAGGAATGCCAGTTGAACCCTTCCGATGGGACCGTTGCGCTGTTTGGAAATGATGATCTCCGCTTTGCCTTGCAGATCAGGATCGTCCTGTTTGTAAACTTCCTCGCGAAAGATGAACATTACAAGGTCGGCATCCTGTTCGATCGATCCCGATTCGCGCAGGTCGGCGAGTTGCGGACGATGGTCGCCGCCCCGGCTCTCCGGAGCGCGGCTCAGTTGCGAAAGCGCGATCAGCGGAACGCTAAGTTCCTTTGCCAGCGCCTTCAGGCCGCGTGAAATTGCCGACACTTCCTGGGTGCGGTTTTCGAAGCGCTTGCTGCCGCCCGACATCAGCTGAAGATAGTCCACGATGATCAGGTCGAGTTTCCCTTGCGCTTGCTTGAGGCGGCGCGCCTTGGCGCGCATCTCGCTCAGAGTGATGCCGGGCGTGTCATCGATAAAGATGGGCGCGTGCGCGAGTTGCTCCATGGCTCGCACCACCTTGCGCGTGTCATCCTGCCACAGCGAGCCGGTGCGCATTTTGTGGGCGTCCACCTTGGCCTGTGAACAGAGCAAGCGCATCAATAGCGCCTCGCGTGACATTTCCAGCGAAAACACTCCCACCACATGCTGGTCTTCCACCGCTGCATTCTCCGCGATGTTCATGGCGAAGGCCGTCTTGCCCATCGAGGGCCGCGCCGCGATGATGACCAGGTCCGAGCGCTGCAGTCCGCTGGTCATCTCATCAAGATCGGTGTAGTGCGTGGCCAGACCGGTAATGCGCTGGCCGCGTTGGAGTAGAGCGTCGACTGATCCGAAGGACTCGCGGACAATTTCCTGCACTCCCATGAATCCGCGTCCAATGCGCTTCTCCGAGAGCTGGAAGATGGCGGCTTCGGCGTCGCCCAGCACCTCTTCGGCGGCATCGGATTGATCGGCCGCCCGGGCAATCGCCGTATTCGCCGCATGAATCAGGCCGCGCAGCAAAGCCTTGTCGCGCACGATCTTGACGTAGTGCTCGATGCTCGGCCGGTCAGGAACGCCATCCAACAGGCTCGACACGTATCCCACGTCGCCGATCGCCTGCAGATCCTTGTGGCGATCGAGTTCCTCGATCAACGTGATCATGTCGATCGGCCGCGACATTTCAGCCAGGTCCACCATGCGGCCGTAAATACGACGATGCGAATCCAGCGAAAAATCCTCAATCCGCAAATGCTCCGCCGCCTGGTTGTAGGCGAAGTTATCCAACAGGATTGCGCCCAGAATCGAGCGCTCGGCTTCCACGTTCGCGGGAAGCTTGCTGATGTTGTATTGGGTAGTTGCCATTTCTCCCATGCCCGAGCTCCGCCTTAGATGGCCTGCGAGCAGGCGAACGTAAGGCGAATATTAACTCTATGCTTAGTTGTTGGTGTCTGTAAAGACCGCCCGTACTCCATGGACTCAGCCGTATATTGAGGCATGACCATGTGGTGGACCTAGGTT
>Ga0302180_10001175_pt1 | contig 21100 bp, 14 predicted proteins | sample I_Palsa_E3_2_FD_200575 | JGI IMG/M metagenome (GOLD analysis project Ga0302180, IMG submission 200575) | Peat permafrost microbial communities from Stordalen Mire near Abisko, Sweden - I_Palsa_E3_2 | ecosystem: Environmental > Terrestrial > Soil > Palsa > Peat permafrost | place: Sweden... | reverse complement strand
TGGCAGCAATGGAATCGTCGCACAGCTTCTCGAGAAGCAGGCACCGACGGAGGAGGAATTCGCCGCGAAGAAGGATGCCATTCGCCAGTCGCTTGTCGAAGCCAAGCAGAACGATCTGTTCGCACTTTTCGTCACGAACCTGCGCAAGGAGATGGAAAAGTCGAACCGGCTGAAGGTTAATCAGCAAGAGATGAAGGCCCTGACGCGGCAAAGCGGGCAGGAAGGTTCATAGGCAAAACTGAAGTTCTCAGTTCCCGGCTCCAAGCTCGCGGTCGTCAATCACGATTCGAACCGATGGCGATTGGCTGGGAGCCGGCAACTGAGAGCTGAGAACTAAATTTTAATGTCATTCCCCCGCGCCAGCGGAATTTTGCTTCATCCTACGTCGCTGCCTTCGCGTGGCGGCATAGGAGACTTTGGTCCCGCAGCTTACGAGTTTGCCGATTTTCTCGCCTCCGCCCGCCAGGGCTTGTGGCAGATGTTGCCGCTCGGTCCGCTTGGTTATGGAAACTCGCCTTATTCTTCCACTTCGGCGTTTGCTGGCAATCCTTTGCTCATCAGCCTGGACCGGCTCGCCGATCGCGGCTGGATCAAGTACTCTCAGATTGAAGCTCTCGCCGGCGCGGTCGGACCCGTCGATTACCCCGCGGTCTTCCATCAGAAGTTGCCCCTGTTATTTACGGCAGCTCGAAACTTTGTGCGTGGCGCCGCCGGGGACATTCGCTCTCGATACGAGAGTTTCTGCCAGAAAAATCAGTGGTGGATAGACGACTTCGTTCTGTTTGACGCTCTCCGCGCCCGTTTCAAGCTCGGCAGTTGGAACGGTTGGCCCCGCGAACTCGTACATCGCGAGCCGGACGCGATGGAGAAGGCACACAAGGAGATGGTTGAAGAGCTCGATGTACGGCGCGCGGTGCAGTTTTTTTTCTTCGAACAGTGGCAGTCCCTGCGATCGTATTGCGCAAGAAAACGCATTCGCGTTGCGGGCGACATTGCGATCTTCGTGAATTTTGACAGCGCCGACGTCTGGACCCATCCCGAGCTCTTTCGTCTGAACTCGGAACTTGATCCTGAAGTGGTTGCGGGCGTGCCTCCTGATTTCTTCAGCGAAGACGGCCAGCGCTGGGGCAATCCACTTTACCGCTGGGATGTGATGCGCGAACAAGGCTACGCGTGGTGGATCGACCGCATGCGGTGGGCCACGAAGAATTTTGACTACGTCCGCCTGGATCATTTCCGCGGCTTCTCGCAGTTCTGGGAGATTCCGGCGAACGAACTGACCGCGATTCATGGGCGCTGGGTGGACGGTCCGCAAGACGATTTATTCCTGAAGCTGCGTGAGGCTCTGGGCGGACTGCCGTTTTTCGCAGAGGATCTCGGATTCATAACGCCCGATGTGCATGAGCTTCGCGAGCGCCTCAAGATACCGGGCATGGCGGTGCTGCAATTCGGCTTCGGTGACGTGGGCGCGCACATGTATCTGCCGCACAGCTTCAGCAAGGAGAAAGTGGTTTATACCGGCACGCACGATAACGACACGCTACTTGGCTGGTGGGAATCAGGCGCGACCGAACATGAACACCGGCAGGTGGAAGCGTACCTCGGTCGATCCGAAGACGGCCTCAATTGGTCTATGATTCGCTCCGCCTCCGATTCAGTCGCCAGCCTTTGCGTGGTGCCGCTGCAGGATGTGCTCGGGCTGGGCAGCGACGCGCGCATGAACGTGCCCAGCCGCGGAGAAGGGAACTGGCGCTGGCGTTGCGGCGCCGATTCGCTTCGCCAGGATTTGGCCCAGAAACTTGCCACGCTCGTCGAAGTCAGCGACCGGCTTCCCGAACCGCTCCCTGCGACTGCCGATGAAGAGTGGTCGGCCTGAGTGGTGTATTCTCGCTTGCGAGTCAACTGATCGAATTATTTGGAGCAAGCTCCCGTGACCGAGCCCATCATCCGCGCCCAGGCTGTCGAAAAGTTCTATCTGCAGCCAGATGGGAATCGCATTGAAGTCATCTCGCCCGTTGATCTCGACGTAGAGCCAGGGAAAATTATTGCTCTGCTTGGTCCCTCCGGCTGCGGCAAATCGACGCTATTGCGCATTCTGACCGGACTCAGCAAGCCGTCATCGGGCGCGGTCCTCTGGCACGGAAAGCCGATCACGTCGCAGAATGCCGGCGTGGCCATTGTGTTTCAGAGTTTCGCGCTGTTCCCGTGGCTGACTGTTCTCGACAATGTCGAAGCGCCACTCGAAGCTCGCGGCGTGTCCGCCCTCGACCGTCATAAACGCGCCCTTCGCATTCTCGATACCGTCGGCCTGGACGGGTTTGAAAGCGCATATCCAAAAGAACTTTCCGGCGGAATGAAACAGCGCGTGGGTTTTGCGCGTGCCCTGGTGGTCGAGCCTGAAGTCCTGTTCATGGACGAACCTTTTTCGGCTCTCGATGTGCTTACGGCGGAAAATCTGCGTAACGAATTGCTCGAGCTCTGGTTGAGCAAGAAGATGCCGACGAGCGCCATTTTCATCGTCACGCACAACATCGAAGAAGCAGTGCTGCTGGCGGATCGCGTCATCGTGCTGGCGAGAAATCCGGCGTGGGTGCGAGCCGATTTTCCCGTCGAACTGCCTCATCCGCGTGATCGTAAGTCGCCGCGCTTTGTCGAACTGGTGGACTATATCTACAAGATCATGACCCAGCCCCAACTGGCGCTGGCGGCTCCCGGTGCGGGGACGACCATCGCAAAGCCGGTTCGTCAGAAATACCAGATGCTTCCTCATGCGCGCGTCGGGGGGGTCGCCGGGCTGCTGGAGTTGCTGCAGGACCGGGGCGGCAAGGAATATCTTCATCGTCTCTCCGAGGTTCTCATCATGGATGCCGAGGATCTGCTGCCGATCATTGAGGCCGCCGTGCTGCTTGGCTTCGCCACGCTGAAGGAGGGCGATGTTCAGATTAACCCCGAGGGCACACGTTTTGCGGAGGCCGACATCCTGAGTCGCAAGATTCTTTTCCGCGAGGCTGCGCTCAAACATGTTGTGATCCTGCAGCAGATCGATAGCATCCTCCATGCCAAGACGGATCACTCCATCTCGGAGGAATTTTTCTACGACATCCTCGATGAGCACTTCAGCCAGGACGAAGTCGAGCGTCAATTTGAAACCGCCATGAATTGGGGCCGATATGCCGAGATTTTCGACTACGATCGCGAATCCCGTCGGCTGATTCTTGCCGAACCGGTCTCGGAGCCGCATCCGCCGACGACAACTCCGGTGCAGTCGTGAAGCGTCCGGAACGAATTGCCTTTCGACCGCTGGTTCGGATCTGGTCGGTGTTGCCGAGTGCGGGTGCAAGCCTGCCCGACCTCATCATGTTTTCGGGAGGACTGGCGCTTTTCTATGGCATCCTGCAGGTCGGACGGAACTGGCTTGGACCATTTACCCCGCATATTGAAATCAGCCGCAGTCTGGGCGCGCTACCGGTCTATGCGGGATATTCGCTGCTGCGCATTGCGCTGGCCTATCTGCTGAGCCTGCTTTTCGCCCTCACCTACGGTTACATCGCTGCATACCGCCCACGAGCGGAGCGGTTCATGATTCCGCTACTCGACGTTCTGCAGTCAATCCCGGTATTGAGTTTCCTTCCCGGTGTAATGCTGGCGATGGCGGCGCTTTTTCCCGGCCGTCAACTGGGTGTCGAATTGGGAGCGGTGTTGCTTATCTTTACTGGTCAGGTCTGGAACATGGCTTTCAGTTTTTATGCCTCGCTGAAAAGTATTCCGCGCGAGATGCGGGAAGCGGCGGCGATCTATCGTTTCAACTGGTGGCAAAGATTTATTCAGATCGAGTTGCCTTTTGCCACCATCGGCCTTGTCTGGAATTCGATGATGTCGGTCGCCGGGGCATGGTTTTTCCTGATGGCCTGCGAGCAGTTCGGCGACTTCCGGCTGCCCGGACTGGGCTCCTATCTGCAAGCTGCGGCGGATAACGGCGACACACGCTCGATTCTGCTTGGCATTATCACTATGGTGGCCGTGATTGTGCTGATTGACCAGTTCGTGTGGCGTCCCGTAATTGCGTGGGCGGAAAAATTCAAAATGGAGCAGGTCGAGAGCTCGAGCGTCCCCACTTCGTGGGTTCTTGACTTCTTACAGCGCTCGCGTGGTGTAGCGCTGTTTCGGAAGCGTGCAATTCGCCCTCTTCGCGAAGAGATGGTTCAGTTTTTTTCCCGTAAACAAGAGGTTCCTGCCGAATCGACAGGGGAGAACCGGGCGGTTTTGTGGCTCTGGCAAATCCTGGGAATCGCTGTTCTTGGCGCAATCGGGTATGCGGTCATTCAAGTTGTCATGATTCTGACGGGTATACAGGGTTCGGAATTCCGTCAAATTGGCATCGGCTTGGGTGCCACCTTTCTGCGCGTGAATCTTACGCTCCTGCTCGGTGCTCTCTGGACCATCCCCGTCGGTGTCGCCATCGGATTCAATCCGCGCCTGGCTCGCATCGCACAGCCACTCGCGCAGATTGCCGCTTCGGTTCCGGCCACAGCTTTGTTTCCGGTTGTGCTCCTCGTGCTGATTCGTCTTGGCGGAGGACTGGGAGTTGGCTCGATCGTCCTGCTGCTCCTCGGCACGCAGTGGTACATCCTGTTCAATGTGATTGCCGGCGCCATCGCAATCCCTACAGACCTGAAGGAAGTTGCCGGTGTTTTCGGCATCCGTGGCTGGGAGCGCTGGCGCAAATTGATCCTGCCGGGAATCTTCCCGTTTCTCGTCACGGGGATGATTACGGCCTCGGGTGGCGCGTGGAATGCCAGCATCGTTGCGGAATATTTCCATTTCAAAGGGCAGACTTATTCGACCGTTGGTGTCGGCGCCATGATCTCCGCAGCGACCGATTCCAAAAATTTCGACCTTCTCCTGGCCAGCACGATCGCCTTGGCCGCCGTCGTGGTCACCACCAACCGCTTGGTGTGGCGACGTCTCTATCGGCTCGCCGAGACGCGCTTCAAACTCGAAGCTTAGTTTCCTTGGTCGAATGTTCCCCCGGGATTACTAAAGAGGCACTAATTAACATCCCGTTAACCTTCCCTTCATCAAGGAGTAAACGAGGCAAGGCAAAAATCACCTATGCCTAAATTGCCCATCGGCGGGGACGCAGGGCGAGCTGTACTGACCGCGCCGCCACTTCTTGCTGGCCTGCCTAGATTCGCCGGGAAATTGATTCCCATGGATCAGGTTCGCGAACTGTATCAGCGCGTCCGCGCCGCGCCGCCAGGTCTTCGATTGGAAGCCCTGCTCGCCGAAATGAAGATACAGCTCGAAATTCAGTCCGCCGACCTCGAGCACATTCCGGCCAAAGGCGCTCTTATGGCGGTCGCGAATCATCCTTTTGGTGTGCTCGACGGCGCGGCCTTGGGGGTGCTCCTATCTCGCGTCCGTCCTGACGTTAAGGTGCTGACCAACTCGATTCTTGATGTCATCCCCGAGCTTCAGGAACATTGCATTTTTGTCGATCCATTCCGCGCTCCTACTTCGGCAGAGAGCAATGTGAAGCCGCTAGAGCAGGCGCTCGAATGGCTGCGCCAGGGGAGAGCGCTCGTCGTGTTTCCCGCAGGCGAAGTCTCGCAGTGGGATGTCCGCCAGGCGCAGGTCACCGACCCCGCCTGGAACACCGCGGCGGCCCGCTTGGCACGAGAGGCCGGTGCGGGCGTGCTGCCCGTGTATTTCCGCGGCTGTAACAGCGTGGCGTTTCAGTTGTTAGGATCGATCAATCCGCGGCTGCGGACGCTTTTCCTTCTGCAAGAGTTTCTGCAACAGCGGGGAACCCGCGTCAAAATGAGCATTGGCAGCGCGATTCCGTCGGAGCTGATCGCGAAGCTCCACACTGATGAGGAAGCCACCGAGTATCTTCGGCAGCGAACTTATCTCCTGTCGTATCGCGGCAAGAAACACATCTCCATCCCGACAAGGGTGCGTTCCGCGCTTCCGCGCAAACCGCAGCAGCCGATTGCTGCAGAGGTTCCATCGCAGCTCGTGATCCGCGATATTGCCGCTTTACCGGCCGAACGGTTGCTCATCGAAAACGCGGAGTTCGCTGTATATGCCGCTCATGCTTCCGAACTTCCCTACGCACTCGACGAATTGGGGCGCCTTCGTGAGATCACGTTCCGGGCCGCCGGTGAAGGTACTGGACGCACCGCCGACGTCGATCAGTTCGATGCATATTACCGGCACCTGCTGCTCTGGAACAAAGAAAAAAAGCAGTTGGCTGGAGCGTACCGCGTCGGCAACACGGATGAGATCATTCGTGCCCGCGGTATAAAGGGTCTCTACACCAATACGGTTTTTCGTTACGACCAAAGACTCTTTTTGAGGATAGGATCCGCTCTCGAATTAGGCCGCTCGTTTGTGCGCCGCGAATACCAGCGGCAGTATGCGCCTCTGCTGCTGCTGTGGAAGGGCATCGCACGTTTTGTCGCTGCCCACCCTGAGATTCCGGTATTATTCGGAGCCGTTAGCATCAGCAACGAGTACAGCAGCTTGTCGCGCGAGATGATTGTGCGCTATTTTGAGCAGCGCCGGGCCGATGATGAAGACGGCCGCGAGTTTGCCGAACTGATCCAGGCTCGCACCCCGTTTCGCGCACCGATGCTGCGGCGTTGGGATTGCGGCGTTCTCTGCAGCGTGCTGCGCGATCTGGAAGAACTCGCCGATCCGATCTCGGATCTGGAGGAAGATGGCAAAGGGCTGCCAATCCTGCTCAAGCAATATGCCAGGGTGGGAGGCAAGTTAGTTGGCTTCAATCTCGACCGCAAATTTTCAGACGTGATCGATGGTCTCGTAATCGTCGACTTGCGCCTGACCGATCCCGCCGTCCTTGAGCGCTATATGGGCAAGGATGGACACGCTGGATTTCGTCGTTACCACAAACTTCAATAGAGCACTCACTTATTTTCTTATCCGTCCACCAACTTAGTGATCGGCGTATTCGACCGCTTTGCTAAATCCGCCTGCATGTTGAACAATGAATGATGTTCACTGGTGCGCCGGCACCGTTTTGATCGGCCGGTGCGCCAGAAAAAACGCAAGGAGTCCTCATGCCCGCAACCGGAGAACTAATCCGCCATATGAATTACATCGACGACATCGCCACCACGCTGCGCCGCATCAGTGCCAGCATTCCGGCGATGACCAAAGAAGAGGCCGCTCGTCTCGCCGAGTATATCCGCAAGTCAGAACCAAGCTACGAGAGCGTGGTTCAGCGCCTGGAGAAGGCGGGCAAGGAAACCAAAGAGGACAAAGAGTGACTGAAGTCCGGACGGTGGCCGTGATCGGCGCCGGGATCATGGGTCGGGGCATCGCGCATGCCGCTGCACTCGGCGGCTATCGCACCATTCTCGAAGACCTTCTGCCAAGTGCTCTGCGCAAAGCAGAGACGGAAATCCGAGCTAATCTCGACAAGGCTGTGGAACTCGGCAAGGTCGACGCAACCGATGCCGACGCAGCGTTTTCGCGGGTCGAGTATGCCGGTTCAGTCGATCGAGCCGCTCGCGATGCCGATTTAGTCATTGAAGCAGTTCCCGAGGAAATGGAATCAAAGATCGAGATCTTCACCGTGCTCGACAAGATCTGCCGCCCGGACACCATTCTTGCTTCCAACACTTCCTCACTTAGCGTGACCGAGATCGCGAGTGTGACATATCGGGCGAAAAAGTGCGTTGGCATGCATTTTTCTAATCCCGTGCACAAGATGAAGTTGCTCGAAATTGTGCGCGCGCTGGAAAGCGATGACGATACGTTGGCGGCTGTCGTCGAGGTTGGCAAACGCATGCGCAAGGAAGTCGTCGTGATCAGAGAATCGCCCGGCTTCGTCACCAGCCGCATCAACGCCATGATCGGCAACGAAGCTTTCTACCTCTTGCAGGAAGGCATTGCCAGCGCCGAAGACATCGACAAAGCTCTCAAACTCGGGCTCAACCATCCTATGGGGCCGTTTGAACTTGTGGATCTGGTCGGGCTCGACACTCGGCTGCATATCCTCGAATACCTGCATAAATCCCTGGGCGAGAAATTTCGGCCCTGTCCGCTGCTGGTGCAATATGTCAAAGCCGGACGACTCGGCCGCAAGTCAGGGCGCGGGGTGTTCGAGTATCCGGAATTACGGAGCGCCTCCTCACCCACGCAGCTCGTTTAGGGGTACCTCCCCCAGTCCTTTCGAAGTCTTTTCCAATCATTCCAGAGCTCGGCTCGCACCCGATGAGTCTCCAACCTCATCCGTTCTTTTTCTCCAACTCTGCCCAGCGTTCATAAAGAGCGTCGAGAGCCTGTTGCGCCGTGTCCAGCGCGGACTGGGCGTTTACAAGACGGGGAGCATCCATCGCGTTCACTGGATCTTCGAGCTCGGCGCGCTTCGCCTGTACCAATTTCTCGGCTTCCTCCACTCGTTGCTCGATGGTCGCGTACTCGCGCGCTTCGAGATATGACAGTTTCTTTTTCGTTGCTGTCGCTCTTGAAGCATCGGAAGGGATCTTTGAAAATGCCTCGTTAGCGGTCGCGTCTGATTTTGAGGATTGCGTCTGCCAAGCCTCCCATTGCGCATAATCGGCGAAGGTCTCCGCCCCGCCTCTTCCGTTCAGACCCAGAACGATGCTGGAGACGCGGTCGAGCATGTAGCGATCATGCGTTACCAGCACGAGGGAGCCGGGAAAATCGAGCAGGCTTTCTTCCAGAATGTCGAGCGTCGGAATATCGAGGTCATTGGTGGGCTCGTCGAGGAGAAGAATATCGGCAGGCTGGAGCATCAGCTGTGCGATCAAGACGCGCGCGCGTTCTCCGCCTGAAAGCCGTCCGACCGGCTGGCTGAGTTGTTCGCCGGTAAACAGAAATCTCGCCGCCCATCCGGCTACATGAATTACGCGATCTCGGTACACGACCGAGTCTCCGTCCGGCGCAAGCGCCCGGCGAAGAGTTACGTCTGGATCGAGGCCGCGGGTTTGATCGAAATAGACGATGCGCAGCCAATCAGCGCGGCGAATCTCGCCGGCGGTCGGAGCGAGATCTCCCTGTAACAGGCGGAGCAGGGTTGTCTTGCCGCTTCCATTCGGGCCCACGAGCCCTACGCGCATGCCAGCGGTCAGAATGAAGTTGAGGCCTTCAAACAAGGGGAGCGATCCCATGCTGCAGGTTACATTGTCCAGTTCAACAAGGCGCTTCGTCTTGCGATCGGTCGCTGAGAAATCAATTTGAGCTGTCGTGCTCCGGGTTCGCAAATTGAGATCAGCGAGCTCCCCCATGAGTTCGCCGGCCTTGCTGATGCGAGCTTTGGACTTCCTCGTCCGCGCTTTCGCGCCACGGCGAAGCCATTCGATTTCTCCGTGCACGAGATTTTCCAAGGCTTCGTGACGCTTGGACTGCGCGTGCAGGAATTCTTCTTTCTTCTCCAGAAAAGTGCTGTAGTTGCCCTGCACGCGGAGAGAGCCCTCGGGATAAATGCGATTGAGTTCCACCATGGCAGTGGTGACTTTTTCAAGAAAATAGCGGTCGTGGCTTACGATTACGCTCGCGAACACAGCTTGCTCCAGCAGGTTTTCCAGCCAGGCTATTCCAGGAAGATCGAGATGGTTGGTGGGTTCGTCGAGCAGCAGGATGTCGGGATGCTGCACCAGAGCTTCGACAATCGCGAGACGCTTCTGCCAGCCGCCGGATAACTCGGTTGCCTTCGCTTCCAGATCCAGAAAACCCGCGCGGCCAAGGGTCTCGGCGAAGCGCGCTCCGCGTTCGGTCCCGGAGACGCCACGAGCGTCGAGGGCAGCTTCGATCACGGAGCGGACTGTCGCTCCGGGTTTGAATCGCGAATCTTGCTCGACGCAGGCGAGACGAGTTCGCTTGCGGAACGAGACTTCCCCATCGTCGGGACCCACCTCACCCGCCAAAATTCGAAGGAGCGTGGATTTGCCGGATCCGTTCGGGCCGACGAGACCGATGCGATCTCCATCAGAAATGGTGAAGGAGACGTTCTGAAAGAGCGGGTTCGCTCCGAAGGCCTTTGTGATTTGCTGAGCGTTGACAATGGGCGGCAATGATTGCGGCCTCCGGAAGTCTGATGTTATTTGTTCTTCTGAGAGTATCAGCTTCAAACATCGGCGCGTCGGGGATCGCGCTAGAAAACGACGGCGTGTCGCTTCGAATCCTCGGTGGCCCGGATGAGACTTTCCGGCCTGCCCAGGTCTCTCCAATAATATTCATCAGCCTGGAACGCGACGATTTTTTCTCCCTGCGCAGCCATGCGCAGATAGCAATTAATGATGGAAAAGGAACCCTGTTCACTCATCATCCCGAGAAAACGCGGAGAGATTATATGGATTCCGCAAAAAGCCAGCGCTCGAGTCTTGTCGTCAACTCCAACCGGTGCCGCTTCGTCACGGCCTGACCGTCGACCGCACAGGCGAAGTTGGTCATCAAATAAGAGGTAGCGAGATGTCTGGCGATCCTGCACCGCAAGGGTGGCGAGCGCGTTGTTTTCTGTGTGAATTTCGACCATGCGGCCGAGATCAATTGTGCTCAGGACATCGACATTGTGGACAACGAAGGGTTCTTCGGCCGGGCTAAAGCCCTCGGTGAAGAAGTGAGCAGCTTTCTTCAGCCCACCGCCAGTATCGAGCAAATCAACTTCGCGCGAGACTTCAACGTGCATACCAAAGTTATCGTTTGCATTCAGGTATCCTGCGATCATGTCGGCAAAGTGATGCACGTTGATGATCACCTCACGAACTCCCAAAGCGCGCACGCGGGAGAGAGCAATCTCGAGCAGCGTACGGCCATTTATTTCGACGAGAGCCTTCGGACGATCGTCAGTGAGCGGACGCAAGCGTGTGCCGAGGCCCGCGGCGAGAATCATCGCTTTCATTGGTCTCCATCCATCGTCTTCATCAGTTCAGTTGCTGCTGCTCGCGATGATGCACGATCACTTCGACGCCAGCCCGGCCGCGCAGACGTTTCGCCAGTTGCTCGGCCAGATATACGGAGCGATGCTGACCGCCGGTACATCCGAACGAGACCATCAGGTGTTTGAAACCACGACGTGTATAAGTGCCGATACTCGATTCCACCAGGGAGCTGGCGCTGGCGAGAAATTGGTGGACGCTCTCCTGCCCATCGAGATAGTCGATCACGGCAGCATCCTTGCCAGTAAGACTTTTGAACCGCTCCTCGCGCCCTGGATTCGGGAGACTGCGGCCATCGAAAATGAATCCCCCCCCGTTTCCAGTCTCGTCCTGGGGCAAGCCTCGGTGAAAGGAAAAACTAAAAATCCGCACGGTCAACTGTTCCGTTTGTTCCGCTGCGGAATTCAGACCCTGCAACTTGTCTGAAGCCACCATGGTTTTGAACGCTTGGGTAAGCATCGGCAATGCGATGGGCAACTCCACATTGTGAAGAAGCCACCGCAGGTTCTTCAGGGCGTAGGGCACGCTTTGCAAAAAATGCTCTTTGCGCTCGTAAAAGCCGCGAAAACCGTAGGCTCCGAGCGCCTGCATGATTCGCACGTAAACATAGGCATAGTAATGCTCCATGAATGCGGAGCGTTCGAAATCAAGGAAGCCTGCCAGGCTGTCGAGATAATGATCGAGCAACTGCTGCCGTAGCTCGGGAGGCAAGTCGGCCTTGGCATCGTATAAGAGTGAGGCGATATCGTACTGCAGCGCGCCCTTGCGGCCGCCTTGATAGTCCACAAAAAATGGCTGGTCTTCGTTCCGGACCGTGCGCAACATGATGTTGCGGGATTGGAAATCGCGATAAAGAAAATAATCGCGGTTCGCGCTCAAAAGGAATTTCGTCAATCGGCTGAAATCCTGTTCCAGCGCCTGCTCGCTGAAGGCAATGCCGGCGAGCCTTAGAAAGTAGTACTTGAAATAATTCAAATCCCACGTGATGGATTGGCGATCGAAGCTGGCGCGCGGATAGCATACTCTGTAGTTCAGATCACGTCCCGCTTCGACTTGAAAACGCGGCAGGATGGCCACCACCTTCCGGTACGCGGCAAAGGCCTCGGGCGCGATGATTGTGCCCTTGCGATGGCTCGAGAGGAACTCGAAGAGCGTCGTGCCGCCCAGGTCTTCTTCAAGGTACGCGCCGTGATCTAAATCCTCGGCATAGATCTCCGGAACCGGCAATCCGAGGCGTCTAAAGTGCTTGGAAAATTCGAGGAAAGCGAGATTCTCTTCGCGCACATCATAGAGAATGCCGATCGCGCTCAATTTGTCGCTGGTGAGCCGAACGATCTTGCGTCCCGAACCCCCGAGCTGGCCCTGTAGGGGTTCTGCGCGGTCGACGGGCAGGTGAAAGTGCTGCTCAAAAAGTCTTTTCAGAACTTCCATGAATGGGATTTCCAGCGATACTTCATAAAGATATCATCGGACGCATAATCGTTTGCCGTCACACCACGAACGCATAGCGGTCCATTTCTGCTACTCTGCTCTGGAACTTTTTTCGACGGAGACCGATTCATGCAATGCAACAACCACTTAAATTCCAAAGTTGCCCTGTTTCTGTGCGTTGTTCTGCCGCTGTCCATTTCTGCCGCCCAGAAGAAAAAACCGGCGGGACCTGGCGCTGACCAGCCGTCTTACGAACTGCCGCAGCCTGCGAAAGAAACCGTCGATTTCGTCATGTATCAGCGCATTCGCGATGAGGGCCTGACTCATTCCCACGTAATGGAATTTGCCTCTGCTCTGATGGATGGCATTGGTCCCCGTCTTACCGGTTCGCCGAATTTGCATCGTGCCAATGAATGGACTCGCGATCAACTCGCAGCCATGGGGTGCAGCAATGCCCATCTCGAAGACTGGGGAGAGTTCGGCATCGGCTGGCAGCAGCTCAACACCTGGGTTCGGATGACGTCGCCGGATACGGCGGTTTTCATCGCCCAGGCCGCGCCATGGTCGCCCTCAACCAACGGCGCGGTGACGGGACAAGCAATTTGGGTCCATATTGCTGATGAGAAGGACTTCGACAAGTACAAGGGCAAACTGGCCGGAAAGATCGTTCTTCTGGGTGATATTCGCGAGGTGAATCCGGTGGATAAGCCATTATTCACACGCATGGATGAAAAGGATCTTGCCAAGACGGTTGAGTTTCCTCTGGAAAAACCGAAGTCTATGTCGGAGAGATATAGCGACTATCTCAAGCGGCGTGCACTGCTCGACAAGGCAGTACCATTTCTTGCCTCCGAGCATCCGCTAGCGGTGATTCTCCCCAGCCGCGACGGCCGCGATAATGGCGGTTCAGGTGGCACAATTTTCGACGATGGTGGTCTGGCGCGAACTGCTTACCAGCGCGAGCACGCCAATCCTGTCCCGGTAGTAGTGGCAGCCATAGAAAACTACGGACGCGTTTATAGGCTGCTCAAGGCTAACGTGCCGGTCAACATTGAGATGAATGTGGATGTCAAGTTCTTCGGCGATCATGAGCATGGCTTCGATACCATCGCCGAAATTCCGGGCACCGACCCCAAGCTCAAAGATGAAGTCGTCATGGTCGGCGGCCATCTCGATTCGTGGGCATCGGCAACCGGAGCAACCGACAATGGCGCCGGCACGGTGGTTGCAATGGAAGTCATGCGGATTCTGAATGCGCTGCAAGTCAAGCCGCGACGCACCATCCGCATCGCCCTTTGGACTGGTGAAGAGCAGGGACTGTTCGGTTCGGTCGGCTATGTAAAGCAACATTTCGGATTCGTGCCCCTCTCGACCGCTCCCGATCAACTGGCGCTGCCCGAGTGGATGCGCAAGGCTGGCGGTCCCGTGGTCATCAAGGCTGAACAGGAGAAAATTTCAGGGTATTTCAACGTGGATAACGGCAGCGGAAAAATCCTGGGAATTTATCTGCAGGAGAACGCCTCCGTCGCACCGATTTTTTCGCAATGGATGGAGCCTCTGAAGGATCTCGGTGTGACCGCCATCAGCATCCGCAATACAGGAGGCACCGATCACGAGTCTTTCGATGCGGTTGGAATCCCGGGCTTCCAATTCATTCAGGATCCGCTTGACTACAGTTCGCGCACGCATCATTCGAATATGGACACGTACGAACGACTGCAACCCGCCGACCTGGCGCAAGCGGCGACCGTTGAGGCTATCTTCGTCTACAACACGGCCATGCGCGACGGGATGTTGCCGCGCAAGCCGTTGCCGCATCCCGAACTCGATGATCAGCGGTCAGCTCCGCTGAAGGTGATGCCCGGGGCAATCGAACCTGCGGAGGAGTCCAAGGACAATACCAAAGAAAACAAATAGCGACCGGCGACCGGAGAGAATCATGATGCGCATTCGAATTGTTCTTTCAGTCTTGCTAACGGTGGGATGTTGTTTGACGCTCGGGCAGACACCCGGCGCAAAACCTGTGGCGTTGCAGTGCGGTAATCTTTTTGACGGACGGGGGGATTCGCTGCGAAAGAATGTGGTGATTGTCGTGGCGGAGGGGAAGATCAAGGAAATCGCGGCGACCGTTCCAGCGGACGCGGATGTCATCGATCTTTCGCATTCCACGTGCACGCCTGGCCTGATGGATACACACACTCACATCCTGCTGCAGGGAGACATCACCGCTGCAGATTACGACGAGCAACTTCTAAAAGAGTCGCCCGAATATCGAGCGATACTGGCGACGGTGAATGCGCGGAGGGCGCTGGAATACGGATTCACGTCGATCCGGGATGTCGAGACCGAGGGCGCGGGTTATGCGGATGCAGACGTCAAGAAAGCGATCAACAACGGAATTATTCCGGGCCCGCGGATGCAAGTGGCAACCCGCGCATTGGACGTGACCGGAGCGTATCCGCTGCAAGGCTACGCGCCGGATGTCCCGGTGCCCCACGGCGTGCAGTTGGTCGACGGCGCCGACAATGCGCGGAAGGCCGTGCGCGAACAAATCAGTTTCGGAGCCGACTGGATAAAAGTCTATAGCGACCGCTCGTATCAGGTGCGGGACGATGGCGTGCTTGATGATATTCCAACCTTTACGTTGGAAGAATTGCGAGCCATAGTGGACGAGGCGCACCGCGAGCGACACAAAGTCGCATCGCATGCGATGGCATTGAACGGGGTGCATAATTCGGTTGAAGCCGGAGTAGATTCGGTCGAACATGGCAACTACATCGCGGATGCGGATTTGAAGGCGATGGCAGCGCACGGGATCTTTTATGTGCCGACAATTTACGTCGGCGAATACGTAGCCCAGGGACGGGCCGCAACCGGGGCCCCGGTGTGGTTAAAGATGATTTCCATCCATGAACAGACGTTTCGGCGGGCGTTGCAGGCCGGCGTGAAGATTGCATTTGGGACCGATGCTGGGGGATTCGATTGGAAGATTGATCCGGCAAAGGAATTCTCGTCGATGGTGAAGTTTGGGATGACTCCGGCGCAGGCCATCCGCGCGGCGACATCAACGGCGGCAGAATTGATGGGCACGCAAAAAGAATTGGGAACCATCGAACCGGGAAAACTGGCAGATATTGTGGCCGTGCCCGGAGATCCGCTCGCGGATGTTTCCCTAATGGAGAAGGTTGAGTTTGTGATGAAGGGTGGAGTGGTTTACAGGAAACCCTGATATAGACGTCAGATGATTTTCCGGAAAGTTTTCGACCGATGGTCATCGTCGTCATAGGCGTCTCAGGTTCTGGCAAGACCGTTGTCGGAGAGGCGCTCGCCCGAAAACTGAACTGGCAGTTCGAGGACGCCGACAATTGGCATCCGCCCGCCAATATTGAAAAGATGCGCAGAGGCGACGCCCTGACGGACGAGGATCGCGTGCCTTGGCTGCAGGCATTAAGTTCGGCCATCCAGAACTGGATCGCAAATGAGCGCTCGGTGGTACTCGCCTGTTCCGCCCTGCGGAAGTCGTACCGGAATGCCTTGCGCAAAGCCGATCCCGGCGGGAAGCGTGTCCGCTTCGTATACCTTAAAGGAACCTACGATGAGATCGACCGGAGGTTGAAGGCTCGCGTCGGCCACTTCATGCCGGAATCCCTTTTGAAAAGTCAATTCGCGACGCTCGAGGAGCCAGACTCTTCTGAAGCGCTTGTGGTTGATGTTAGCCCATCAGTTGCAACCATAGTCGACTCGATAATCACTGCCCTCCGGCTCAACCAGTGAAAGGGGAAGTTTGAGGACCGGGAAACGGCTTACGCGAACAAAAGAATTTTGCGCCTTTTTGCCAAGCTCGAAACCGGTCCTGACTGCGTTTCCTTGGGCGACGGCGAGCGTCTCGATGTCAGCCATCTATTGCAGCGTGGTTGATTGCGGAGGGTCTTCGCGCCTTCCTATGTTGTAGCGCTTTAGTTTGCGATAAAGAGTGGCTCGGCTTATCCCCAGCATTTTGCCCGCCAGAGCCTTGTCTCCTTTAACTTTCGAAAAAACGCGCTTGATGGTAGCTCGTTCGATGTCTTCGAGATCTGTACCGGGAAATTCGGCCGCAGTGGGCGCTTCCGTCTGCGCTTCGGGGTATGCGATTGCGGGCGGCAGATCGTTCACCTCGATGACGCGCTGATCGCCTAGCGCCACCGCTCGCTCCAGGCAATTTTCCAGTTCGCGAACGTTGCCCGGCCAACTGTAGGCGAGCATCGCTTTCATAGCGTTATTCGAAACCTGGACGCCGCGCCCGGGAGCCAATCGGTCGAGGAACCACGCCACCAGGATAGGAATATCGGAACGACGCTCGCGCAATGGAGGCAGCGAAATAGTAACCACGTTGAGACGAAAATAGAGATCTTTGCGAAACGTACCTTTCTGGTATTCGGCATCGAGATCGCGGTTGGTCGCAGCCATGATGCGCACGTCAACTTTGACTTTTTGATTGCTGCCCACAGGACGAACTTCTTTCTCCTGGAGAAAGCGCAAAAGCTTGGCTTGCATTTCGAGCGGGAGTTCTCCGACCTCGTCTAAAAAAATGGTCCCGGTATCAGCTGATTGCAGCAACCCCTGCTTCGAGCGAAGCGCACCGGTGAAGGCTCCTTTTTCGTAGCCGAAAAGTTCGCTTTCGATCAGCGTGGGGACCAGCGATCCGCAGTCCACGGCCACGAATGGGCGACTGGCCATAGTGCCGCGAAAGTGCAGGGCGCGGGCCACAAGTTCTTTGCCGGTTCCGCTTTCGCCGGAAATCAGGACTGGCGTGCGCGTGTCTTTGAGTCGCGAGATGAGGCGCAGCACGTTCTGAATGCCGGTAGAATTTCCGATGATTCCGTGGAGCGAAGTCTCGGTTTCGGAGCGTTCGCGAAGGTAAAGATTTTCTTCCACCAGCCGGACTTTGTCGGCCATGCGACGCAGAAAGAGGCGCAGTTCATCGAGCGGCGCAAAGGGCTTCGAAATGTAATCGTAGGCCCCGAGCTTCATCGCCTGAACTGCTGTCTCTACCGATCCGTGGCCGGTCATAACCGCGATTTCGATCCGTGGATGCGTGCGTTTGGCGTGCTCCAGAAACTCGATTCCTGTCATGCGAGGCATGACCATGTCGGTAAGGACCATGTGGACCGGCTGTTCCTCGAGCAAGGTCAGAGCAGCTTCGCCGTTCTCGGCTTCGAGGCAAGCAAAGCCGAGCGATTCGCCGACGGTCATGCAAAGACGGCGAATCGTCTGCTCGTCATCGACGATCAACAAGCGGATGCAGAAATTATCCTTGGTCAGGTCCTGTGCCAAATTCTGAGTCGTAAGATTCTGATTCATGCGGCTGCCTTGCCCATGGTCCTTTCGACCACGGAAATGAATTCATGAACACGAAATGGCTTTTCCACGCACGGTGCGCCGGTGCGGCGGAGCGTGGCGGCGGTTTCCTCACTGGCGATGTCGCCCGTGATAAACACCAGACGGGAGGCAAGTTCGGGACGATGATCAGCAATCCAGGCGTAGACCTGCGCGCCATCGACGCCCCCGGGAGTGCGCATGTCAGAGACGACGCCGTGAAAGGTTCCGGCCTCAAGCAGGCGCAGCGCCTCGGCGCCGGATTCGGTAGGTACGACGGTGTAGCCGTGCCCTTCGAGAACGGCGCGCACCAGAGACATTACCGCGGGTTCGTCTTCAATCAGAAGCACGCGGGCGGGAGCAGACTCACTTCGTGACTCGGTCATATTGGGTGAACTCCTGCAACAGCTCCGAACGAAGCCGGTTCGGAGGCAATGGGCAGGCGGACAATAAAAGTCGCTCCCTCCGAGTCCGGGTTGTTGTGAGCCACAATCTCGCCGCCATGTTCACGGACAATGCCATAGCAGATGCTAAGCCCTAATCCGGTGCCCTTGCCGACGTCCTTGGTAGTAAAGAAAGGGTCAAATATGCGTTCGGGGTCGATAATGCCCATGCCGTTATCACGAAAAGAGATCTCGACGGTCGATTCGTTGCGGGCGCTCGTGATCTCGATGCGTGGGGGCCGTGAACTTTCACGAACCGCGTCGTAAGCGTTGTTCAGGATATTGAGAAACACCTGCTGCAGCTGGTGGGAGTCTCCGATCACCTGCGGCAGGGTCTCGTCGAGGTGTTCGACCACTTGAATACCGTGACTGATGAAGTCGTAAGAACGCAGATGCACGGTGCGCTGCAGGATGGAATTCAGCTGCAATGGCTGTCGTTGCGGCGGCATCTGGCGGGCAAAGCTCAGCAGATTCTGCACGATCTGCTTGGTACGCTGCGCTTCCTGCAGAATCACGCGCAGGTCGCGGCGGGCGCTTTCGGGGAGCTCCGGATTCTCCATCAATAAGTCCGTGAACCCGAGAATCGCAGTCAAAGGATTGTTCACCTCGTGTGCGACACCCGAGACCAGCTTTCCGACCGCCGCCATTTTCTCCGCATGCATCAGCTTCGAGCGGAGTATGGCGGAGTCGGTAACATCGGTCATGACCACGACGATGTTGCTGACGCGGCCGTCTTCTCCGCTGATTGGACTGAGATTGACGGAGAACTGGCCGCTGACGCCATCGCCACGAACGAGAGGCAGGTCGAAGTTATCGACCTGTTGGCCGCGAGCCACCGCGGCAAGTGAATCGCGGAGTGCTCCGCGTCGCGAGGTGGCGCAAAGATCTGGAAAGGGATGACCGAGGAGCTGGTTCTGCTGAAAGCCCAGGCCGCTCCAGCGCCGGTTGGCATAACTGATGGTGCCCTCGGTATCGGTTACCAGAATCAGGCTCTGGGTATAACTGAGTATCTTGCTCGAGAAATCACGCTCTTTCTGCAACTCGGTCTGCGACTGCCGCAGGCTGGTGATATCGAGCATCAGGCCACGGTTCTGCACGATGTTGCCCGCCGCGTCGAGCAACGCAAAGCAGTTGAGGAAGACGTGAACAGGCGACCCATCTTTCCGTCGTAGTACTTCTTCCTGACTGTGTATTCCGCCCTCGAGCTTGGTGATCGCGGCAAGCTCCTCTCGCCGTTGCGGAGAAAAGTAGACCTGGGTCGGGATGTCGAGCTGAAGCACTTCGTCGCGGCTGCTATAGCCGAGAATGCGAACCAGGGCATCGTTGACTTCGACGAAGCGGCCTTCGGGCGTCGAAAAGAAGATTCCTTCTTGAACATTGTTGAATAGTTCGCGATAGCGGCGCTCGGCTTCGCGCCGGTCGGTGATGTCCTTCAGCACATGGACGGTTTGCAGTTGGGCACTGCTCATTCCAGTTTCAGCCCGGCCCATCTCGCCAAACCCGCGCGATGGGGACCCTTGGCTGGCGGCATGAATGCGCGAGGTTGAAATCAGATAAGTGCGCTCGAGGCCGGGGTGCACGTATTCGTCGAGGCCCTCCCCGCTGCGGCAGAAGGGGCAGGAATGGGGCGAAGCCCCGGCGGATAGCACGTCGAGCGCCCGCATGTTGATGCCGACCAGCTGATTAGGGGCGATGCCAACAAAATCGGCAAGCGATTGATTGACGCGGAGAATGTTGTGCTGCTCATCGTGGACGACGATAAAGTCGCTGATGGCGTCAAAGACCTCCATCCAGTGACGGTTCGCCTGCTCCATACGCGTGAACAGGCAGGCATTTTCTATGGCGATGCTGGCGTGGCCGGCGATGGCACGCAGCAGTTGCTGATCTTCGGTGGAGGGAGGTGCGCCGCGGTCGGCGAGACAAAGAACACCCACGAGTTCACCGGATGAACCGGCGAGCCGGACCAGGGTGCAATCAGTCCATCCCAGTTCGAAGGCAAGAGTCGGTCCCAACATGTCACTCGCCGGGGCGAAAGCGATGTCGGTCGAGTATTTAGACAAGGCCGCACTCAGCGCCTGATTGAAGCGGCGCAGAAGTGGCTTATCGTCGATCTCGGATGCCCCGGACATCAGCACCGTGTCCGCTTCCGCAACTTGAAAAAGACAGAGGGCAACCGAGCGACCGCCAAGCAGGCTTCCCGCGCGCTGCGCGAAGTTGCGCATGAACTCAGGTAAATGCAAAACGGCGTTCAGTTCGAGCGCGATCGTCACCAGGGCCTCGGCACGTCGGCGGTGCACTTCGGACTGGTGCAGATTGCGAGTCAATTCGAGGGCGATCGCAACCTGCGCGGCTAAAGCGCGGGCGCGCCGGACGTCTTCGTCATTGATCGGCCCGGCGGCAATCCGATCGAGCACTCCGAACATCCCCAGCACATCGCCGTTTGAACCAAGCAAGGGTACCGCTAGCAGTTGGCGAATATTGTAGGTGGCAACAAAATCCAGATTCGCGCCGGGAGTCTCGGCGGCATTTTCGGTTACGAATACATTTTTCGTTTTCAGGGTGCCGGTCGCGACGCCCTCGTGCAGCGGAATATCAACAGGATGGGCGACGCCATTCTTTACCCCCCAGCGAATGTGGAAAATATCTTCCTCGAGCAAGCCGATGAAGCAACGTTCGAAGCCGAGGAAGCTGGCGGCGCGAACCACCGAGGTCTGCATGAATTCCTCGAGTTTCCCGGCGGAGCCGAGTTCGAAGGAGATCTCGAGAATATCGTGCAATTCCTGGGCTTGCGCGCGCGCCATTCCATACAACTCGGCATTGGCAACGGCGACCGCTCCGAAACCGGCCAGCGCTGAAACCAGCGATTTGTCCTCTTCGGTGAACGGGCTGTCGTGACGGGGGTAAACCAGAATTGCGCCGTGTGCACACGAGGTGCGAAAGGGG
>Ga0302180_10001167_pt1 | contig 21143 bp, 19 predicted proteins | sample I_Palsa_E3_2_FD_200575 | JGI IMG/M metagenome (GOLD analysis project Ga0302180, IMG submission 200575) | Peat permafrost microbial communities from Stordalen Mire near Abisko, Sweden - I_Palsa_E3_2 | ecosystem: Environmental > Terrestrial > Soil > Palsa > Peat permafrost | place: Sweden... | reverse complement strand
GATGCGGATCCCGGTCAGCGTCCTGGTCGCGGCCACGGCGTGCGCGTGCGCCCGGCCCTGCACGCCGGTGCCGATGATCGCCAGCTCGGCGGCACCCGGCCTGGCCAGCAGGCCGGTCGCGACGACCGAGGTGGCCGCGGTCCGGATCTCGGTGACCGCCGAGGCGTTCACCAGCGCCAGCGGCTCCCCCGTGGCCGCCGCGAACAGCAGCACCCCGCCCTGGTGGGCGTCCTTGCCGAGGGCCGGATTGCCCGGCGAGATGCAGATCGCCTTCAGCCCGTACCCCGCGGCGGGACCATAGGCGGGCATCAGCGCCATGAAGCCCGCCGCGTCCCGCGGCCTGACGATCGTCCGCAGCGGCTGCTGAAGCTGGCCGCGGGCCAGTTCGGCCAGCGCCTCGCGCATCACATCCGCGCACTCGCGGTAAGGCAGCAGCTCCCGGACGTGGTGGGCGGCCAGGACGAGTAGCTTCACGCGGGTCTCCAGCTGGGGTGGTGGGCGCGCGCCACGGGAACCAAGACGCCGGAGCGGACGCTGAGGCGAGGTGCGTTCGGTATAGGTTTTAACGGTGACTTACTCGGGAGACGTACGTGCCGGCGGACCGCCGGACACTCGTGACATCGACGGCCTGACGGTGACCAAGATAGCCGTGGGTCCCATGGACAACAACGCTTACCTGCTCCGCGACGCCAGCACCGGCCAGGCCATCCTGATCGACGCCGCCAACGAGGCGGGCCGGCTGATCGAGCTGATCGGCGACACGCCGGTCGGCACGATCGTGACCACCCATCGGCACGCCGACCACTGGCAGGCCCTGGCGGACGTGCAGAAGCACACCGGCGCGGAGGTCGTCGCGCATCCGGCCGACGCGGACGGGCTGCCCGTCCCGGTCAGCCGCGCCGTGGAGCACGGCGAGGTGCTGGTCTTCGGCGACGCCTCGGTGTCCTTCATCCACCTGCGCGGGCACACGCCGGGCAGCATCGCCGTCGTCTACGACGCGGGCGGCCGGCTGTCGGGTGCGCCGCACGTGTTCACCGGAGACTCGCTGTTCCCCGGCGGCGTGGGCAAAACGAACTCGCCCGAGGACTTCGGCTCCCTGCTCACCGACGTAACCGAGCGGCTGTTCGGCCCGCTTCCCGACGCGACCTGGGTGTACCCGGGGCACGGCAAGGACACCACATTGGGAACCGAGCGCCCTCACCTCGGCGAGTGGCGCGAACGCGGCTGGTGACCAAAAGTACCAAACCGTAACATTGGTGTCGCTTCACGTGTAAACCATCTGTATAACTGCGGCGTCTAGCTATCAGCTGCATCAGATGTTTGCCGGAGCGGGGGTCTCCCCTGGCCAGCCTAAGGGGAGAAAACTTGCGTAAGTACCTCATCACGCTAGGGACAGCGGCCGGGCTCCTGGCGTTGTGCGTCACCGCCACGCAGGCGGCGTCGGCCCAGGGAGTGGGCGGGGTAGCGCCGCCGTCCGGGGTGGTATCGGCCACGCCGGTCACCGACACGCCGCACCTGAAGACCACGGCCGACAACCCGACGCAGCAGATCCGCCAGCTCGTGCAGTGCGGCAGCACGATGTACGCGGTGGGCTCGTTCACTACGATCCTGCGGGAGAGCACCACCTACACGCGCTCTGACATCGTCAGTTTCAGCGCCACCGCGCCCTACACGGTGACGTCACTGGCGCCGACGGTCGTGGGCAGCGACATCAACTCAATCGCCTTCAACGGCGGCAACTGCGCCGACGCCTACATCGGCGGCGACTTCACCTCGGTCAACGGCACCAGCGTCAAGAACATCGCCGAGATCAGCACCACCACGGGCAATGTCGTCACCGCCTTCGCGCACAGCGCCGCCGGCTCGGTGCAGACGCTGCTCGGCGCCGACGGGCACATCCTGGCCGGCGGCTACTTCACCTCCATCAACGGCAGCAGCGCCGACCCCTACTTCACGAGCCTGAACCCGACCACGGGCAAGGACGACGGGTTCCTGAAGCTGAACATTTCGGGGAATTACAACTTCTCCGGTGTGTCCAGCAACGCGACCAGGGTGTTCAACCAGTCGCTGTCCCACGGCGGCCAGCTCGATCTGGTCATGGGTGACTTCACCTCGGTGGGCGGGCTGGCGCGGCAGCAGATCTTCATGCTGAACCTGGCGACGAGCCCGGCCACCGTGACGGCCTGGAGCTCGCCGCAGTGGGACGGCAGCCAGGGCGAGGCCACTCCGTCCGATCCCACCAACGGGTACCCCTACGAATGCGCGACCGTGGAGCCGTTCTACATCCAGGCCGCGGCCTGGTCCCCGAATGACTCGGAGATCTACATCGGCACCACGGGCTACCACCCGAACGGCTGGCCAACCGGGGCGACACCACGGAACGGGCTGTGCGACGCGGCGGCGGCGTTCCCGGCCACCCAGGCCGAGGTGCTGGACACCTGGATCAACTACACCGGCTGTGACTCGCTGTACGCGGCCGCGGCGGACGCCAACGCCGCCTACTTCGCTGGGCACGAGCGGTACTCGATGAACCCCGACGACTGCGACGCGCTGGGGCCGAACGCCTACAACGCGCCGGGCATGGAGGGCCTGCAGCCGAGCACCGGGGACCTGTACGTGGATTCAGCGGGTACGGCTGGCTACTACAGCCGGGATCGCGGGCTCGGCGCGGACGACATGCTAACTACGAGCGCCGGCCTGTGGATCGCCAGCGATAACTTCGACGGCAGCCAGATGTGCGGCGGCGTCGAGAATCTCTCGGGTATCTGCTTCCTGCCTTACAGCTAGGGATCACCGGTCTGCGCTAGCGAGTCCGCAGGGCCAGGAAGAAGTCCACCTGGTCATCCAGCGAGGACAGATCACGCCCGGTAAGCTCCTCGATCCGGCGGATCCGGTAACGCACGGTATTGACATGCACGTACATCCGCACCGCGCAGGCGTTCCACGAACCCGAGCAAGCCAGGAACTCCCGCAGCGTCGGCAGCAGTTCGGCCTTGTGCCGCTGGTCATAGGCCAGCAGCGGACCGAGCATGCGCTCGCGGAAGGATCGCAGCACGCTGCCGGGGACGGTAGCGAGCAAGAGCTCGTGCGAGGCCACCTCGTCACTGGTCACGACGGAGATGGCCGCCTGGCCGCGCAGTACGGCGAGCCGCCGCGCGCTGCTCGCCTCGTGCAGCGCGCCGGATAGCGCGACCATCCCGACGGCAGGCGCGCTGATGCCCACGCTGAGCCTCACCCGGGAGCGATCGGACTCCAAGACCGGCTGCGCATCACGCAGCCGGGCCGCGAACACGTGGCCGGCCGGGACGTCATCGACCGGGACGCCGCTGGAATCTAGCTGGCCGACGCCGCCGGAATCTAGCTGGCCGACGCCGCCGGAATCTAGCTGGCCGACGCCGCCGGAATCTAGCTGGCCGGCGCCGCTGGAATCTAGCTGGCCGGCGCCGCCGGACGGCAGCGGGACAAGCAGGATGATCTCGTCGCCGAGCGGTCCGGCCAGCGTTGCGTCCGAGAGCGGCATGGCCAGTTCCTCGGCCAGTTCGAAGCGCCAGCGATCAGCGCCCGGCCCGGCCACCCGGCCCGACTCCGCGCACATCGCGGCGACGAGATAACGGCCGTCCGGCGACATCCCGATCGCCCGCATCAGGGAGGCGATCTCCACCGAGGCGGCGCCTTCGCTTCCCCCGGACGCGAGCATGGTGATGATCGCCTCGGCCAGTTTGCGGCCCCCGGTCCGGCTGGCATCGAGCCTGGCCCGCTCGAGCGCGACGTCGGCGGCGAGTTCGGCGATGGATTCACGCAGTTCGTGCGGCCAGTCCTGTTCCCGCCCCCCGCAGGCCAGGAACCAGCCGGTGATCCGGGGCTCGCCGCCGACGCCGAACAGCGAGTACTCCGTGGGACCGGTCAGCCGCGCGTCCGCCTCGGTCACGGCCGGCAGCCGTTCGGCCTTCAGGTACCCGCAGGCCAGCTGGAGCGCGAGCGGCCGGGACAACGACGCTCCGGTTCCGCCCACGACTCGTCCCGTTCCGGTCAGCAGCCAGCATTCCGCTCCGATCTCACGGCCCATCAGGCGGAACATCGCGTCCAGCCCGGCCCCTTCGGCCACCGCCGACAGCAGCCGCCGGCGCCGCCCGAGCACCCGGCTCATGGCGGTCGCCCGGTCCCCGTTCAGCTGGCGCCCTACCTCCTCGGTGACGACGGCGAACGAGGTTTCCGGCGGCACCGCAAGCAGGGTGACGCCGTGCCGTCCGCACGCCTGGATCACCTCGGGCGGCACCTGGCCCAGCGCTTCTCCTGCCCCCAGGACGGCGATTCCCGCCTTGGCCAGCACGGTCACGAACCGCTCCGCATCGCCGGGCTCGCGACACCACATCATGCCGGTCAGCACCAGGTCTCCCGGGGTCAGGTAACGGCCCGGGTCGGGCAGGTCGGTGGTGTACACGTGCTTGATCGCGCGGTCCAGGCCCATGACGTCCGTCAGCAGCCGCAGACCCAGACCCGGCACGGTGAGCAGGTCCCGTACGCGCAAGGAATCACCTCCCGGCGATGGAGCATTCCCGCGCACGATAACTGGCCATTGTTTAGTGGAAGCTACAAAACGACTCGTGCCAGGTTACCGATGATTCATCCGATAGGCAGCTACCGGGCGTTCGGCCACGCCTGATTGGATGTTTCGCATGGCGAACTCCAGTACCCCGGCGTCCGCGCTGGCCACCTTCAACGCGGCGCCGCCCGAGGCCGCCGAGCGGGACCTCCTCGCCTGCTGCGCCTCGGGGAGGTTCGCGAAGGCCATCGCCGACGGCCGACCCTACTGTCAACCGGACGCGCTCAGCGACGCGGTTGACACCGCATTCGCCGTCTTGAGCTGGGACGATATCGTCGAGGGCATGAACGCGCATCCGCGCATCGGCGACCGGCCGGCCAGCGCCGGCTGGTCGGCGGCCGAGCAGTCAGGCGCCGCCGCGGCCGACGAGGCGGTCCGGCAGGGGCTGGCCGAGGGGAACATCGCCTACGAGAAGCACTTCGGCCACGTTTTCCTCATCTGCGCCAGCGGCCTTTCCGGGCAGGAGATGCTGAACCAGCTCCGGACGAGACTGAAAAACGATCCCCAGACGGAACGGGCCGTGGTGCGTCAGGAACTGCTGAAGATCACCCAGCTGCGGCTGGCCAAGCTGCTGAGCCCATGACGCTGTCCACGCATATTCTCGACGCGACCACTGGGCGCCCGGCGGCCGGCGTCCAGGTGCGGCTCGAACGCGCCGGCGATACCGGGTGGGCGCCGGCGGGCGAGGGGACGACCGGCCCCGACGGGCGGCTGCGGCTGTCCGGCGATCCCGGCGATCCGGCGGCGGGGGCCGAACCCGGCGTCTACCGCATGACCTTCGGTAGCGGAGCGTATTTCAAGGCGCGCGGATCGACCACGTTCTACCCGGAGGTCTCGATCACCTTCGAGATGACCGATCGGGCCGAGCACTATCACGTACCGCTGCTGCTCAGCCCGTTTGCCTATTCCACCTACCGGGGCAGCTGAGAGATGCCGCACATGTTCCTGAACGGAGGCGGGATGCGCGGCGGGTCGCTGCATCACCTGCTGGCCGGGGCACCTCTGGTCGCCGAGACCTGGACCGCGCCGCACTACCTGCTTTACTCGGTCGGCGACCGGTATCCCGCCCTGCAGCCGTGCCCTGAAGGTCCCGGGGGTGCCGTCGCCGGCGAGGTGTACGACCTGTCGCTCGGCCTGCTGCGCGATGTTCTACTGCCGGCTGAGCCGCCCGAACTCGAGCTGGGCGTGATCGAGCTGGCCGACGGCAGCTCCGTGCTCGGCATGATCTTGCGTCGGCCGTGCCCCGCCCTGGACGACCTCACCGACATCACTGCCTTCGGCGGCTGGCGCGCCTACCTCAGCCGTCACAGAAGCTGAGGCAGGCGCGCCCGCCGGAGCGATCCGTCAGCTCGCGGCGAAGATCATGCCCTGCGGCTCGAGGCTAGGGCCATGGAGCGAGACGGGCGTGATCTTCCCGGTGTCCATGTTCAGCTGGCCCAGGTACCAAGCTGCCTGGCGGTTCGCTCGGTGTGCCGCAAAGCCCGGCGGCCAGCCATGGTGAGAGACTGGCGGCTGTGCGCACTCACGGACTGCGATTCGACGTCAACTGCTCGATCCTGTTCACCGAGCTGCCTCTGCTGAAGCGGCCCGCGGCCGCGCGAGCCGCCGGGTTCGACGCGGTGGAATTCTGGTGGCCGTTCGCCGATCCGGTGCCCGGGGACCACGAGGTGGACGCGTTCATCCGGGCCCTTGACGACGCCGGCGTGCATCTCGCCGCCCTGAACTTCGCCGGGGGCGACCTGGCGGCGGGTGACCGGGGGCTGCTGTCCTTGCCGGACGGCGCTGCAGCGTTCTGGGACAACATCGACGTCTGCGTCGGCATCGCCGTCCGGACCGGCTGCACCGTGCTCAACGCGCTGTACGGGAACCGGGTGGACGGCGTACCAGAAGGGCTGCAGGATGAGCTGGCCCTGGAGAATCTCGCACTCGCCGCCCGGGCCGCCGTGCCCGGCGGGGCGACCGTGGTCGTGGAGGCGCTGAACTCCTATGACAGCCCGCGCGCTCCCCTGGTCTCCAGCCAGAGCGCGCTCGCGGTGATCAACGAGGTGCGAGCCAGGGACGGCCGCTCCAACATCGCGTTCCTCGCCGACCTGTATCACCTCGGCAAGATGGGCGAGGACCTGCCGGAGATGCTGGCCCGCGACGCCGCCGACATCGCGCACATCCAGGTCGCCGACGTGCCTGACCGCGGCGCTCCGGGAACGGGCGAGCTTGACTTCCAGGCCCTGTTCGGGCAGATCGCGGAGCAGGGTTACACGGGCTGGATCGGTTGCGAGTACAAGCCGTCGGATCCGGCGGACAGCTCGACGAGCTTCGGCTGGAGGTAACCGCGTGTGTCGAGAACCTGTCGAGGTCAGATGAGGTATGACCTGGTCGTCCGGTCCCGGCGGGCGGTGCTGCCGGACGGCACGCGGCCCGCGTCGGTCGCGGTCAGCGGGCCGGTCATCGCGACCGTCGGCGAGTACGGCGCGCGCCACGACGCGGATCGCGACGTCGACCTCGGTGACCTCGCGCTGCTGCCCGGCCTGGTCGACACCCACGTGCACGTCAACGAGCCCGGCCGGACCGAGTGGGAGGGATTCGCGACGGCGACCCGGGCCGCGGCGGCAGGCGGGGTCACCACGATCTGCGATATGCCGCTCAACTCGCTGCCGCCCACCACCTCGGTGGCGGCACTGACGGACAAGCGCGCGGCCGCGACCGGCAAATGCTGGGTGGACGTGGCGTTCTGGGGGGGTGCGGTGCCGGGCAACCAGGCGTCGCTGCGGCCCCTGCACGACGCCGGTGTGCTCGGGTTCAAGTGCTTCCTGCTCGACTCCGGCGTGCCCGAGTTCCCGCCGCTCGACGTGGCTGGCCTGCGGTCCGTGCTGAGCGAGCTAGCCAAGCTTGACGCGCTGCTGATCGTGCACGCCGAAGACGCGATGGAGATCAAGCCGGCGTCTGGGCGTGACTACGGCTCGTTCGTATCGTCCCGGCCGCCGGTGGCGGAGCGCCGCGCCATCGAGAAGGTGATCTCAGCCGCGGCGCGCACCGGGGCGCGGGCCCATATCGTGCACCTGTCCGCGGCGGAGTGCGTCGCCATGATCGCCGGGGCCAGGGCGGCGGGCATCCGGCTCACCGCCGAGACCTGCCCGCACTACCTGTACTTCGCCTCCGAGCAGGTGCCGGACGGGGCGACCGAGTTCAAGTGCTGCCCGCCGATCCGGGACTCGGTCAACCGGGAGGCGCTGTGGCGGGGCCTGGAAGCCGGCGTGATCGACTGCGTGGTCTCCGACCACTCGCCGTGCCCACCCGAGCTCAAGGCCCCGGGTTCGGGGGACTTCGGCGAGGCCTGGGGTGGTATCGCCGCACTCCAGCTCGGCCTGTCCGCGGTCTGGACGGTGGCACGGCGGCGGGGGCGGGCCCTAGACGACGTAGTGCGGTGGATGGCCGCGGCCCCGGCCGCGCTGGCCTGCCTGCGGGCCAAAGGCCGCCTGGCCGCCGGGTGCGACGCCGACCTGGTGGCGTTCGACCCGGACGAGAGCTACCTCGTGGACGCGGCCCGGCTGCAGCACCGGCACCCGGTCACGCCGTATGCGGGGCGGACGCTGACCGGACGCGTGCGGCAGACGTGGCTGCGCGGAACCTCGCTGCTCGATACTGAGAGCGGCGTGCCGGATGGTGAGCCAGTGGGCCGACTGCTGAAACGGGACTAAAGGGGAATGTATCTGGCTATGGATGAGCACCTTCTGCCCGACTTGCTCCGGCTGCGCGGATCGGTGGTGGCCGCGAGCGATGAGTTCTTCGCCGCCAAAGAGAACCTGATCAAACCGGACGCACCCGTCTTCGTGCCGCAGACCTACGGAGCCAAGGGACAGGTCTACGACGGCTGGGAGACCCGGCGCAGGCGCGGGCCCGGCGGGACGCTGCCGGACCGCACCGCCCGCGACTGGGTGATCGTCAGGCTCGGGGTACCCGGGGTGGTGCGCTCCATCATCGTCGACACCGCGCACTTCACCGGCAACTTCCCGCAGGCCTGTTCGGCGGACGCGTGCTCGGTGAGCGGATACCCGTCCTTCGGCGAGCTCGCGACCGATCCCGTTTCCGGTGGCCCAGAAGGAATCTGGCAGGAGATCGTGCCACGCGGCCTGCTGACCGGCGACCACCGGCACGCGTTCAGCGTGAGCTCCCGACGCAGGTTCACCCATGTCCGGCTGAACATCTTCCCCGACGGCGGCGTCGCCCGGCTGCATGTGCACGGTGAGGTAGTGCCGGATCCGGCCATGCTGACGGGCCTGACCTTCGACCTCGCGGCGCTGGAGAACGGCGCCGACGTGGCGTCCCACAGTGACCAGTTCTACTCCTCACCGCGCAACGCGATATCGCCGGGGCTCTCGCGGATCATGGGCGAGGGGTGGGAAACTCGCCGGCGCCGGAAGCCGGGGTATGAATGGCTGGTCGTCCGGCTGGCCGGGCACGGCGAGATCAACCTCGCGGAGATCGACACCTCCTGGTTCCGGGGCAACCAGCCCGACACCGCCTCGCTGCAGTCGCTGGACGCCAGTACCGGCGCCGCACTGACCGATGAGAACGCGTGGCATGATCTGCTGCCGCCCGTCAGGTTGCTGCCGGACACCCCGCACCGGTACCGCGTCTACGGCGCGCCAGCTACGCACGTGCGGCTGAAGATCTTCCCCGACGGCGGCGTGGCCCGGCTGCGGCTGTACGGGTCACTGACCGAGACTGGTCTGGCGGCCATGCGGCGCCGATGGGACGAGACCGCCTGACCGCATCACCTCACGAGAACGCGCCCTCGTGATGACAATGCCGAGCTGATCCGGATCTTCGACCTCATCTGGATCGGGTAGGCCACGTTTACTGCTTTGATGGCCATGGATCCGACGAGAACGCCGCCGCATGATCTCATAGGCCAGATGAGCCATGTGGTGATCGCTCCGGACAAGTTCAAGGGAACGCTGACCGCTGCCCAGGTAGCCGCGCACGTGGCGGCCGGGCTTGACCGGGCTTGCCCTGGGTTGAGGAACGTCCAGGTACCGGTGGCGGACGGCGGAGACGGCACCGTCGATGCGGCGGAGGCCGCCGGCTACCGCCGCGTTGAGCTGGGTGTGCGCGGCCCGACGGGCCGGGCCACCATGGCTGTCCTCGCTTTCCGCGACGGAACCGCCATCATCGAGTCTGCCCAGGCCAGCGGGTTGAGCAGGCTGCCGGGCGGCGTGGCGGCGCCGCTAACCGCCTCCAGCCACGGTGTCGGGGAGCTCATCGGTGCGGCGGTCGGGATGGGGGCGAAGCGGATCGTGCTCGGCTTGGGCGGCGTGGCGTGTACCGACGGCGGCGCCGGCCTGGTCACGGCGCTTGGCGCCCGGCTGCTTGACGAGTCAGGAGCCGAACTCCCGCCGGGTGGCGCGGCGCTGGCCCGGCTGCACCGGATCGACCTGTCCGGGCTGAGGGGCCTGCCGGGTACCGAGGTGATCGCGGCGACGGACGTGGATAACCCGCTGCTCGGCGAGCGAGGTGCGGCGGCGGTTTACGGGCCGCAGAAAGGCGCGTCGGCGCAGGATGTGGCGCGCCTGGAGGACGGCATGCGCCGCTGGGCCGACGTGGCCGAGCAAACGCTGGGGCGCGCGGCCAGGGACGAGCCGGGCGCCGGCGCCGCAGGCGGCCTTGGCTTCGCGATGCTGGCATTCCTGCGCGCGAGGACGCGACCTGGCATCGAGCTGATGCTGGACCTGCTCTCCTTCGCCGCTCACCTGCCAGGCGCCCGGCTGGTCATCACCGGGGAAGGCGCGCTTGACCGGCAGACCCTGCACGGCAAGGCTCCGGCCGGGGTGGCCCGCGCGACCGCCGCAGCGGTACCAGGCGTGCCGGTGGTAGCGGTGGCCGGAATCTGCTCGCTGAGTCCTGACCAGCTCCGCTCGGCGGGTATCTTGGCGGCTTATACACTCGCCGACATCGAGCCTGACCTGGCCCGCTGTCGCGAGCAGGCCGGCCCGCTGCTGGAAGACCTGACGGTCAACCTGGCCCGCGACTGGATCGTGACATAGCCTCTGGCGGTACTGGCCGACTGTCGCAGCGGCCGACGGTCGCAGTCGGCGGGGATTCGACGTGGCGGCAACAGTTCGATCATGATGGAAACCTATGTATCTGAGTCTGACGCCCTTGAGCTCGACGAATCTGCCCGACGTGGTCGGTCACTGGGCCCGCGGCAGCGGGCTGGAGATCATCCTGCTGCTGACCGGCGCGATCCTGCTGACCCGGTTCGCGACCTGGCTGGGCGACCAGATCACGACCCGGATCGACGCCAACGCCCGCGAGACGGACGCCCTGGTTGCCACGGAGGCCTCCAAGCACCGGCACGCGGTGGCGTCCGTGATCACCTGGGCCACGCTGGTGATCATCTATTGCGCAACCGGCTTGGCCGTCCTGGCCCGACTCGGTATCCCCCTGACCAACCTGGTCGCCCCGGCCGCCGTGGCGGGCGTGGCGCTGGGGTTCGGGGCCCAGCGCATCGTGCAGGACCTGCTGGCCGGCTTCTTCATCATCACCGAGCGCCAGTACGGCTACGGCGACCTCATCCGCCTGTCGGTGCCGGGCATCGGTGAGCCGGCCATCGGGACCGTCCAGGACCTCAACCTCCGGGTGACCACGGTGCGCACCATCGACAACGAGGTGGTCATCACGCCCAACGGGCAGATCAGCCAGGTGACCAACCTGTCCCGCGACTACTCCCGGGCCGTGGTGGACGTGCCCGTGCCCGCCACCGTGGACGTCAACCACGTCAGCGACCTGCTGAAGACGATCGGAGAGGAGGCCTTTAAGGACGAGGAGCTGCGCGACTTGCTGCTTGACGCGCCGACGGCAATGGGCGTGCAGAGCCTGGACGTGGACCACTTCCAGCTTCGCGTGGTGGCCAGGACGCTGCCCGGCCAGCAGTTCAAGGTCGGGCGGATACTGGGCGTCCGGATCGCGGCGGGGCTCCGTCGCGAGGGCATTTACCTGCCGCCCAGCCTGGAAAACGCGGAACCAGATGGCACCTCCAACCCCTCCAATGCCTCCGGTGCCGCCGGTCCCCCCGACCCCTTCGGCCCCTCAGCACCTGCCGGAACTGACTGATGCGAGCGATGCAACGGATACGGACCTCCACCTGGATCCTGATCGCCGTCTTCGTGGTCACCCTGGCGGTCTACCTCTGGGTCAGGCCTCCCCCGACCTCGGCCAGTTCCCCCGCGACCACTTCCACCACCCCCGCCGTGGTGACGCCGACCACCTTCACGCCGACCGTCCCGCCCACTAGCCCGGCAGCCAAGACCAGCTCGCCGCACCCGTCCAAGACACCAAGCCCGACCGCTAGCGTCGCCCCGACCTCGACCTCGACCTCGTCGCCGTCCTCGGTCGCGACGCCCGCCCCGTCAGCCACGCTCCCTGCGACACCCTAGTGAGCGTTTGAAAACCGGTCGGCGGTCGGGGTATCTCGTAGTCGCGGACGGTGCGGCGGTGGCGCATCCGAGCCTCGCTCGACCGTCTCGATCAGCTGATCGGTGGAGTAGCTCGGCGTCAGCGACCGCGCGGCCGCCGTGGCCGAGGCGTTCCACCGGTGACTGCTCACCCCGCAAACGCCAGAGCGGTCGTAACGGGTATCCGGGCAGGTGGTCGTGAGAGGGGCTGGGTGGTGGCTGACTGCGTGGCTAATCGAGCAGTTCGCGGAGGGCGAGGCGGACCGCGAGGGCCTGCTGCGACATGGCCTGGATCTCGGCGATGCCGTGCTCGTCAGCGGCGGTGCGGGCGAGCATATCCAGGTGCTGGCCGCTGAGCTCGGCCAGCGCCGCGGCCTGCTGCCAGTCCCGGTAAGCGGCGTCTGCCTCGCGGACCTCGGCCGCGTAACGCTCCAGCGCCGCGACCCGGGCCGCGACACTTGAGTCGGCGAGCTTGGCGGCCTGGAACTGGCGGTCGAGCAGCGCGGTGGTTACCGCGCCCGCGTTGGCCGCGGACAGCTCAGCCCGCCGGGCACGGAGCCGGCCCTGCTCGCGCAGCGCGAGGGCGATGTCCCATTCCTGACCGGCTAGGGCCGCGCCCGCGGTGGCCTCATCCAGCAGGCCGGCCCGGTAGACCTCCGAAGAGGTCACGGCGTCGACCGCATCTTGCGCGCGCCGCAGCAGCACCCTGGACCGGGCGTCGAAATCGGCCGCGGTCAGGTAACGGCCGTGGTAGGTTCGTGCGGCCATCTCGGCCGGCACCTTACCGTCGCGCTGCCCGAAGCGGACGATCCGGGCGCCGAGGACCACCGAGGTGACGATCGCGATGATTTCCGCGAGAAACAGGGCGCAACGCCCCAAGGCGGATTCCCAGCCGGCCGGCACCTGGAAGATCAGCACCCCGATGGCTAGCGGGGTCGCGCCGAAGACCGCGATAACCGCGGCGGCGGTCATGCCGGTGACCGCGCCGTCGATCGTGGCTCCGCGCTGGCCGGGATCGGTCGGCAGGTAGTCGCGATGCCGGACGGGCCGGTTCCAGTGCGCGGGGGTCAGGAGCGTGCCGGGAGCGGTCAGCAGCGCCCGATCGGAGCGGGGGATGCCAGGGTCGACGGCCGGACGCCGCAGCAAGGCACCGGTCCAGGCTGGGTGGTGCTGGTCATCCATCGGCCGGCTCCTGTTCCGTACACCCGTAGCCGCGAAAGCCGGGCGGTAGGGCAGGTGAGTTCCCCCAGATTATCGCGCGGCGCGGCTCTTTGCGGCCCGCGCGTATTCGGCCAGGGCCGAGGCGACGGCGTCGTCTGGCGACGGCAGGGCGCGAGCACGGTCAAGCGCGGCCTGGCGCATCCGGGTGGCCAGCGCGGGATCGGTGAGCACCGCGCGCACCGCGCGGGCGAGCTGGTCCGGGTCGCCCGGAGGGACCAGGAGGGCGGCATCCTCGCCGGTGAGTTCCGGTGTACCGCCGACGCGGGTGGCGACGACCGGCGCCCCGGCGCGGAGCGCCTCCTGCAGGATGAGCGGCTGGCCTTCCCACCCGCTGGGCAGCACGAAAACGGCGGCGGCGGCCAGCAGCGCGGGCACGTCGTCGCGGTGACCGGGGAACCGGGCGTCGAGGTGCAGCGCGGTCGCCTGTTTCTTCAGCTCGGCCTCCAGAGGTCCTTGGCCGACGATGACAAGCACGGGCTCGGGCTTGATGTCCCGCCAGCTGGAGGCGGCCTCGAGCAGGGTGCTGAAGCCCTTCTGGGGGGCGAGACGGCCGACGGCCAGGACAAGGGGCCGGGCCGGGTCGGCGTCCGTCACCGCCGGCATCCGCACGGGTCCTTGGCTCGTCCCCCGGGCTGGCTGAGCCGCGGAAACGCTATGGGCGGGCACGCTTCCCAGCGGGCGTTCCCCAGGGGAATCTGGGGCAGCAGCGCCGTCGGTACGAAGGGTCGGCACCGGGATGGAGTAGGCGGGGACCGGGGCGTGGGCGACCCGGCGGGCGCCTGCGGCGCACATCCGCTGTTCCAGGTCCTCCGAGACGCACAGCACGGAGTCCGCGCGGCGCGCGACGATCAGCTCGAGCACCCGGTAGATCGCGCCGGTGACACCGCCCGCGGCGGGCGCGTTGTGCACGGTGACGATCAGCGCGGGCCTGGCATCGTACACACTGGGCCGGACGAAGGCCGCCGCGATCGCGGCCAGCGCGCCGGCCCGCAGGCCATGCGCGTGCACCACGTCGGGCCGCCAGGCCCGGACCAGGCGGCGCAGCCGCCGGATCGCCCCCAGGTCACGGAGCAGGCGCGGCCGGTCCGCGATGTCGACCGCGGTGAACCCGACGCCGGCGACCGCGCTGAAGCCGAAGTCGCGATCGGTCTGAGCAGGCCCGAACACCTCGCCGGGCACGCCCCGCGCCGCGCAGCCGGCCGCGAGCATGAGCACGTGCCGTCCGGTGCCGCCCGTGCTGGTGCCCAGCACGAAGGCGACCTTCACGTCCGGACCACGCGGCGGACCGCCGCGCGCAGGTCCCCACCGTCCGCCCATGCCAGCACCGCGAAGAAGGCCACCAGCACGGCGGCGCTGGCGAGCAGCGTGACGGCCACGTTCGGCAGGAAACCCGTCACCCGCACCCCGGCCGCCACGCCCAGGCCGGCCGCGGCCCCGGCCAGCGCGCCGGCCAGCCCGGCGAGCGCGGCGCGCGCGCAGCCGCGCAGCGCCGCTGGCCCGCGGACCCGGCGGACTAGCACGAGCAGCGCGATGCCGGACGCGGTGAGCCCGATGGTCGTACCCGCCCCGAGCCAGGGCACGACCGCTGATCGTGACACGAACGGCACGATCAGCAGGTCCGCGACGATCACCAGCAGCCAGCCGCCGCTGACCGCCACGGCGGCGGCGCGGCTCCGCCCGTCGGCGTACAGCACCCGGGACAGGTTCGCCGTCAGGCCGTACCCGACGAGCCCGGGCGCGAACGCGGCCAGCGCGATCGCCAGCTGCCGGGCGTCTGCCGCCTGGCCGACGTGGGACTGGAACACCCGGGCCAGCGGAATACAGGTACCCGCCATTCCTGCCACCCCCAGCCACGACGCTACGGTCACGGCTCGGGTCGAGGTGGCGCTGGTGGCGTCAAAACGGTCGTCACGGGCGGCCAGCTCGGGGAAGGCGCTGGTCGCGATCGGCACGGCCAGCACGGCGTACGGCACGAAGAACACCGCCCAGGCGAAGCTGTAGAGAACCAGCGCACCGCTGCCGCCGCGGGAGTTGGCGAGCACGATCACTACGGCCACCGAGGCGTCCTGGGCGATAAGCGTCGAAACGCCCGCGGCCGCCAGCGACCGCACTCGCGCTCCCACCCCGGCCGGGAACCGCAGCGCGGGCCGCAGCCTGAGCCGCAGCCGGACCGACGGGATAAGCGGAGTGGCGACCAAGGCCGCGACGCCCACGGTCGTTCCCGCGGCCAGGACCACCCACGCCAGGGTGGGCACCGGCCTGATCATGTTCTGGTAGCCGTTGCCCGCCTCGCCGAACCAGAAGTACGCGCCGATGACGACCAGGCTGGAAAGCACCGGCGCCAGCGCGGGCGCGGCGAACCGGCGGTGCGACTGCAGGATGCCGTACAGCACGACGGCCAGACCGTACAGCAGGATCTGCGGCGCGAACACCATGAGCATCCGCGCGCCCATCGCGACCATGGCAGCCCGCGGGCAGCCGGGCGTCCCGCCGAGCAGCACCGACACGAGCGGCTGTGCGGTCACCGCGACCAGGGCGCTGACCGGGACGAGCAGCAGCACCGCCCAGCTCAGCAGCGCGGAGGAGGTCTGCCGCACCTGCTCACGGTCCGGGGCCTGCGCCCGGGCGGGACCTGCCAGCACCGGCACCACGACCGCGGTGAGCGCGCCGCCCATGACGATGTCGTAGATGATGTTCGGCACCATGTTCGCGGTGGTGTACGCGGTGCCGAGGCAGGATGCCTGGACGGTGTGCGCGAACACCACCTGGCGGCCGAACCCGATCACCCGCGCCAGCATCGTGATGGCGCCGATCAGCACCGCGGCCCGGCCTATCCCCCCGCTCCGTTGCCGAGCACTCCCCCGCTCGGCCACGGGCACGGTCACTCGTCCGGCGGCGCTGGGTCGGGTACCTGCTTCACGGGCCGCCTGCCCAGCATGTCGAGCCAGCGCAGGGCCGGGGTGCGCTCGATCACCTTGGTGAAGCTGACCTTCTCGCTGGCAGCGGTCAGCCCGGCGATCCCGGCGAGCAGGACGAGCCTGGCCGGCCGGGGCAGGCAGGCCGCGCGCGCACCGAGCAGCGCGCCGAGGGCGTTCGCGCCGGCGTCGCCGAGCATGGCGCGCTCGCCGAGGTCCTCAGGGAGCAGGGCCAGCGCGGCCGCGACCGGGGCTACGGTGCCGATCGCCCCCGGGGCCCCGAGCGCGACCGCGACCTTGATGGCCCGCCCGGGCCGAAGGTCGAACAGGTTCACCAGGTTCGCGCCCCCGGCGACGAGCCCGGCGTTGAGGACTACGTCCGTGGCCGGGCCGCCAGCCACCACGGCGCTGAGGATACCGGTGACGCCGATGCCGCCCAGCTTCACCGCTCCTGTGGTCACCTCACCGTGACCCAGCGCGCCGAGATGCCCGCGGAACCCGCGCCGGTCCCCGGAGCCCGCCAGGTCGTCATAGGCCCCGAACGCCGCCGCTCCGACCGCGGCCACGATCATCGCCATGTCGGCGCGAAGCGAATAGCCCCTTCGCGCTGTCCGGCCCCTACCGGAGCCCACGGCCCGCACGCCCGCCTGGGCCAGCACGCCCGCGATCGCCCCGGCCGCGACAGCAGGTCCCTCGAGCAACGTGACCGGCTCACCCCGGTGGTTGGTCCGTGACCATGTCTTGACGCCGCCGGGAGGACGACGGTTCAGGGCAGAGTACGTCAGCCTGGCGGCGCCCGCCGCGGTCGCGCCAGCCGCATATTCCGCGAACCTCACCTGCTGCTCCAATCGGCGTAGTAGCTGGAATCCCCCTCCTTCAGTTCAGGCGGGGGAGGATGTCAAGTTTTGGCTTTCTTCGACGAGGTGGGCGTGGGGGTCGGTGACGCCGACGCCGACGCGGACGGCGTGGGCGCGGGACTCGGGGCGACGGCGTTCGCGCCGTTGCCCGCGAAGCCGTAGCTCCCGGCCTTGCCTCCGGCCAGCAAGATGGCCAGCGCCTGGATCACCACGCTCTGCCCGGACGCCAGGTCCGCGTCATCGACAGTGGACACCTGGTTGGCCACGTTGTTCGACCGCAGGATCGCGATCGGGCTGCCCGGACCCGAGCCCGCCGATGAGCCCGCGACCACGGTGGCCGAACTCGCGGCCGCCAGCTCGGCGACCAGCGGCGGAAGCACCTGGTCCAGCGGGTCCGCGGTGCCGTCGGACGGCACGTTCTGCGGGGTCACGACGACGACGAGGCTCGCCTGGGTGGCGGGCTGCCCAGTGGTGTTGAGGAACCCGGACGAGGCGTAGGCCGCGAGCATCGTCTGCGCGTTGCTGCTCTCATCGGCGCTGCCTGACGGGGAGCTGGCCGGCTGGTAGCTGGCCGGCTGGTCCGCGGCCGATTTCGATGACTTGGCCAGGATCTCGCTGGCGATCACCTGCACGGCCTGCTGCTGGTAGCTTCCGCTGTTAGCCAGCGAGATGTCGGCGGAGTGAGCCACATCAAGGTTGGTCTGGTTCAGGCGGTCCTGGGTGGTACTGCTGGTGTCGAAGAACTCCGGCTGCAAAGCGATCTGCCCGGTCACGCTGGCCCCCGCGTCGGCGGCAGCGGCGGTGATACCGCTGACGACCGTGGACTGCGCGCCCGGCTCGGTGATGATCAGGAGCCGCTGGCCGGTCAGCAGATCCCGCAGGACGGCGGGCTCGACCGCCTGGGCGTATGCCTCACCCTGGTTGGCCTGCGCCTGGGCCGTGGCGAGCTGACCGCGGGTCTGGTCATATTCGTTCTGCAGCTTGGCGGTGGTGTGGTTCAGGATGTTGTAGGTGGGACCTTGCAGCTCGGCGGCGCCCAGCACGATCCCGATCGCCAGCGCGAGGAACACCGCCACGATGGAGACAAGGTGGTAGCGAAAGTCGATCACTAGAATTTCCCGGTCAGCCAGTAGGTGAATGAATGCCAGGTCGCTTCGACGTACCTGGCCAGGATGGGGCTAGCGGGCGAGAACACCACGGCGACGAACACGGTCACCGCCGCGGCGAGCACCAGCACGAGCAGCGACCAGCTGGAGATCCGGCTCTGGTACAGCTGGTGCACGCCCCGGGCGTTGACCAGCTTTCCCGCCACCCGCAGATGCGTGATGAACGTGCTCGACATTCCCGGGCGGCCCTTGTCCAGGAACTCCTCAAGCGTGTGATGCGTGCCCACCACCACGATCAGGCTGGCCCCCTTGGCGTCGGCCACGAGCAGCGCGACATCCTCGCTCGTGCCGGGCGCCGGGCAGGTGACGGCGTCCAGGCCGAGCTCGCGAACCCGGGCCAGCCCGGGCGCACGGCCGTCCGGATAGGCGTGCACCACGAGTTCCGCGCCACAGCACAGTGACTCGTCTGATACCGAGTCCATGTCACCGAAGATGGCGTCGGGCTGGTACCCGGCCTCGATCAGCGCGTCCGCGCCACCATCCACGGCCACCATCACCGGCTTGTACTCACGGATATAGGAGCGCAAGGCGGCGATGTCCTCGCGGTAGTGGTACCCGCGCACCACCACCAGGACATGCCGGCCGTTCATCTCCGTTTCCATCTCGGGGGCCGGGATGCCGTGGGTGAGCAGTTCGTGCTCGCGCCGCAGGAACTCCAGGGTGTTCGCGGCGAACGACTCGATCTGCACCGCGACCATGTCCTTGGCCTCGGCCATCGCCGTCTGCACCGACTCATCGGTCAGCGGCGTTCCCTTGGCGACGACCGTCTCGCCGACGTACAGGGTCTCGTCGTCCAGCCGGACCGTGGTGCCGTCGGCGACTTTGACGAGCACGTCCTGCCCGACTCCGTCCACGACCGGGATGCCCGCCTCGAGCAGCAGCTTGGGGCCGAGGTTCGGGTAGCGCCCGGTAATGCTGACCGAGACGTTGACCACGGCGGCGACCTTCCGCCTGATCAGCTCCTCGGCGCTGACCCGGTCCAGGTCGGAATGATCGATGATGGCGATCTCGCCGGGATTGAGCCGCTTGGTGATGTTCTTCGTCCGGCGATCCACCCGGGCCACAGCGATGATGCCGGGCGGCGTCACCTCAGCCTTACCCCGCGTTAGTAGCGGAATCTTCACGAACGGTACCTTCATCGAGTTACATCCTGCCAGAGCCGTTAACCCCCTACGGCCAGGTTCGCAACTACGGCGTGTCACTCATCTTGCAACGAAGCGTCACTATGTATCGCGGACGGTGCGCCGAAAGCTACCACCTGAACCTGAAACTTCGCTGTGAGGAGGAATAGCCGGAGGCAGCCGGGGCACGCGGCGGGACGATGACGCTCAGGCAGCGGAGCCTGGGGGTCCGGGGAAGCGATCGGGTAGTGTTGGAATCGTGATAAAGGTGGCGCGGTTTACCGAGGCCGAGGCGGAAGCGCAGGTCCACGGTATCTGCTTCAAGACAGGCCCGCCGGAACGAGTGGGCGTCGAACTCGAATGGCTAGTGCGTGATCGCCACGATCCCACCCTGCCGGTACAGGCGGAATGGGTCGCGGCGACGCTGTCTGGGTTCGGATCCTCGAACCCGCCGAATGGCCAGGATGACCCGGAACAGGCCCGCAGGCTCGTTCGGAATCCCTATTTTCCTTCTCTTCCCTCTGGCGCCTCGCTCACCGTCGAGCCTGGCGGGCAGCTTGAGCTGAGCTCGGCGCCCGCGGCTACGCTCGGTGAGCTTCTTGAGGTGACTGGGCGTGACCTGACCGCCCTTCGCGACGCGGCCGCTGGTGTCGGGCTCGAGCTTTGCGGCTACGGCCTCGATCCGCTGCGACCGCCTCGGCGCGTCCTTGACCTCCCGCGGTACGTCGCGATGGAGAAATTCTGGGACCGCGAAGGCCCGTGGGGCCGCCAGATGATGTGCGGCACCGCGTCCGTCCAGGTCTGTGTGGACGCCGGCGAGGACAGCACGGGCGGATCCGGATACCGTTCGCGCTGGCGGCTCCTGCACGCGATCGGGCCGGTGCTGGTCGCGGCGTTCGCCAACTCCCCGCTCCGTGACGGGAAGCCGACCGGCTGGCGCTCGGCCAGGCAGCAGGTGTGGGCACACATGGATCCGGGCCGCACCCGGGCGCCTGCGAACAGCGGCGACCCACGGGACGCATGGACCGCCTACGCCCTGGACGCCGAGCTCATGTGCGTCCGGGAGCCCGACATGGCGGACTGGACCGCGCCGGCCGGGCTGACCTTCCGCGACTGGCTGCGTGGTCGCCCGGCCACGCTGCGTCCGCCGACCCCCGAGGATCTCGACTATCACCTGACTACCCTGTTCCCGCCGGTCCGGCCGCACGGACACCTGGAGCTGCGGATGATCGACGCGCAGCTCGGCGACGGGTGGATCGTACCCACGGCCGTCGTGGTGGCGCTGGCCAGCGACGCACGAGCCGCCGAGGCCGCGATGGCGGCCGCCGAACCGGTATGGGCGCAATACGGGGATGCCGAAGACGTCATAGGGTCGATGGGGCCGTGGCTGCGGGCGGCCAGGTGGGGCCCCGCCGACCCGACCATCAGCCGGGCCAGCAAGCAGTGCTTCGAGGCGGCCGAAGCGGCGCTGAGCCGCTCCGGCGCGCCCGCCCCCATCCGGCAGGCGGTCGCCGACTTCACCGAGCGCTACGTACTGAAAGACCGATGTCCGGCTGACGACCAACTAGAGGAGCTTCATGACCGAGCTTGACGCCGATACCGAAACGGGCACCGCCGAGACCCTGCGGGAGCTGATCGGCAGGGAACTGACGGGCGCGCGGGAGCGGACGTCGCTGCTCACCGACTGCGTGGACGAGGCCGACCTGGTCCGGCAGCACTCGCCGCTGATGTCGCCGCTGGTCTGGGACCTCGCGCACATCGCCAACCAGGAAGAGCTCTGGCTGCTGCGCGAGGTCGGCGGCCGCGACT
>Ga0302180_10001166_pt1 | contig 21144 bp, 14 predicted proteins | sample I_Palsa_E3_2_FD_200575 | JGI IMG/M metagenome (GOLD analysis project Ga0302180, IMG submission 200575) | Peat permafrost microbial communities from Stordalen Mire near Abisko, Sweden - I_Palsa_E3_2 | ecosystem: Environmental > Terrestrial > Soil > Palsa > Peat permafrost | place: Sweden... | reverse complement strand
TTTGCGCAACGATCTCGAGGGCCTCGGCAACTCGATCGCGGTTCGGTTGCAGGGTCGTGCCAGTAATCGCGATGCAATCGGTTCGATCGTCACCATCGAATCCGGTGCGCCGCGGCAGACAAAATTCATTTCCGCCGGCTCTGGATTTGCCTCGCAGCACACCAAGGAATTATTTTTCGGCCTGGGCGAGGCGACGGAGGTGATCTCCGTCTCGGTGCGTTGGCCGACTGGAGTGACCGAGCGCCACGACCATGTTCCGGTGAACCATCGCGTAGAAATCGAGGAAGGTGGGAAAAGCTTCGAAGCGACAGCGTACGCGCCGCGCCGGGCGCAGGCTGAAACGTCGGCTGTTAAAGCTTTGTATTCGTCGCCGGCTGGCGCGGTGCAGACCTGGCTGATTGCGCCGCTATTCGGCCCGGACATCAAACTTCCGGACCTGGGTGGGGAAATGCGCTCTTCGAGCGCTCTGCGGGGCCAAACGGTTCTGCTCTCTTTCTTTCGCCTCGACTGCAACGACAGCCGGGAGCAACTTGAGCGATTGCAGAAAGCCTCTGCCAGGTTCGCCGCCGCGGGAGTGTCGATTCTCGCAGTTGCCTTAAATTCCGGCCCTGACCGTGCTGCCATCAAAGACTTCGCTTTGTCCGCAGGCATCGCTTTCCCGATCCTTATGGGCGATGACCGCACGGCAGGGGCGTGGAATATTCAGTGCCGTTATTTGTTCGATCGGCGGCGCGACATGAATCCCCCGATCTCGTTCCTGCTCGATAAAAGCGGGGCAATCGTCAAAATTTACCAGGGATTGGTCGCGCCCGAGAATGTGACCGATGACTGCAAGTCCTCCCCGACAACTGCCGAGCAGAGGTTCGCGCGGGCGATGCCGTTTCCCGGTCCCTACTACGGAAATCCCTTCACCCGCGACTACTTCACCTATGGGATCGCGTTTGTGGAGTATGGCTACGTCGACGAAGCGCGAGCCGCGTTCCAGAGGGTGGTCGACGCAAATCCAACCCACGCCGGCGCTTGGTTCAATCTCGGCACAATTTATCTGAACCAGAAACACTACACCGAAGCCCGCAATTGTTTGCGCGAGGCCGTCCGCTTGAATCCGACGGACGCCGACGCCTGGAACAATCTCGGGATGATTTCGGGCGAGGAAGAAAAATACGAAGAGGCGCTCGAAGAGTTTCGCCAGGCCGTCTTCGCGAATCCGAATTACCTGCTGGGGTTGCAAAATATGCTGCGCATCTACCAGTACCAGGCCCGTCCCGCCGACGCACAGAAGGCCTTGGAAGAACTGATCGCGCGGGCGCCGAACAATTCTGACCTGCACCTCGGACTCGCCATGGCCCTTCTAGCGGGGAAAGATAGTGCGCGCGCCCTGAAGGAACTCGAAACTGCGGTGCGGCTTCGCCCGGACAACACCGACGCTATCAATAACCTGGGGGCGCTTCTGTTGCGCATGGGGCGAGCTCCGGAGGCATTAGCGCGCTTTGAAGAGTGCCGGCGACTGGCTCCCGACTTCGACCGCCCCTACATCAATGCAGCGCTGATTTACAAAGCGGCGGGCCAGCCGGCGAAAGCCCGGGAGCTGCTCGATGAATTTCTGGCGCGGCACCCCGATAACGCGGATGTGAGGAGCGCACGAGAGAAGATCGGTCCATGATCCAGTCCTTGACCACTCGAATCATTCTTTCAGGTCTGCTGGCTGCGGTGTTTCTTGCCGCCGGTTGTGCGGCCGCGGATGAAACCGGCGTCGTCTCCGGGACTGTGCGCGATGCGGAAGGCAAGCCGCTCGCTGGAGCGAACCTGACCCTGACCGGCGATCGGCCGGCTTCGATTCGGATGTCAACGACCAGCGGAACGGAAGGGAGCTATCGCTTCACCGGACTCACCCCGGGCAGCTATCACCTCGCGGCGCAGATGACGGGATTCGCCTCGACCGAACCCGAGGTCATTGACATATCCGCTGCTTCCGTCTCGGTAGCTGTGGATTTCAAACTGATGCCCGAGTCTCTGTTGCCGCAATCGGCCGCAGGTGAATCCAGCGCAAACATAGCGCCGGAACCCCGGACTCCTCCTAAGTTTGCGGCGGCGGGAGTCCGCGGTCTGATCGACCCGGGCGGCTACTCCGCCGCCGCGAACGCGGCTGCCACCTCTGGTCTGATCGAGGGGATCGCCGGGATCAAACGCGCCGGCAACGGAATCGGCGCCCTGACTGCAGCGAGTTGGCCCTGCGGTGTCGAAGCCCAATTGGAGACGGCGGTTCGAGCGAACCCGAATCAGGCCGAGGCGAATCGCCGTCTGGGCGAGTTTTACATTGCTCACGGTCAGCCGAACCAAGCCATTCCTTTTCTGCAGAAGGCTCGTGAGATCGACCCTGCCGACGACCTTGCTGCCCGCGACCTTGGGGTGGCGTGGATCGAGAGCGGGCAGTTCGATTCGGCCCGCCAGTGGCTGACTGGACTCGCTGAGAGACTCCCCACTCCTGAGATTCACCGCCTTCTGGCGCGCGCTCTGGAAGGGGCCCGAATGTTTCCGCAGGCAGCCGAACAGTATCACCTCGCTGCCGACGATGAACCGAGTGAGGAGAACTTCTTCGGCATGGGCTACGAACTGATTCTCGCGGGACTGCCTGCGGAGGCCGCAAACGCCTTTCGGCTGGGGCTAAAGCAGCATCGGCAGTCGATCCAGTTGCTGATCGGAGCCGGCACGGCGGAGTTCTTGCAGGGGCACAGCTCCGAAGGGCTAGTTTCATTCTTGCAAGCCTCGGACTTGAACCCCTCTGATCCGCGGCCGTATTCGTTCCTATCGAGCGCTTCTGGAATTTCCGAAGCGGAAGGCGACAGAGTTCGCCAGGCCCTCAAACGCTTCCTCGATCTCGCGCCCGGCAACGCGGAAGCCTCGTATTTTTACGCAGTTAGCCTCGCAAAAAGCCCCGATGCTCAGGAAGCCGCGGTTGCCGCCAGTGTGGAGGCAGGGCTCAAGCGTGCCCTCGCGCTCAATCCGGCCCTCGCCAAAGCCCATATGCAACTTGGGGTGTTCTATGGCGAGCGCGGCGACCACAAGGATGCGGCAATCGAATATGAGGCTGCCGTTCGCTTGGCTCCGGGCCTCAAGGAAGCGCACTACCGCCTGGCTGGGGCGTATCGGCGAACCGGCCGACCAGAACTTGCCGCGCGGGAGATGCAGTTATTCCTTCAGGCACGAGCCTCGGAAAGTGCCGGGGCCGGTGATTCTGATATCGGAATTGAACAATTCCTGTCAGTGATCGAGCCTCCGGGTTCCCCAAAGGATGGTGCCGGGAAGTGCCCGGTGGGAGCTCGCTGACCATCAGGCTGGGGTTGGCGTTTCTGAAGATCAGCGTATGGAAGCGTATGGAAAGATGGGTTGACAGGATGTTGTGGGTATCGTTACAGTAATGGTTAACGTAGCTCTGTTTACTGGGGATTTGCCATTATGGGAAGTGCGGACGACCTGATCGTAGTTAGCGGTGCGGGTGGCTTTATCGCCGGAGCCCTGGTGGCCTCCCTTCGGGCGCAGGGTTACAAGCACATTCGCGCGGTGGATGTTAAGCCCTTGGATCACTGGTACCGGCGCTTCGAAGATGTTGAGAATCTGTCTTTGGATCTGAACGAAAAGCAGAATTGCGAAGTCGCAACGCGGGGGGCGCACGAAATTTACAACCTGGCTGCCAACATGGGTGGCATGGGTTTCATCGAGAAAAACAAAGCCCTGTGCATGCTCTCGGTGCTGATCAACACCCATATGCTGCAAGCGGCCGTGAAGCATGGAGTGGTTCGGTATTTCTATTCCTCCTCGGCTTGTGTCTACAACGGCGACAAGCAAAAGAGTTTTGCAGCGTCGATGCTGAAGGAAGAAGATGCCTACCCTGCGTTGGCTGAGGATGGATACGGCTGGGAAAAGCTATTTTCTGAACGCATGTGCCGCCATTTCCGCGAAGACTACGGTCTTTATACGCGAGTGGCACGCTTCCACAATGTGTACGGGCCTTGGGGAACATGGTTCGGCGGGCGCGAGAAAGCCCCGGCGGCAATCTGCCGGAAGGTGATTGAGGCAAAGCTGAGCGGCAAACACAAAATAGAAATCTGGGGCACGGGACATCAGACCCGCAGTTTCATGTATATCGACGACTGCATCGCAGGGGTCCAGAAGATCATGAATTCAGACATTCTGGAGCCGATCAATCTCGGATCGAGTGAAGCGGTGAGCATCAACCAGTTAGTCGATCTTGTCGAACAGATCGCCGGCATCCGTCTGGAGCGTAAGTATGACCTGGGGGCGCCGCAAGGAGTCAACGGGCGCAACAGTGACAATACTCGGATCGAGAAAGAGCTGCGATGGCAGCCCAGCACGCCACTGCAGGCTGGCTTAGAGAAGACCTACGCCTGGATCTACGACCAGTACATCGCCCGCGAGCAGGGTGCGGCGGGTGTGGTGAAAGAATTCGCCGCCTTGTCATCTTAGGCCAGGGGCCACGGCGTCACTCACATGCAGAAGATGACGAAAACGTGGGACTATCTGATCGTCACGGCGGCGAACGATCAGCAGGCCGAAGCTTACGACATTCAAATTCAACAGCGCCGGGAATCCGGCGAACTCCAGCAGATTCGCCATTGTCTTGTGGTTCCCGACATTGACGGCCAGCGGATCGGGAGTGGGGGAAGCACTCTCCATTGCATTTACCAAGTCCTGTGCCGCGAGCGGCGGGGCATTGGTCCTGCCAGTTTCGAGCAAGCTGAGGCGATTCTTGGCGGTCTCCGAATTCTGATCATCCATGCCGGTGGCGACTCCCGCCGCCTTCCCGCCTATTCGCACTGCGGCAAAATGTTTGTCCCCCTCCCCGCCAAGGGGTTCGCCTCGGTTGCAACCTCACTTTTCGACCGGCTCGTGCCCGAATTTCTCGCTCTTCCAAAAGCGGATTCGGGGCAAGTCGTGGTGGCTTCGGGCGATGCTCTGGTTCTATTCGACCCTTCCGGGGTAAGATTTCGCCGTCCCGGCATCACTGCGCTGGCGTCGTTTGCGTCGCCGAATGAAGCAGCGCATCACGGCGTGTTTTGTGCCCATAAGGATGGTTCGGTGCGAAGGTTCTTGCAGAAGCCGTCCCCGGAAACGCAGGTGGCCACCGCAGCCGTCAACGAAGCTGGCTTTTCCGTGCTTGATCTGGGAGTCATGAGTTGCGACGCGGGCGCAGTCGTGCAATTGATGCGCGCGTTCTTCGAACCAAGGTCGCAGGGAGACGGCGAACCCGTCCTGGTGTGGAAAACCGGAGCGCACGCTGCGCTGCTTTCCCACGGCGTTGATCTCTACCGGGAGATTTGTTGTGCGTTGGGGACGGATACGACTCTCGATCACTATCTTCGAAGCGTTCGCGGCGCCGGTTCCACCGTGGATCGCCCGCTTCTCGCGGAATGGTTTCATTGCCTGCGACAGATCCCATTCAATCTCGACATTGTGCCGCGTTGCCGTTTTTTTCATTTCGGCACAACTCGTCAGTTGATTACGAGTGGAATCGCATTGCTTGCCGAAGACTCGGGCGGGCCGGCACCGACCACACTGGTCTTGAATAGCGATATCAACTTTGAAATCAAGGCGGACCACGCGTGGATCGAGAGCTGTTTTGTTGCCGATATGTTGACCCTCGACGGATTCAATACCGTCGTTGGAGTCAATGTCGTGGCGCCTCTCAGACTCCACAAGGGAGCCTGTTTGGACATATCCCTCGGCATCAGTCGCAAAGGCGAGCGGGTTTGGTTCCTCCGATACTACGACATCAATGACACGTTCAAGGACTCTGCCGAAGATGAAGGCACGTTTTGCGGCAGGCCTCTACAGAGTTGGCGCAACGCCATCGGTGCGGTTGCCTCCGACCTCTGGCCGGCCGAGATACCCGAGGGGGAACGGACCCTGTGGAATGCTCGTGTATTTCCCGCGGTCGATGAGCATAAAAGTTTCCCTGACTGGCTCTGGCTGTTCGACGTAGAGACGGCGACGGAAGAGCAAAAAATCAGGTTCCTTGAGGCGGATCGATACAGCTCTGCGGAAATAGCGCTTCGGGTCGATCAAGCCAAGTTCCATGGGAGGCGTTCGGGAACTCGAACCGCCGCGGCGTTTCCCGGCAGCCGGAAAGAAGCGTTGCCGGGACGGTTATCGTGCTGAAAAATGGAATCCTGAATCCCGCGATCAATTCGCTGTTGAGTCGCGTCCGCCACACCAACACGCTGGTGATCGCGGATCGAGGTTTCCCGAACTGGCCGCAAATCGAAACGGTCGATATTTCTCTCGTGAATAATATTCCGCGTGTCTTGGATGTGTTCCGGGCAGTTCAAGCCAATTTTGTAATCGGCAAGATCGTGATGGCGGAAGAATTCCGCCGAGTCAACGACGAGGAAACGGTGCACACTTTCGAACAATGTTTCGCAGACAGTGAGGTTACGTTTGAGCCTCACGACCGATTGAAACAGCGCGTGCCGCTTGCCATCGGCCTGATTCGCACGGGCGAGTCCTTGCAGTACGCGAACATGATTGTGGAGTCTGCGTAGGGAGCTGAGCAAGAGGTAACACGCATGGCATCGGAAAGGCAGTTCGTGACCGACGCGATCGGAAGGCTCCCCTACCGAATGGCTCTGGCTGGCGGTTGGATCGATCAGCCCTTCGTTTCCAGGCTCAACCCCGCCCCACCCGGTTCGATGGTGGTGGTTGGACTCGAACCCACCTGCCGCTTCATGGACCGCGCCGGTATGGCCACCAGCACTCGCAGAATTGCGGAGAAGCTTTGGAACGGAAACCTGCCGGACCGCGAGCCCATGGAGTTGGTGAAAGAGCTCTATCACGCTGAGAACAGCGGGAACGAAAGACCATCCGGCTCCCAGGACATGGCAGGCCTGATTCTGCCCGGTGTCAGCCGGCTGGACTACGACCCCCGGGTCGCGGGGGGTCTTTTCCCCTCACACGTTGAGACCTGCGACGATCCGGGGGTGGCGCGCTGGCTGGAACAGATTCTTCATCTTCTGCCGGTCGCGCAGCGTCCGGAGGGCTACAATCCCCTCGAAGAGCAGCATCTGAGCGTCGAGTGGGTGCACCGGCTGGGCGAATCCGGCAAGGCATGCTTCGATGCGATCAAAGCCAAAGACATCGAAACCCTGGGCGCCTCCCTCAATGAGAGCATGAGATGTTGGGAGGCGCTTCTGCCGGGCACGGTCGCCCATCCTCTGATCGAAGTTAACTTGCTGGAATTGCTGGCCCATTATCAGGATCGATATGCCGGGGCAATGTATTCGGGTTGTGGCGGCGGCTATCTCTACGTGGCCTCCGCAGAACCGGTACCGGGAACGATCAAGGTGAGGATAAGAATTGCAGGGAAAAACGGGCGAGATGGACAGGACGCGGGGAGCACTGTGGTGTCGGCGGTCACCCGCTGAGACCAGTTGTCCTGCGCTGACAGTTATGAGAAAGCAATTTCGCATCGTCGCGATTTCCTTCCTGTTATCGTCGACGGTCGTTGCCGCTACGCGGATTGACTTGAATCGCAATTGGTCCTTTCGCATTGATCCCGCCGGAAATGGGGAGGCGGCCGGCTGGAGCAGGCAAGCGCCCTCCGGTACCGAGACCGTAAGCGTTCCACATACCTGGAATATCGGCAAATACGATGACTACGAAGGCGTGGCCTGGTACCTCCGCAGCTTCGAGTTGCCTGCAGAATTGACCGGCAAGCATGTGGAATTAAACTTCGGCGCCACTTTCTATTCCTCCCAGGTGTGGCTCAACGGAGTGAGGGTGGGTTCTCACGAAGGCGGGTACACCTCCTACCATCTCGACCTTACGGGCCACGTCAAGCGCGTGAATTACCTGGCCGTAGCCATCGACAACCGCCCCGGCGTGGCCACCATACCGGGTTTTTCCATGCGTGGGAACGGCGAGAACCTCTGGTACGACTGGTGGCACTACGGCGGTTTGGTTCGCGATGTGTGGGTGACGGTTTACGATCCGGTGCTCATACGCCGGCAGCAAATCCGAACTGAAATGACGAATGCCCGAGCAGTGGTCCGGGATCACGTCTTCCTCGAAAACACTTCGAAGCGCAACCTGCGGGTCTCGGTGCGCGCCACCGTCTTTGACCCGGACGGAAAAACCGCAGCCTCCACGAGCCAGTCTGTCAGCATCCCGTCCGGAAGCCCAGAGCAACGAAGTTGGGATCAGCCGTTTGCCCTAACCATCCAAGATCCCCGACTCTGGGATATCGATCATCCGAACATCTATCGCATGGTGATCGAGGTCGTGGACAGTAAAGGCAAGTTGCTTGACGAGCACAACGACACCTTCGGCGTGCGCAACTTTGAAATTCGCGACCGGCATTTGCTGATCAATGGCCAGCGGGTCCGGCTCTCCGGGATGACTCGGCACGAAGAGTCTCCGTGGGAAGGGCTTGCCGAGACCGCAGGCACCATCCGCTACGACTACGACGATATGAAAGCGCTGCAGGTGACGCTGACTCGTCCGGTGCATTATCCGCAAAATCCTTTGATCTTCGATTACGCCGACCGCAACGGCATTCTGTTCATCCCCGAGATCCCGATCTGGCAGTTCAGCGAGAAGCAACTGAGTGATCCCAGAGTGCTTGCCTTAGCCAAACAGCAAATGCAAGAAATGATCGAGCAGGACGGCAATCATCCCAGCGTTTTTGCCTGGAGCGTGTGCAACGAGAGCGAAGCCTTTACTCCCGGGGGGCACGCCTACGTTCTGGCCATGAAGGCTTTCATTCGAGAAATCGATCCGGGCCGCTTTGTGAGTTATGCCGACGATTCCCTGGCGAGTCTCAACGAGGCTGAGGGCTCGACCGCGGCCGATACCGATTTCCTGATGATGAACCAGTATTTCGGCAGTTGGCATGGTCCGGAAGCAGAGCTGGTGCCGGCACTGGATAGGATCGGCCAAATGTTCCCCGACAAGATGCTGATCATTTCCGAGTTCGGTACGCCCGGACTGTTTCACAGAAATTCCGTCGAAGCAGACCGGGCGCGAATCGAGACGATGCGGAAGCAAATGAATGAATTTTCCAGCCGCGACTGGATTGCCGGCGCCATCTTCTGGTGCTACCAGGACTACAAATCGCACCGCAATCTGTGGCCGGACCGGCAAGAGGGCTACGTAGATCACGGCGTGGTCGATGAATACCGTCAGCGCAGGCCGTCCTATGCAGTGTGGCGGGAGATCAATTCTCCCGCGACCGTCGATCTGGCCTGGAAAAGGCGAGCTTCTCCTATCCCCGATGGCTTTGTTGCCGCCATCACGCCGAATACGTTCGCTAAGATTCCGAGTTACGCGCTACGCGACTATCGCCTGCGGTGGGACGTGCGCGACGAAAATTCCCACCTCATTGCCAGCGGCGAACAGGCATGGACCAACTTGGATGGTCCCACCCAGGTATCAGGCGACGTCCCGGCCCCAGCGGGTGTGCACGAATTGAAGTTGCACGTCACACTCCTGCGGCCGACCGGCTTCACTGCGGCGGAAACTACGCTGCCCTGGCATTCGGTCGAGTGGGGTGGGCAGACCATTGATCAGATGACGATTCCCGTGCCTCGGAACTGAGCGTAATCCGTTGGCGTCACCGAATTCACCCGGCAAGGAGGCAACCTGCGTGCACTTTGAAATGGTCATGGGAAGCGATCGGAATTCATTGAAGCGTTTCCGCGCGTTATCGCTCGTCACGTTCCTGACGGCCTTCGCTCACGGTCAGGCCGCCCAGCAGAATCCCCTCGATGATCAATTCTTCGCGAAACCACCGGTCTCGACACCCGCCCCGATTGCTCCGATGCCGTTGGAGGAGAGAATCAAGCGGGGAATCGTTCCCAAACGCGGCATGGTGAGCACGGGGGTGGCTGGCGGCACACTTTTTTCCGGCAACGGCAAGATGACGGTTGAACAATCGGGCAGCCCCCTCGCCGATGAAGTCGTCTTCCACCATGAGCGGTTGCTGCAGCCGTGGAAAGTTCCCGACGAAGCGCCGAAGATCGCCGGCGTCCTGCCGGAAGTCAGGCAACTCATCCTGGCGGGCCTGTATCGCCAGGCGCTCGAATTATCCTTCCAAGCATCCACGGACGCGGGTCTGCCGCCGGGCATGTTTTATCCGTCTCCAATTCCCGCTTTTATCATGCACATGCAAACGCCGGAGGCGGGAAAGCCGAGAGAGTATCTGCGCACGGTCGACTTTGACAGTGGTGAAATCAAAGTGCATTGGACCGATGATCGAGGCGATTGGGTGCGGCAGACCTTCGTGTCTCGTCCGGACAATGTGGTGGTCCAATGTCTCACGCCGCCGAAAGGACAGACTCTCAATACGACGATCGCGATCGAAACCGGATCCCGCGGGCGCGGAATCCCGCCTGACGAGATCAACAACCTTCGCAGCCGGAGCGGCGATTTGCAGTTCGATCGGGATTTCAACGAAAACCGGCTGATTGTGATCGGACGCCCCGGTCCCGAGTTTGGCACCTACGGTTTTGCCGCCGTGATTCGCGTGATTCCGGTGGGCGGCTCACTGCGCATTGACGGCGGGAAGCTGGTGATCAGCGACGCGCAGTCGGCCATCCTCCTGACTCGCATCGAATGGTTTCCGAACTATAGCCGCGAGCAGGTCGACGTCCTGGCCAGCGCGGTTGAGCAAGTGCTCCCGGACTATTCAACTCTTCTTGCGAGACAACGGGCGATTCAATCGGAGGTTATGAATCGCGTGTCCATGAACTTTGGCGGAAGCTCGCAATTTGGCATGTCTTCGGAAGAACTGCTCGCCGACCAGAGATCCCGCATGGGATACAGTCCGGCGCTGCTTGAACAAATGTTCGACATGGGCCGCTACTGGCTTTTGGCCGAAGGCACGGGCGATTATCCCTCCATCGAAGGTCATTTGAACGTGAACGTCAACCTGCAGATCGCGCCTGCGGCGATGGCCGCGCTGCCCGAAGCGAGCGAGACCTTCACTCATTGGATTGAAGCCTTGCTGCCCGATTCCCGCAAGAATGCTGCGAACATTTTGGGCACGCGTGGAGCGCTGTTTTCCGTGCATCCCGACCAGCAAACCGGCGTGCTCTATCATTTTGCTTACAACTGGCCGCACCATTATTGGATTTCAGCCGGAGGCTGGTCCTACAGTCCCATTTGGGATTACTACCTCACCACCGGCGACCGCGAGTTCCTGCGCCAGCATGTTGTGCCGGGATTGAAAGAATTGGCCCTGTTCTATGAGGACTTCCTGACCGAAACTGACCAAAACGGAAACTACATTTTCGTGCCGTCGTATTCGCCCGAGAATTGGCCGAGGAATAGCGATGGCGCGCCGACGGTAATCAACGCTGTGATGGACATTTCCGTGTGCCGAGAAGTGCTGACCCATTTGATCCAGGCCTCGGAGATTCTGGGTACCGACGCCGATCGGATTCCAAAGTGGAAGGCGATGCTGGCAAAGCTTCCTCCGTATCTGCTCGACACCGATGGTGCGCTAAAAGAATGGGCTTGGCCCACTCTGGAAGAAAATCAGGACCACCGTCACGCGTCGCATCTCTACGGCGTTTGGCCCGCCGATGAAATCGACCCTGACCGCACACCCCAGCTCGCCAAAGCCGCCTGGCTTGCCGACCGGAAGCGCGCCCAGGGCAACGCTTCCGGCCATGGAATTTCGCACCGCGCCCTGGCCGCCGCGCGACTCAAAGACAACTACCTCGTCAACATGGAGCTGAAGCAGTTCTTCGAGCAAGGTTATGTGGGACCGACGCTGCGTGGTGCCCATAACCCTTATACTCCGCCGCAACCGGACCAGCAGGGTTCGATTCCGACGATCATCATGGAGATGCTGCTGTACTCGCGACCCGGCGTGATCGAACCGCTGCCCGCGCTTCCTTCCACAATCATCAGCGGCAGCGTCAAGGGAATGCGCGCTCGTTCCTTCGCAAAAGTGGACGACCTCACCTGGAACCTTGATGCCCGTACCCTCGACCTCACTCTCACTTCGTTGCGGAAGCAGGATGTCACTTTGATCGTGCGTTACGGAATTAAATCCATCGCCGCGCCTGCCGGCGTGCTAGCAGAGCATCCCAAAGCGGACGCGACGAGCTGCGTCCTTCATTTGCCGCAGAGTACGCCGGTGAGTCTGCATTTGAAGATCGGTTCTCACCAACCGTCGGACTGGGTCTTGAATGTGCACTGACCCGCGCGCCAAGAATAAGGAAGAAAAAACGAGCGCGAATTCGATCCATATCATCGGAGAGTACGGTCATGACCTGCAAGCACTTTTTTGTTGGACTCGTTCTTCTACTCCTGTTCGGCGTCCGTCCGGGAATGGCAGCCGTTCGACTCGGCGCACCGTTTGGCGAACACATGGTATTGCAGCAGGGAGTTCCCGTCCCGATCTGGGGAACGGGCTGCCCCGGCGGAGACAACCTGAGGCTGTCCATTGCCGGACAAAGCCTGACGGCGAAGTGCGACTGGGAGGGGCGATGGATGGTGATCCTTGCCCCGATGAAGGCCGGCGGGCCATACCAGTTGCTGATTGAGGTCGGCGGTTCGGGTCCATTGGCCCCTTCCTCAGCAGCAAACTCCCGAGGAGGTGTGGAACTGAATGATGTGGTTGTCGGAGAGGTCAGGGTCGCTCCCTCCCAGTCCGCTCCCTCTGCCGGCGCAACCAAGAACGCAGCACCGGAGAACCTGCAGGCCTTGCCTGCGTGGATCCGTGTACTCAAATCGCCTGCGACGGGGACGTCGGACGCCGGACGATGGATCGTGGATTTATCCTGGACCAAGGCGAACTATTCGGACGCTTCCTTTACTCTGGCCCGTGAGCTGTACAAGAAACTTGGCGTTCCAATCGGGATCATCGAGAGCCCCGCCGTGCATTAGAAATTAGGGGGTCACGGAACAGACCGGAGTGCGCGCTTACCTCCGAGTGGAAGATCGTACGATCAGTTTCGCCGGCATCATCAGGCTCTTAGCAGGCCCATCGCCTTTACGCTTGATCAGGTTCATGGCCAGCCTGGCTGCGCTCGCGCCGAGATTTTCGCTGTCTTGGTCCACGCTGGTTAACGACACGGCCAGCAAATCGTCGTAGTGCACATTGCCGCATCCCACGATGGCGATATCCGCGGGAATTCGGAGACCGGCCTCCACAATCGCCCGCATCGCTCCCATCGCAACCGGATCATTCAGACAAAATACGCCGTCAGGCCGCGGATTGAGTTGGAGAAGTCTCTTCATTCCGTTGTAACCAGCCGTGTCTCCCGAATTGTCGCCGCGGCCATACGTAACGATGTATTCCGGAGGCAAGCTCATCCCGTTCCGGGCGAGAGTGACGGAGTAGCCTGCCTGACGATCTACCGCGGTGCTCACATCCGACCCACCGATATGTGCAATGGTCTTGCAACCGATTTCGAGCAAGTGCGTCGTGGCCAGTTCGCCCGCCATCACATCGTCAATCCCGACGAAGTTGGCGCTCACTCCGGCGATTTTGCGGTCCAGAAGAACGTAGGGCATCTTCTGATCCTGAATCCGCCGAACCGTTTCCGCATTCGATTGCGTGGAAGCGAGAATGAGGGCGTCGACGCGTCTGGCCAGCATCTGTTCAATCTCGCCGCGTTCCAGATTCGCATCGTCTTCCGACGATGCAATGATCAAGCTGTATTCGTGCGACCTTAATTTTCCGGAAATCCCTTTCGCCACCTCGGCAAAGAAAGGATGCACCAGATCGGGCACAATCAGACCGATCAGATTGGTTCGTCCTGTAACCAGTGTGCGCGCCGCCGGATTGGGCTGGTAGTTCAGCTCTTTCATCCGGCGCAGGACGCGCTTGCGAGTCTCCTCGCCGATGTCGTCATGGTTGCGAAGAACCTTAGAAACCGTCACCACCGATACACCCAAATCGCGGGCGATATCTTTCATTGTGGTCGCCATAAAGTCATTATCACATGTCGCGCTTACCATGCACTCTGGAACCAGGGTTTGATTGTCGGTTCGATGCAACCCTTCAACCGGTGCCGCGCGCCTCGGAACCCGGCGCCGCATATGTTCCTCATCACCAAGGCACTCGAATCAGAGCTTCGCGCCCGCAGGTGCTGTCACGGCGTACAGAACACTGCCATGGGCCGGTAGGTTTACTGTGAGTGCATCCGCCCGGCCAAGATCCTTACGCTCCCACAAATCCCGCAGCCCATTCTGGCTAGCTGAAATTCCCAGATCTTTCCAGGAAAACGTAGCTGTCTGGGCTGTGTTGCTCAGGTTGAAGATCGCGATGTAACGCACGTTCTGATCCGAGGGCGCGCGGGCAGTCCACACCACGATTCCCCCCTTCGAAGCCAGCAAATGATTATCGCTCGAGTGCTGATCCACGGCGATCACTTCCGGGTTCGTCAGCAAAGACAAAGTCCACGCATCCGCCGCAGGCAGTTCGCCGCCAAGCATGAGCGGCGATGGAAAAATAACCCACAGCGTCATCAGCGTTCGCTGTTCGTCGCGAGTCAGTCTGGTGTCGCGTGGCGCGCCCCACCCCGCGGCCGGGCCTAAACGTCCGAGCGGGAGCATGTCGGCGTCCGGCCAATGTCCCGGTTCAGCCCTTCCCGCCCACTGGGCCACATAGTCAAACTGATCGCCAAGGCCCTTGGGATAAGCGCCGTCGTTATGCCAGATGTCCCAGATGTCATTGGAAATCCTCCACATCTGCGCATACTTGCGCATCTCGTCGAGCTTTTCGACCGGCGCGGGGCCGGGCGAAAGGCTGAGTACGACGGGCCGTCCGGCCTTGTCGAGTGCCTGGCGGATCATCCGAATATCATTGCCGTTGTAGGGATTGCTGCTCACGCAGTCGACCTTGATCAGGTCCACTCCCCACGTCGCATAGAGTCGGGCGATCGAATCGTAATACGCCTGCGCCGCCGGTTGGCTCGGGTTGGTACCGAAAGTATCGAAGTTCCAGGGACAGGTGTCGGAAGTGTCTGCGGCATCGGCCGCCGAATAGGAGGAATCGGAGATGGCGATTCGATTCACCACCGCTTGCTTCGGGATGCCGCGCAGAATGTGAATTCCAAATCGCAGGCCGAGCGAATGGACGTAATCCGCCAGGGGCTTGAAGCCGGCGCCATTGGCGGCGGATGGAAAACGGTTCACGGCGGGCGTGTAGCGCCCATGATCGTCGAGACTGTACTGCGAAGTTCTGGAATTTCCTTCGGCAGTTGGATTCGCAACGAACCATTCCATATCGACAACCACGTACTGCCAGCCGAAAGCCTTCAGGTGGTCCGCCATCCACTTTGCATTTGCTTTGACCTGCTCCTCGTTGACGGTGGTGCCGTATCCATCCCAGCTGTTCCAGCCCATCGGTGGAGTGGACGCCAGCAACGGTAAATCCACCGACGGTTGGCTCGGCGGTAACTCGCCTGGAAGGGCCAGGCCCGGAGGACAAAGGAAAAGCCAGCAGACGCAGCAAAGGACAGTCAATTTCATGGGACGACCGTTCCACTTATGTCGACGATCGCACCGCGCACAACTGGCAGCGACCTGGCGTGACTTTTTGTGCCGCAAAGTTGGTTGCATCATGGCTCGATGGCAAACTCGTTCAAGGCGCCGATGGAGGGCCCCATTGCCGGCGCGGCTTGTGATGGTTGACGGCTCTTTCTCTTGCAAGTGGACTGGCGCGGGACAAAACTGGTGAGCACCTCGTGACGGCGTGCGGCAGACGAGCCGGAGCGTTTCTCCGCCATATCTCTCAGCGTTTTGAAGGCGTACTGGGCCAGCGCAATCGCGGGAACTTCCACCGTGCTCAGCGGCGGCGTCGTGCACCGTGAAAATGCGACGCCGTCGATCCCAACGACGGAAAGGTCTTCCGGAATTTCGATGCCCTGATCGTAAGCTTCGCGCAGCAAACCGATGGCAGTCATGTCGTTTGAACACAGCACCGCCGTTGGTCTTTTTCCTTCGCGAGTGATTTGCTGGAGCGCCCGCATTCCGCCTTCCAAGGTGTGATCTCCCGCGATGATGAACCCAGGCGGAATTTTCAATCTGATCTCCCGCATGCACTCCTGAAAAGCGTTTTGGCGGGCTCTCGCCGATTCTAGCTGCGCCGGCCCCGAGACAAAGGCAATTTCAGTATGCCCCAGCGCTACCAGGTGTCGGACGGCGCGTCGGATGCCCGGCTTGTACCGGACGCGAATGGCGCCGACTTCCCGGGAAACCGGACGGAGCGGGTCCGCCGCCGCATCCAACAGGATTGCGGGAACCTTGCGGATACGGAGAGCGTCCATGAGCGATTCCTCCACCCGGAGCGATAGAATCGCTAGACCATCCACGCCTCGCCCAAGCATTCGCCGCACCGCGACTTCCATGCACCCGTCCCGATTGGCGAACATCAGAAGAACTTCATAATTGTGATCCGCCGCAAAGTGTTCGAAGGACTGAATCACCTCGGGGAAAAACAAATTTGCGGGTTGGGGAGTAATCAAGCCGAAAACCCTGCTTCTCCCCGAAGCCAGTGCACTCGCGTGGCGGTTGGGAAAGTAACCCATCTTCCCCACCGTTTTCCATACCCTTTCCGCCAAGTGAGGTTGGACGCCGGGGATGTGGTTGACGACACGCGACACGGTGGAGGTGGACACTTCGGCTAGCTTCGCTATTTCACGGATATTCACAGGACTTCCCTCTTTTGGCGACCGAGTCGTCTCTGGCCGACCACGAGCGTGTCATTCCGCTACCAAGCTCTCGCCGAACCTATGGCTGCGGACCTTCGAAACTCCGACCGGCGGAGGAAAACTTACGTTCCCCATTGAAAAACCGAATAAGAGCGCGGTGGTACCTCGATGATCGTGCCTCCACCGCCCAAAGGTTTATCGCCGATTTGTGGCACCACTCGATTCGGCGCCTCGAAACTGTTCACCGCCTTCAGGTCGCCGCCCGTGAGAACCCAGACAGCAAGCAAGCGCGCGCCGGGCGCGCTCTGCCAATGGATCTCGAGTTGCCGGGCCTTGGACAGGTCGCGATTGAGCAAGAACAATGCAATCCTGCCGTCCTCCGGATTGAAGCTCCCGGTCACGTCAACGTGCGGAACTGGAGCCATGCCGGCAACCTCGTAGGTTGACGGCGCCTCAACCAGTAAGTCGAGCACCGATCCCCGCGCATACTGAAGCGCCCATTGATAGGGATAAAAAATCGTCTGGCGGAACAGGCCGTCGGGGTTCGTCATGATCGGAGCGATCACGTTGATCAATTGTGCCAGGCATCCAATCTTCACGCGGTCTGCATGCCTCATCAAGGTGTTGAGAATGCCGCCCACCAGCAGCGCATCTTCCAGGTTGTAGATCTCCTCCAGCAAATGAGGAGCCTGCTGCTGATGCCCATTCATCGCGTCTCCACTGCGGGCGCGGTACCAGACATTCCACTCATCAAAGGAGAGCCAGAGCTTCTTGGCGGACCGCTTGTGGCCCTGGACCAGGTCGCAAACTGCAAGCGTCTCCTCGATCTGGCGGTCCATCGTCAGGTTCAAGGCCAGGTATTTGGCGCTGTCCCCTCCCGTCTCCTCAGGGGTATTGCCAACGTAACGATGCAAGGAGAGAGCGTCCACATAGTCGTAGCACTGCTCGAGCACCTCGCGGTCCCACTCGAGATAGGTCGGCATCATAGGACCACTCGATCCGCAAGCCACCAGTAGCAGCGATGGGTCGACGTAGCGCATCTGCCGTGCGGCATCGGCGGCCTTATAGCCATACTCGACGGCCGTCATGTGTCCGATTTGCCAGGGGCCATCCATTTCGTTTCCCAGGCACCAGTGCTTCACCAGATAGGGATCGCCGACGCCGTGTTTGCGCCGCAGATCGCTCCACTGCGTTCCTCTGGCCACGTTGCAGTACTCCACCAGTGCCGCCGCTTCTTCCGCGGTGCCGGTCCCAAGGTTCAGTCCCATCAAAGGTTTGGTTCCGACGGCACGGGCCCAGGTCATGAATTCATTGGTGCCAAATTGGTTGGTGTTGAGCGAATTCCACGCCTTGTCGAGGACTCGCGGACGATCCTGCTTGGGACCAACCCCATCCAGCCAGTGGTAGCCGGAAACGAAGTTTCCTCCCGGATAGCGGATGATGGGAACGGCCATCTCCCGCACCTCATCCATGACGTCTTTGCGAAAACCATTGGCGTCGGACAACTTCGAGCCGGGATCGTAAATGCCCTCATCGATGGCGCGTCCCAGGTGCTCCAGAAATGAACCGAACAGATTACGATCCAGGGGCGCAATCGTCCGGCGCGTATCCAGGTAGAGACGAGTCGGCCCCGAGCTTGGGGGGCTCGATTGTCCCCCAAGGGGACTGCGAAGAAGAAGGTTGACCGAACACGCCAGACCCACGGTAGCGGTCTGCCGCAAGAAACGCCGCCTCGAGGCCGAAGCCATGGCGATTGATCTCCTCCTGGGCGTGTATTCAATTCACCGGGCCGTTTTTCGAGGTCGGCCAAACAATCGCGGCGCAAAGTCGTTGAGGTCCCGGCGCCAGGTCTGCCACTCGTGGGCAGTGCCTGAGGACTCGTAAAAAACATGTTTGATTCCCGCGTTGTCGAGCCCCTGGTGGAAGGCCAGGATTCCCGTGTGCATGCGCTCCGGTTCCTCGGTCCCAACCCCCAACCACAACAGGTGGACCTTGCTGCCGAAGACCGCGGGATCGCTGAATGCCCCGTGGAAGGCGGTTCGAGGATCGAACGGATTGGTTTCGAATCCCATCGTCGCCCCGCTGAATCCGCCGATGTAAGCAAATGTGTCGAGATGATTCAAGGCGATCTGGAAGGTCTGCATTCCACCCATGGATAGCCCGGCCATGGCACGATGCTCGCGGTCGCTGATCGTACGATAAGTGGTATCGATCATCGGAATCAGCTCGGTGGTCATCACAGCTTCAAACGCCGCCGTCATCGCCAGCATTCTCTGGCGAAATGCGTCAAACCCGGGCTGGGTACCCGGAGCCAGGGGCGGGAGCCTTGCACCCGCATTCATGGCGTAGCCATTATCCATGACGATCATCATGGGTTGGCTCTCGCCGGCCGCGATCAGATTGTCGAGTATAAAGTTGGCATGTCCCTGCCGGACCCAGCCGGTTTCGTCTTCGCCCGCCCCATGCTGCAAATACAGGACAGGGTAGCGTTCCTGGTAGTTTGCATCGTAGTCGGGTGGCGTATAGACGAAGCACCTGCGCCATGTGCCCGTGATCTTCGAAAAATACCAGCGTTCGCGAACCTCGCCGTGCGGCACATCGCGGACCCGATAGAAATCCACGCCCTTGTCCGGCACTTCAATGCCGGTGGAATCCTTTCCCACGCCGTAAAATGTGCGGCTCGCGGGATCGTCCACCGTAACCCCGTCAATCGTCAGGTAGTAGTAGTGGAAGCCGGGTACGACCGGGGGCGTGGTCACCGACCAGACCCCGCCCGATCCCTTGACCATCTCGATCTTCGGCGCCGCGCCCACTTGAACCTCCACTTTCTGCGCATTGGGGGCTGCAATTTGAAACTGGATGCGGTGATCTGGGTAGACGCGGGGATAGTCAGCCATGGGCACATTCGAGGTCGCCGGCTGAGCTTCGTCATTCGCCTGTCCCCAGCCCGTCGAACTCGCGAGCGCGAGCAAGACCACAAACTTTCTGTTCATCAATTTTTCCAAAGACTCACGCTAGAAAAAATTGGGACGGCACGACATCTCTATTGCAAACGAACTTTGTAAAACACGCTGGCGTGAGGCGCGAGCGCCACCTTGATCTGGTCCTTTGCGCCCAGATCGGTGCGCGTCCACAAGTCGCGAACGGCAGCCTGTTTCGCGATGATTCCCAGGTCGCGCCATCGCAGATCTACCGCCTGGGTCGTCTCGCCGAGGTTGAAGATCGCTACGTATTTGGCATCCTCTCCAGGCGCGTCCCCCGTCCAGGCAATCGTGTCCGATTGGCGATAGGCCTGGTGGCCGCCTAAACCGCGTTGATTCACCTCCAAAACCTCGGGGTTCGTAATCAGCGCAATCGTAAAGGCGTCGCTGCTTGGCAAATCTCCTCCGAACATCAGCGGCGAACGGAAAATCGACCACAGAGTCATCAGCGTGTATTGCTCATCGTGGGTGAATGAGCTGGCGCGATCCTCGCCCCGCTCAGCACGAATGCCAATGTGCCCCAACGGCAGCATGTCGGCATCGGGCCAGCCATCGGGCTGAACATGGCCCTCCCACGAGTGCACGATCTCAAATTGACGTTTCAGCGATTCCCAGTTGTCCCAAAAGTCCCAGGAAATGCGCCACAACTGCGCGCTGGTCTTCAGGAAGTCCGCGTAATTGGGCAGGAAGGGACCCGGAGAAAGACTGAGAACGATCGGACGTCCCGAGTTGTTGAGTGCTTCGTGGAGGGCTAGAATTTCCGAAACTCGCGCCGGCGTGCTCATGTCGTCGGCCTTGATGTAATCCGCGCCCCACGACGCGTAAAGCTCGGCGAGCGAATCGTAGTAGGCCTGGGCTCCTGGCTTGGACATGTCCACGCCGTATGTGTCTTCCATTCCCGCCCAGCGGCAAACATTCACCTTATCGGCGATGTCGCTGGCGTGCAGGCCAGTTCCTTTGATGGGAAGATTCTTCTCCACCGCCTCACGCGGGACGCCGCGCATGATGTGAAACCCAAACCTCAATCCTTTGCTGTGCACATAGTCGGCCAGCGCCTTAAAGCCAACACCATTCGCTGCTGAAGGGAAGCGGTTCGGAGCTGGGACGAACCTTCCGTACTCGTCCATGGTGACCGCGCCTCGCGAAATGTAACCGTGAGCTTTTGCGTTCGGCTGGTACCACTCGATGTCGACAATCACGTACTGCCATCCGAACTTCGCGAGATTTTTCGCCATGAAATCGGCATTCGCCTTTACTTCTTCTTCTCTCACGGTCGGTCCAAACGAATCCCAACTGTTCCACCCCATCGGCGGAGTGGGCGCAAGAGCCGGATCTTTAGATTCGGCGGCAACGGTTGGAATCGATAGCTGGAACAGACAAGCCGTCGTGATAGCGAGCGTGGTTCCAAGACGAGGAAGACGGGGCATCGAGGCCTCAACGTTATCGATTACTGTAACGCTAATACCCTAGTGGAATGTCCG
>Ga0302180_10001163_pt1 | contig 21171 bp, 16 predicted proteins | sample I_Palsa_E3_2_FD_200575 | JGI IMG/M metagenome (GOLD analysis project Ga0302180, IMG submission 200575) | Peat permafrost microbial communities from Stordalen Mire near Abisko, Sweden - I_Palsa_E3_2 | ecosystem: Environmental > Terrestrial > Soil > Palsa > Peat permafrost | place: Sweden... | reverse complement strand
TTCAGTCCGCTTTTTGCTTTTTTGACGCGGAAAAGGCCTGCGCGCTGGTGGGAGGGAACTTGGTCCCGCCATTTGAAGTTGCCAAATGTTATTTCCCGCGCGGCGGCCGTAGTTTTGGCCAGGGTGCGCTTGCGACATATGGCTCATGCTCGGTGCGTGTGCAAAATGTTAGTAGTGAGTTGTGACCGCAACGTATTTTCGTCTTTTTGCGCACGTATTGAGCATTTAGCGAACGACAAACGCGTTCACCAAGTCCGGAAACATCGGCGGCGTTACTCGTCATCCGGTTTTGATAGCGACTGACGTATCGAGACACACCATGTCGAACCAGATTGAAAAGATTGCCCTGTTCATTGATGGAGCGAATCTCTACGCCACCGCCAAGTCGCTCGGATTCGACATCGATTACAAGCGGCTACTGCGTGAGTTCCAGTCACGCGGCTATCTGCTGCGCGCGTTTTATTATACCGCCGTGATTGAGGATCAGGAATATTCCTCGATCCGTCCCCTCATCGATTGGCTCGACTACAACGGCTACACCGTCGTGACCAAGGCCACCAAGGAGTTCGTTGATCAGACCGGCCGCCGCAAGGTGAAGGGCAACATGGACATCGAGCTCGCCGTCGACGCCATGGAGCTCGCGCCGCATATCGATCAGATGGTGCTATTCTCCGGCGATGGCGATTTCACCAAGCTCGTCGAATCGGTGCAGCGGCGCGGGGTGCGCGTGGTCGTGGTATCGACCATTTCGACACAGCCGCCGATGGTCGCCGACGAGCTACGCCGCCAAGCGGACCAATTTGTCGATATTGTCGAGTTGCAAAGCAAAATCGGACGCGATCCCGCCGAACGTCCGTTGCGCGAGCCCCGCGAAACACGCGAACCCCCCCGGCACACGCCGCAATTCCTGCAGCGTGGCCCTACCGCCCAGCGCGTCGAGCTCGAAGTCGAAGAGGAATTCGACGAAGAATAGACTAGGGCGATGGCCGCAATAGCGCCTGCGAGTGGTCCGATTCTAACATTCGCATTCCGGTTTGGCAGGCTCTTATGCGAATGTTAGAATCAAGGGACTACCGGCAACTATAAGTTCTAGTGGAGCTTTGGATTTGGCATTCGCTTCACGCGTTCGCGGCCCAGTTGGTAGCGAATGTCAAATCCGCTCCACTAGCGACGAGCCCGGCCGCAATTGCCCGCGCTGCCCCCGGCTTGTTGCGTTCCGGGAAACTTGGCGCGAAAACGAGCCGGATTGGTTCAATGCTCCGGTCCCGTCATTCGGGCCCGCTAACGCACGTCTGCTGATCGTCGGGCTTGCTCCGGGACTGCGCGGCGCCAACCGCACCGGCCGGCCGTTTACTGGCGACTATGCCGGCGACCTCCTCTATGCCACGCTCAAGGAATTCGGCTTCGCAAAGGGCGAGTATGCGGCGCGTCCGGACGACGGCCTCACGCTCATCGATTGCCGCATCACCAATGCCGTGCGTTGCGTGCCGCCGGAGAACAAACCCATGCCCAAGGAGATCGCCACCTGCCGCGATTTCCTCAGCGCCACGCTGACGGCCATGACCAAGGTCCGGGCCATTGTCGTACTCGGCCGCATCGCCCACGAAACCGTCATTACCGCGCAAAACGCCCAGCGCAGCGCCCATCCGTTTTCGCACGGCTGCGCCTATCCAATGGGATCAGCCACCCTATTCGCGAGCTATCACTGCTCGCGCTACAACACATCGACCCGCGTACTGACGCCACAAATGTTCCGGGATGTGTTTGCGCGGGTGCGGGCGCACCTCGACGCGCTCGCGTAGCGCTATTTCGCGGCTGCCGTGAAAATCGCGGTCTCGTAGCTGCCGCTGCCCATTTCGCCCGGCGGAAAAAACCCACGCTGCTCGATCCAGGCGAAGGACTCCTCGAAGGTCTCCTTCGAATAAGGCTCGAAGACCAAGCGCTCGCCCGGACCCCAGCGCCGCGTGTCGATCTGGCCGTGGAAGCGCTCCGGAAATTCCTTCTTGTAGTAATGCGTATAAAGCTCCGGCCGCAAATCGATGTCGCGCTGGGCGCGTCGCAATGCGCGGAAATACTTCCGCACATCCTGCGGATCGGGCGTGCCGGTGACCATCGCCGCCATCATGAACGTCGTATCGATGATTTTGCGGAAACCAAGCTGCTCGGCGAAATAGTACGGCCCGCTGAACAGTGAGGCGGCGGGCAACTTGCCGTCGATCAGCATCTCCATGCGGCTGAATAAAAGACCGTCCGCGAACGAAAGCTTGATCTGTTCCGGCTTCAGATATTGCTCGAGCCCTTGGATGGTCGCGTAATGGCTGCCCGATTGATAGCCCACCGAAATCGGAACGCCCGCGAGATCGCCCGGATTACGCACGGAAGAGTCCGGCGGCACGAACACCCCGCATGGCGAGACCGAATAGCAATCAGCATAAAGCTTGCCGTGGCCGTTCGAGGCCGCGACGTTTACCGTCCAATGGCAGGCACCGCTGACGTTGCAGGTCCTGCCGGCCTCAAAAGTCTGATAGGCGCCGACCTTGTTGCCAATCTGATGACCGCCGGCCGAGCGTGAATCCATCGTCTCCCTGAACTCGTAGTCCAGGCCCTCGGCGGCAAAGTAATTTTTCTCTTCGGCTACCCATTCCTGCAGCCGAAAATGCGGAGCAACAATGAACTTCGACATCGGTTCCTCCTGAAACGGCGCTTTCCTACCTGCCTGCTTGAGCCAACGCGCGAAGCCAGGCAACGACCTCGGCCGCACTCTTGTCGGGCGGAAACACCGGATAGAACACTTTCGTAATGACGCCGTCATCGACAACAAGCACCATGCGCTTGATGAGCGTCATGCCCGCAACCTGAAAGGTGGGAAGTTTCAGCGCGCGCGTGAATGCCAGTTCGGAGTCGGACAGTACCGGAAACGGCAAATGGAGACGCTCCGCAGCCTCGCGCTGATAGTCAGTGTCCTGCGTCGAAAGCCCGAAGACGTGGTCAACTCCCAAATCCTTCAACTCGGCAAAATGATCGCGAAAGCCACACGATTGCGGGGTGCAACCGCGCGCACCGGGAATATCGTCCCATCCCGGCGGCAAATCGACTCCCGGCACGCCCGTGCGCGGATAAATGTAAATGACAGTGCGCCCAGGCAGTATTGAAGGATTGTAGGCGCCGCCTCGCGTCCCCGGCAGCGCCTCGTCGGGCAGCTTCATCCCTATGAGATGGCGTGCCCCTCCATCATCCCGCGGCGCCGGAATGTCGGCGGGAAGCTGCGTCGGATCGTGCTTGCCGGGTGCTTCACGGGCCTGGACCATTGTGGCACCGGTATACGACATAAACTCCATCAGCGATCCATCGGGATCGCGAAAGTAGACGCTGGTACCTTCGCCTTTGGCGCCGAAGCGTTGCAACGGGCCGCGCTCGATGGTCACCCCGCAGCGCTGCAAATGAGTTATCGCCTCCGCGATGGGCCCGTGCCATTCGAAGCAAAGGTCGCTGTTGCCGGGAGAGACCGGAAGTTTCGCCACCTCGGCCGGATTCACCCCCGGACCATGCACGTTGAGCTGGCGGTCGCCGAACCGATAGGCATATCCGACCGGCCGCTCAATAAGCTCAGCGCCAAGCACCGTCCTGTAGAACGCATTTGAGCGTTGCCAATTGGTGACGTGAATGACGCAATGGTCCAAAGTCACGGAAACCATGGCTCACTCCTTTTGCCGCAAGAGTCGACCGCGCTCGCGGTCCCATGACCGTTTCTTTTCGGTCTCGCGCTTGTCGAAAAGTTTTTTGCCGCGAGCCAGCGCGAGCTCGACCTTGGCGCGTCCCTTTTCGTTGAAGTAAAGTTTGAGCGGGACGAGCGTCATGCCCTCGCGCTCTACCGCACCGATCAGTTTGTTGATCTGGCGGCGGTGCAGCAACAGCTTTCGCGGTCGTTTCGGCGCGTGGTTGAAGCGGTTTGCCTGCCGATATTCGGGAATGTTGGAGTTGATCAACCAGATTTCGCCGTCGCGCGCGTCGGCGTATGATTCGGCGATGGCGGCTTTGCCTTGGCGCAGCGATTTGACCTCGGTGCCGGTCAACGCCACGCCGGCTTCCATTGTTTCATCGATGAAATAGTTGAAGCGCGCTTTGCGATTATCGGCGACGACGCGCAGCTTTCTTTCCGGCTTCGCCGCCATGGTCCCGCGCTAACGGCTCTTCAGCGCGTCCCGGATTTCGCTGAGCAGCACGACTTCCTGGGATGGCGCCGCCGGCGCAGCCGGCTTTTCCGGCGCTTTGAGCCGGTTGATGCCTTTGATCACGAGAAACAAGGCGATCGCGATAATGACGAAATTGATGCAGATGGTCAGGAAATTCCCCCACGCGAAGACCGCGCCCTGCTTCTTTGCGTCGGCCAGCGAGGTTGCCGTCACTTTCGAGGACAACGGAAAGAAATAATTGGAAAAATCAAGGCCGCCGGTGGCCGCGCCAATGAGCGGCATGACGATGTCACTGACCAAGGAATTAACGATCGCGCCGAAGGCAGCACCGATGATGACGCCGATCGCCAGATCGACGACGTTGCCCCGCATGGCGAATTTCTTGAACTCCTCGAGCATGATCCCTCCCGACCGTAGCCAATGCGGTCACCTTATTTGGTGACCACGCAACCCTTCGCACTCTGTCGGCGAGCCCGCACTCTTTAGTTTATCAGACCGGTATGGACCATAGCTTCGCGCACCGCGGCCCGCGTCTTCTCGCTCACTGGCACCATGGGCAATCGCACTGTCTCGCTGCACTTGCCGACGAGCGACAATGCATATTTGACGGGCGCGGGACTCGTTTCCAGGAAAAGGGCCGTGTGCAAAGGCATCAATTTGTCCTGAAGCCGAAGCGCCGCAACGTAGTCACCGTCAAGGCATGAGTTCTGGAACTCCGCGCAGAGTCGCGGGGCGACGTTGGCGGTGACGGAGATGCAACCGTGGCCGCCATGAGCGTTAAAGCCAAGCGCCGTAGCATCTTCGCCGGAGAGTTGATTGAAGTCGGGTCCAATGGCCGCGCGTTGTTGCGACACCCGTGTCATGTTCGAGGTGGCATCCTTGACGCCGGCGATGTTCTCCAGCTCGAACAGCCGCGTCATGGTTTCGACGGACATATCGATCACCGAACGCGGCGGAATATTGTAGATGATAATGGGAATGCCGATCGCGTCGTTGATCGACTTGAAGTGCTGGTACAGACCTTCCTGCGTCGGCTTGTTGTAGTAGGGCGTCACGACCAGCACGGCGTCGGCGCCGACCTCCTCGGCATGCGTTGCCATGGCGATCGCTTCCTTGGTCGAATTCGAGCCAGCACCGGCGACGACCGGCACTCGTCCGCGGGTCTGCTCGACACACCATTGCACGACGTGGCCGTGTTCTTCATGGGACAGCGTCGGGCTTTCTCCGGTCGTGCCGACTGGAACGAGACCCTTGGTGCCTTCGGCGATCTGCCAATCGACCAAGTCGCGAAACGATTTTTCGTCGACCGACCCGTTTTTGAACGGCGTAACAAGCGCAGTGAAGGAGCCTCGGAAACGCGTCTTGGCAGTCATGGCAAACGAGCCTTGTGAACGGCGGGCAGACGGCTGCGTCAGCTAGCCGCGCTCGCCGTCCCGATAGATATCGGTTGGCGAGGGCCCTTGAAAGCCCTTTTCAACGGTTCATATCCTATCCCTACGGCTGCAACGCAACGCTGAGATTTGGCGCGCCTAGCTTTCGCCGTGTTAAGGGCAGATTGCCTTGCCCACGTGCGGGCATTAGCAATTGTTCAATTTTGTCCTTCAAAAAGACTACCGGGGGCCGTGCCTATGCAGAGGGCTACGCCAGAAGGGTCCGGATATTGACGGCTATTCGCCTCTTATTCCTGTTTGCAACGTGCGGCCTTTTGGCCGGCCAAGCCGTTGCAACGCCGCTGGGCCGCGACGTTCCACTGCCGCGGCCGCGCCCCTCGATTCGCGCCGACCGGCCACAAAAGACAGAGACTGCGACCGTTCTGTCCTCAAGCGCTGCTGACTCACGCGCACCGGACTCCGCGAGACCTCCGGTGGCGATTTCAGCGCCGGCGCTCACCGCGCCCGCGCCACGGCCTCGATTCTCGCCACCGCTGGCGTTGGCCGCGACGGCAACGACGTCACCGCTCGATCTTTCCGCGGTCAAACAAGCAGCCGACCTCGTTCATAAGGGGCGTACCGAGCAAGCAAGTTCGGTCGAAGCGACGATTTCGGATCCGGTCGCGCGCAAGCTCGTGGAATGGATCATTCTGCGCAGCGACGACGCCGATCTCGATTTTCCCCGCTATGCGGCTTTCATCGCGGCAAATCCGAGTTGGCCCGGAATAACGGCACTGCGGCGCCGGGCGGAGGCGGCGCTCTGGCAACAGCAGGCCGATCCCCGTGCGGTTGTCGGTTTTTTTGCGACTGACCCTCCGTTGACTGGCAAAGGACGCCTGGCGCTCGCGCGGGCGCTGCTTGCGCAGGGCGACCGTGCGGCGGCCCAAACCATGGTTCGGTTGGCGTGGCGCAAAGACGGCCTCTCCGCCGACGCTGAAGGCCAAGCACGAGAGATTTTTGCCGAGTTCATAACGCCCGCCGACGATAAGGCGAGGATGGACGCGCGCTTCGATGTTGATGACGAAGAAGCCGGGTTGCGCGCAGCCCGCCAACTCGGCCCTGTCGGACTTAGCATCGCCAAAGCGCGTTCTGCCGTTATCGGCAAGTCGGCCAAAGCCAAAACGTTGCTCGATGCCGTGCCGGCGGAAGCCCAGCGCGATCCGGGCTATATGCTCAGCCGCATCCAGTGGCTTCGCCGCAGTGAGAAAATCGCCGAGGCTGGCCACTTGGCGCTCGCCGCGCCGCACGAGCCGGAGCGGCTTGGCGATGTCGATCAATGGTGGGTCGAACGCCGCTTGATTGCCCGCAAACTGCTCGACATCGGCGATTATAAAGGCGCCTACGAAATCGCCAATGGCGCGGCAACACCGGTGAGCGAAAACTATCGCGCCGAGCAGCATTTTACCGCCGGCTGGGTCGCGCTGCGCTTCCTCCGCGAACCGACGCTCGCACTATCCCATTTTGCCCGCATCGCCGATGGGGTCACCAATCCCATCACCTTGGCCCGCTCCGATTATTGGCAGGGCCGCGCCGCGGAGGCGCTGGGCCGCGGGACCGAAGCGCGCGCTCACTATGAGCAAGCGGCGCGTTACCCGACGGCGTATTACGGCCAGTTGGCACGCGCGCGTCTTGGCATCGACGCGGTAACACTGCGCAATCCGCCCGAGCCGCCGGCGGAGGCCCGGCGGCTCGAAGTCGCGCGCGCTTTCGAGATTTTGTATGCCGTCGATGAACGCGACCTTGCCGCTGTCATGGCGGTCGAGTTTGCCGACAAAGCGACTGATGCCGGCGCACTGACGTTACTTGGCGAGATCGCCGCTCATCACAACGACGCGCGCACCGTTTTGCTTATCGGCAAAACGGCGCTCGCCCATGGTTTGCCCCTTGAGCACTACGCGTTCCCTAATTTCGGCGTACCGGAATACGAGCAGATCGGCCCGCGGGTTGAACCTTGTGTGGTCTATTCGATCGTGCGCCAGGAAAGCGCATTCAATCCCAAGGTGGTTTCCAGCGCGAACGCGATGGGCTTGATGCAAGTCACGCCGGAGGCCGGGCGCGACACGGCAAAAAGGTTCAACGTGTCATTTGACCGGCACCGGCTGTTGGGCGACGTCGTGTACAACGCGCAAATCGGAACGGCAGAGCTGGGAAAAGACATCGCCAGCTGGCGCGGATCTTACGTGCTGGCATTTGTCGCTTATAACGCCGGTCCGCGCCGGGCGCGGGAATGGATCGAGCAATACGGCGATCCGCGCGATCCGAAAGTCGATCCGGTCGACTGGATCGAGCGCATTCCCATCGCCGAGACGCGGAACTACGTACAGCGGGTCATTGAGAACATGCAGGTCTACCGCGCTCGGCTCGGAAACGATCCGCGGCTTCTGATTGAGGCCGACCTGCGGCGAGGCGGCTAGGTTCCCTCGCGGGGTTCCATCCCGTACTTTATTCTGACTGAAAAGTTTTCCCGGTTGCCCTCCCCGCAGCATCACCGTTAATGTCGCTTTTATGACCTGCCGATAACACATATCAGGCAGGCAAGGGCGACAGACATGAGCCAGCAAACCGCTCATTTGGCGCGTCAGAACCGTGGGTCAGCCGAGGCCCCCGGCAAAAGCATGTGGGTCACGGCCCCGGACGGCTTGCGTCTGCACGTGCGGGAATATGGATCACGCGAGGCGCCGGGAATGCCGGTGGTCTGCCTGCCAGGCCTGGCCCGCAGTGTCGCCGACTTTTACGAATTGGCGCCTGCCCTCGCATTCGGTTCACCGGCGCGGCACGTGGTGGCGATCGACTCGCGCGGCCGCGGACAGTCCGATCACGATACCGATCACACCAACTACAATTGCACGGTCGAGCTCGGTGACATCGTCGGCATTCTCATCGAGCTTGGGGTTGGGCCGGCGATCTTTATCGGCAGTTCCCGCGGCGGCGTTCTGACAATGCTGCTTGGGGTCGCCTATCCAAGCGCGATCGCCGGCGTCGTCCTTCATGACATCGGCCCAGTGTCCGAGACCAAGGGCATGGCGCGCATCAAAAGTTATCTCGGCAAATTGCCGCATCCGCGCAATTTCGACGAAGGCGCCAAAATCCTCCGCGACCTCCTGGGTGCACAATTTCCCAAGTTGACGACCGAGCAATGGCTCGCCGGCGCACAACTGACCTGGCAGATGAAACACGGCGAGCTCAAGCCGGCCTACGATCTTGGCATCGCGCGTGCGCTCGCCGGTATCGACGTCGAGGGCCCCATGCCAGCGTTCTGGAATGAGTTCGATGCGTTGTCGGACGTGCCTATGCTGGTCATCCGCGGTGCAAATTCCGACATGCTGTCCGCCGAGACGGTCGCGGCCATGTGTGCCCGGCGGAACAAGACCGAATTGATCGAGGTGCCCGATCAGGGACACGCGCCGCTGCTCGAAGGCGAGCTGGTGCGTCAGATCGTGAGCTTCGTCGAAAGTTGCGAGAGCGCGCGTCAGTCGGCCGGACCGGCAGAGTGACGGCGGACGCTTCCCCTACCAGCCCGCTTTGTAGTTAAGCCGCCCCAGCAGGCTCTGAGATTTCAGCGCCGTCGAATACACTTCCGGCGAACCGGTAAGCGGCGTGCCGCCAGGCGGTCCGACGAGCCCGGAGCTGAGATCGGTGTAGAGGTACTCAAGGCCAAGCGATAGCTTGGGCGAAATCTGGTATTCGAGACCTATCCCGCCGGTCCAACCACCAAGTTCGGTGCCTTGCGAAAATCCTCCAATCGGGGCGCCTTGCAACGGCGAGCCAACGTCGGCAGCGGCGAAGCCACCTTTGACGTAAGGCAGCCATTGACCGAAAGAATAGCCGACGCGGCCGGTCACGGTGCCAAGCCAATTCATATTGGGTGTCCAGGCGCCTGAACCAGGAAGATAGGGACTCGTAAACTTGCCATCGAAATTGGCCGCGGCGAGAGAGCCCTCCAGGCCGAATACGAAATTCCCTGATTGGAAATTGTAGCCGAAGTTTTCGTTGACCGGAGGCGCAATCAAATTGGGCGAAGCAAAGCCCCTGGAAGAGTCCAAGCCATTCCAGGGAGCAGCGCTGGAAAGCACAGGTGATTTGTCCTGGAAATAAAACCCGGCCCAGCCGGGTTTGTCGGGCGAAGGCGAAGGCGCCGGCAAATAGTTCAATTCAGTCGCGGCCGCGGCATGAGTTAAACAAGCCGCTGCGCAACAAACCAGCAAGAATGCGCCCGTTCGCTCTACCAACGACGGCATATTACCTCGTCTGCAACCGTCGGCTACCCGATAAGCCCCTGGCAGGCCGCAAGAACCGCCCCCGCGACTCGGCCCACCCCTCCACCCGCTTATATATACCCTCGGGATTCAAGGGTCGATTCCGCACGCCGAATGCAATACCGCCGAAGCTATTCATTTTGTTTGGTTTTTTGCCCTTGCCCAAGTTTGTCACTGAGTGTGGCAAATATGAGTCAGGCCAACGCTGGAAAGCGCGCCCCGCCAAAAACGAAAGCGCCGCCCAAAAGGGCGGCGCTTCGCAACCGTTGGAAAGCTGTTGCTCGCCGCAATTAGAACCGGAAGCGGACGCCGGCGGTGGTGGCCCAGTTGTTGCGATTGATATCGCCGTTGGCGAGGCCGCCATACGCCGCCGTGTAGAAAGTACCGATGTAGGCGTCCCATTTCGGCAGGAACCGCCAGTCGAGAACCGTGGACACACCGTCGAAATAGCCCTGGCAACGCGAGTTGGCTGCCGCCACCGCCATACCGCAAGCCACGCCGTGAACAAAGGTGTTCTGAATGTAGTGATAATACGCGCCGATGAGATCCAAATCCCGAGTGAAGCCGTATTTGGCGCCCGTCCACATGCTCTGCATGATCCGGTCCGAGCATCCGGTACCCGATCCGCACAAGCCGTTGAACGCGTTGTTAGCGATCGTTGTGCCGTTGGCGCTTAAGATGCTGCCGGCGGCGTTGGTGGCGTTGAACAGGAAGCCATCATCACGGAACGAGGTCGTCTGCGGATCGCTGGGATTCGCGAACTGGATATACTCATAGCCGGCGTAAAGGGTGAGCGGTATCCCGGCCGGGCCGGACGGCACGGGCCCCTTAGCAACGATAGGCGCCGCGGGAGACCCCCAGGAACCGAAGCTATATTTCGCTACGGCCATTACCGACGTGTTGTTAGAAACCGTCGCCTTGAGGCCGCCGGCGGGGAACGTGAGCGGCGTGCCCGAGGTACCGAAGAACGCTTGGCCAGGGAAAAGCGTCGACCAATTGACTGCGTCCCTCTCGTAGGCGCCCAAGAGGTCCACGGAGAGAACGCCGGGACCAAGATGTCTGATGTCCCCGCCGATGCCGCCTTCGACGGCGCCGTTGTTCGGGTTATATGTATTGTATCCGCCTTGAGCGCCACCGATGGGCTGCCCGGCGACGACAAACCTGAAGTCACCGACATTGACGCGATACTTGATTTCCGTGGTCCAGCGACACGTTTCAGTGTCACCGGCGCCGCAGGTCAAGCCGGAGTTGCCGATGATTGAGAAGGCGTAGGAGCCGCCCATCGGATCGTAGGCATTGACCGCATCAAGCAACGGCGTGTTGGTCCGGCCGAAGGTCAGCGTGCCCCAAATCGGCGAACTCACGCCGACAAAGTTTTGCGCCGCCAGCCAACCCCAACGGCTGGAATCGTACGGTATGAGTTGCTTATTCTCCGGTACGCCGATCGAATTGAACATCGCTTGCGGCGCATTGGCCAACAGCAACGAATATGGATCGAAGGCGAGTTCGTTGACCGATATGAAATTCCAACCCGGGGCGATCGGCTCGTTGGTTTTTACGCCGACTATCGATTGGCTCAGCGCGTTAGGACCAAGCTGAAAGCCTGAGATTCGGCCAACCGCGTTCGTGCCGCTGTTACCAAGCAGGTAGCTCGCGCCGACCGGGTGGTTTGGGTCGAACGGTGTGCCGTGCGTCTGGTAGTCTCCGCCAACGTCGATGATGCCGTAGAACGTGACCCCATACCAACTCAGCGGACAAGCCGTGAGAAAGAAGTCATAGACGCTGCCGCACGCGGCGGGCGCTACGGCGGGGGCCACCGCGTAAGGGGGCGCCTTAGTCACCATAGAGTCCATGTCGGCCGCGTTTGCGCCGACACCCGAGGCGCAGATGACCGCTGCGGCCAATATCGCGCCAAAACCAAGCTTTTTCATTTAAGGCCCCCTGCCCCCGTTATGCACAGCAGCATATAGCGCGCGCTGTATACTGCAATATACAGCGGCGCCGGCGACAAGGATAAAAACACCTAGAACGATTTGTGTGGCACTAGAGCAACAGTCCCCCACGCGCGCAGCAAAACACCGAGCGCGATGCGCTCGGTGTTAAGCGGCAGTTCTGCCTGTGCCGTTCTTTTTAGAACCGGAAGCGGACGCCCCCAACTCCGGCGAGGTTGTTGTTTTGAATGTCGCCGTTGGCGATGCCACCTTCTGCGATCGAGTACACGACGCCGGCATAGGCATCCCACTTCGGCAGGAACCGCCAGTCGAGAACCGCTGAGGTTACCTGGTACGTGCCGGCGCACTGGCTGTGAGCGGCAGCATTGACGCAGATGCCCACGCCGCTCACGAATTGGTTCTGCCAGTATTCATAATAGGCGCCGATGATGTCCAAGTCGCGGGTGATGCCGTATTTCGCGCCGACCCAGAGGATCTGGAAGGTCTCATTGCCGCAACCGGTACCGGTTCCGCAGAGGGCGTTGAACGCATTGTTATTGATCGACGTCAGGTTAGCAGTGGCAATCGAGCCATGGTTGACGCCACCGGAATTGTTGAAAGTGAATCCGTCATCGATGAATGACGTGGTTTGCGGGTCGCTCGGGTTGGAGAACTGGATCCACTCATAGCCGGCATAAAGCGTGAGCGGGATGCCAACCGGCCCAGACGGCGGAACAGGCCCTTTGGCAACGATAGGTGCAGCAGGGGCACCCCACGAACCGAAGCTGTATTTGGCCGCCACCGAGACGGTGACCTGGTCGGACAACGTCGCCTTAAGCGCGGCATCAGCCGGGAACGTGGTCGGCGTGCCTTGGAAGTTGACGACTTGACCGGGATACATCGCCGAAATGTTGACCGCGTCCCTCTCGTAAGTGCCGACGACATCCACCGAGAGCGTGCCGGGTCCAAGATGTCTGAAATCCCCACCGACGTCGCCGGCGATCGCGCCGTTGTTCGGGTTATATGAATTATACCCGCCATTAGAGCCACCTATCGGCTGCCCCATGATGCCGAGGCGGAAGTCGCCGATGTTGACGCGATACTTGATCGCCGTGGTCCAACGCGCGTCCTCGGTGTCGCCGGAGCCGCCGGCCTTGCCGGAATAGCCGATCGGCGAGAAGGCATACGCGCCCCCCATCGCATCGTAGGCATTGATCTCGTCCAGCTGTAGCGTGTTTTGGCGGCCGAAGGTCAGCGTGCCCCAAACCGGCTGACTAAAACCGACATATTGATTTGTGTTCAGCCATCCCCAACGGCTCGAGTCGAAAGGTAGGGCCTCCGTGTTCTGCGCCGTTCCCTTAGCGTCCTGGAGGGCTTGCGGGGCGTTGGCCAGCAGGGCCGAATAGGGATCAAACGCCAGTTCGGCGCGGCCGACGAAAGACCACCCGCCGGGCGCGATCGGCTCCTTGATCTCGACACCGATATTCGACTGGCTCAGGCCGTTCGGAGCGAGACCCCAACCGGGGGTGCGGTTCGTCGCGCCCGTACCACCAGCACCGACGATGTAACTGGCGCCAGTCGGGAAGTTCCGGTCCAATGGCGTGCCGTGGGTCTGGTACAGGCCGCCCAGGTCAACCGTGCCGTAGAAGCGCACACCGTACCAGGCCAATTGGCAGTCGGTGAGGAAAAAGCCCCACAAACTACCGCACGGGACCGGCCCCACAGCGGCCGGCGCCACCGCGTAAGGGGGTGCCTTTGTGGCCATCGCGTCCATATCGGCGGCACTTGCGGGGGCAGAAATGAGAAAGCTCCCTAACGCCATGCCGGCCAAAAGAAAAATTGCTCTCTGCTTGACGATCATTACCCCCTCCAGCGAGCCCTCCGGCTCTTAAGACAAAGGATCCACAGCCCCGCGAGCCCTCCGGCTCTAAGCCGCGTTTAAGCTCTTTACCTCCTCTATTTTTCGCGCATGACGATGGCATGACACAGGGTTCCCGAGCCATGATTCGGTCGGTAATCCACGTCGAAATGGCGGCACGAGTGGCATAAAGGCAACAATCCGCGGTCCCGCTAGCTCGTTGCGGGCGGTCCGGGACTGCTGGGCTCCCCGACGCTCAGGTTGATTTCTTTATGCTTTTCAGACCGCAACACGCGCGGGCGGGACTGAGATTTTACGGCCGCGCGTTCGGAGCCAACAAGCTCCGGAATGCAGCAGCAATGGCCGGCAAGGGCGGCCGGATTGGCGGGAAGATTTGATAATCCTCCCAGCCGCCGCCGAGCGACTTGTGCAGCGCGACCAGTTGTTCGGCAGCGGCGGCTTGGGCGTCGACATATTGCCGCTCGATTTCATACTCCTGCCGCTGCGCGTCGATCACGTTGAGTGAATCGATCAAGCCCCGATCGAAACGCTCGCTCGCCAAGTCGACGGCTTTGCGCGCGGCAGCAAGCGCATCCGAAAGGTGGCGCAAGCGATTTTGTTGAGCCGCATAGGCGTCGACCGCAGTGTCGACCTCGCCCACCGCCCTCAGCACAGTTTGTTTGTAATTGAACAGAAGTTCGCGCGCCCGATAGTCAGCCTTCTCGACGGCGGCATCGAGCCGGCCAAAGTCGAGAATCGGCGCGAGAACCGCCGGTCCGACCGACCAGATCGGATTGACCGGAACGCCGCCAATTGCGGATTGATTTCCGGCAGAGGCGATCAAAGCCACTCGGGGAAACAAATCGGCGGTGGCGACACCGATCGCCGCTGTCGCGCTGGCCAATTGGCGTTCGGCTTCGGCGATGTCCGGCCGGCGACGCAACAAGTCGATTGGCAAACCCGAACGGATCCGTCCCGGCAGCGCCGGCAGCATTCCGGGCCTTGTTAGTTCCGAGCCCAAATTCTCAGGAAACTCGCCGAGCAAGACAGCAATGACATACCGCGCCGCATTGATCTGCGCCGCGAGCGGCGCGGTCTGCGACTGCAGCTGCGCCAATTGACGTCGGGCCAAAGTAACGTCGAGTTCGTTGGTGATGCCGCGGTCGAAGCGCTCCTGTACGAAGTCCAAGTACTTTCGCGCGACCTCGATACCCTTGCGCAGCACGGCAAGCTGCATTTGCAAGGCGCGCAGATCGAGATAAGCACGCGTTACGTCCGCGACCAGCGAAATGAGCACCACGTTGCGGGCGGCGGCCGCGGCCTCGACATCATATTGCGCCGCCTCGATGGCGCGGCGGAATTTCCCGAACACATCGATCTCCCACGCCGCATCAAAGCCGGCAAGGTTCATCACCTGGGACACGCCCGTGCCTGTTTCCGCCGAGACGAGGCTTTGCGCCGCCCGGCCCCGGCCTAAATCGCTGCCGGTCCCTATTCCGCCGCCCTCAGTTCCTTCCGCTATCGGCAAAGCGGCGCCGACGATCACCGCCTCTTGCGCGCGGGCCTCCTGCAGCCGCTGTAAAGCAATCTCCAAACTCGGGCTGCCGGCGATCGCTCGATCGATCAGCGAATCCAGTTCACGGTCGTGAAGCGTGCGCCACCATTTCGTCGTAGCCGCGACGTGATCAGCATGCTGCTCATTGCCCCCGCCTCGAGCAGCCGCGAAATTAGGCGGCAGCGGCGGTTCGGGGGCAGTGTAATCGGGACCGACGGCGCATGCGGCCACGCCAATGACGGCCGCGATACTGAGAATTGCGCTGAAAAGCCGCACCGCGCCCAACCTCGGCCGGCCGCTGTGTCTGCGCAGAAGCTTCGCTGGCGCCGGCACGAAACGGATGCGCTCCAACTACGGAAAGCGACCAGCCGGCACGCCACACAATCAGCCAGCCCGCAGATGCCCCATGCCGAGAATGGGCGCTTTTTTCCGGCCCCGCAAGGCAGACAAGCGAGCGCCTGTGAGCAGTTCGCCCGCGCAAAATTTTTACGGCTCCGGCGCGCCTTCCGGTGCCAACGCCGGCGCATAGTTGGACGGCACTTGGAACAACTCCGGTTTTTGCGACGCGAAATGCACGGAACGCGCTTCAATTATTGTGCGACCGTCGATCGCAAGACGAAGCAGCACCCCTTCAGGCGTTACGCACGCTGTATGGGTCTCGGTATCCTCGGGCCAGGTCCACTCAACGCAAGTTAACCCGGCAACGATGGACTTTTGACCGCGCGTCATAACGACTCCTGCCCCGGGTTCCGGCGGCCGGCGGCCGGTGCCTTCCAACTTTCGGAATGTTCGCTTGGCCGCGTTCAGCAGAATGATTTCTTCCTTATTGCGATCGAAGATCGTGGTGGATTTGTCGGGGCCGTCGACTCGCTCCAGGTGCTCGCCGGCGAGCCACCGCCGACGTTCGACAATCGCCGGCTGATCTGGCCGCGTAATTTTGTAACTAATGTCCACGTCCCGGGTGGGAACGAATTGCGGCCGCTCTTGCGCTCTCGCTGTAGACCCAAGCGTGAGAAACGCGAGACCAGCGAGACATGAAAGACGGCGCAAACCGGTCATTGCAGCGCACCCTCGTTTGATCGTGCCATCGCCGATTTTAGCATGACGCTACCGCCTGCGAGACGGTTCAAGTAGAGGTTAAGAAAGTCAGTCCAGGACCATTGGGCGGGTTACGAGACTTCGCCGGATCGTGTAAGTTCGCGTCGGCGACGTCACTCGCGGTCGCCCGCTTCCTAGCGGCGGGCGAAGCGAAGTGAGGATCCGATAGGAGAGTGTCGCCGTGTGGATCGTTCTTACCGCGCTCAGACGGCCTTACACCTTCGTCGTACTCGCGCTGCTCATCGCGATCTTCGGTGTTCGCGCCGCGTTGCTCACTCCGACCGACATCTTTCCCAACATCAACATACCGGTCGTAAGCGTCGTGTGGACGTACAACGGACTGTTGCCCAACGACATGTCCGGCCGCGTCGTTTACTTCTACGAGCGTTACCTCACCGCGCAGGTCGCCGACATCGAACACATCGAGTCGCAATCACTTTCCGGCTACGGCGTGGTCAAGATCTTCTTTCAGAAGAACGTCGATATCGCTGCGGCGCTGGCGCAGGTCACGGCCGCGTCGCAGACCGTGCTGAAGCTTTTGCCGCCCGGCATCACGCCGCCCTATGTACTGAGCTATAACGCCTCGAGTGTGCCGATCCTGCAGCTCGCTCTGTCGAGCAAAAAGCTGCCGCAAATGCGGCTGTTCGATCTCGGCCAGAATTTCATCCGGCCGCAGCTCGCGACGGTGGCGGGCGCCGCCGTTCCCTCGCCTTATGGCGGCAAGATTCTGCAAGTGCAAATCGACCTCGATCAGGGGGCGATGCAAGCGCATAACGTGTCCGCCGAGGACGTGCTCAACGCCGTCAGTGTGCAAAATTTGATCCTGCCTGCAGGCGACGCCAAGATCGGCAAGTTCGATTGGAACGTGGCGCTCAATGCCAGCCCGGTTGCGCTCGACAAGATCAACGATCTGCCGGTGAAGAAAGTCAGCGGCACGGTCATCTACCTCCACGATGTGGGGTACGTGCATGAGGGTTCGCCGCCGCAGACCAATCTGGTCCGGGTCAACGGGTCGCGCGCGGTGCTCATGACAATTCTCAAGGCCGGCTCTGCCTCAACCCTTAACGTGATTGACGGAATAAAATCGCTGCTGCCGCGGGTCGAGGAGACTCTTCCGGCGAGCCTGAACCTTCACGCCGTCGGCGATCAATCCATTTTCGTCAAGGCTGCGGTGTTCGGTGTCATTCGCGAAGCCGCCCTGGCGGCCGCGCTTGTCGGCTTGATGATCCTGATATTCCTCGGCAGCTGGCGCTCGACCGTCATCATCCTCATTGAAATCCCACTGGCAATCCTGTTTTCGCTCACGCTGCTTTCCTGGCTCGGCGAGACCATCAACGTGATGACTTTGGGCGGGCTCGCGCTTGCGGTCGGAATTCTGGTCGACGATGGAACCGTCACCATCGAGAACATCAATTATCACCTCGAGCAGGGCAAGGACGTCAGACAGGCGATACTCGACGGCGCTCAGCAGATTGTCATTCCCGCCTTCGTCACGCTGCTCTGCCTGTGCATCGTTTTCGTGCCGATGTTCCAGCTCAGCGGAGTCGCCGGCTATCTGTTCCGGCCGTTGGCCGAAGCGGTCGTATTCGCGCTCGCCGGCTCCTTCATCCTTTCGCGCACGCTTGTGCCGACCATGGCCTATTATTTGATGCGCCGTCACCATACCGAAGAGACCGGCGTCGGGGACAACGCGGCCGCGCGGCCGCGTCGCTCGCGCAATCCGTTTAAGCGATTGCAGCAGGCGTTCGACGATCGTTTTTCGCGCGTGCGCGACGGCTATCGGTCGCTGTTGTCGCTCGCGCTGGCTTCGCCGCGGCTGTTCATCGCCGGGTTCCTCGCCTGCGTCATCGTCTCCTTCGGGCTCTGGCCGTTCCTCGGCGAGAACTTTTTTCCCACGGTGGATTCCGGTCAAATCCTGATGCACGTGCGCGCCCAGCCGGGCACGCGCATCGAGGAGACGGCCCGCTTGTTCGATTTCGTCGAGCAAACCGTTCGCCGTACCATACCGCCCGACGAGCTGGACAACATCGTCGACAATATCGGCTTGCCATTTTCCGGCATCAATATGGCTTATCAGAACACCGGCACCATCGGACCGGAAGACGGCGATGCGCTGATCAGCCTGACGCCGGACCACGCGCCGTCCGAGCGCTACATCAAGGAATTGCGGACCAAATTACCGCAACAATTCCCCGGGACGACCTTCTCTTTCCTGCCGGCCGACATCGTCTCGCAAATACTCAATTTCGGCCTGCCGGCGCCGATCGACGTCCAAGTCACCGGCAACAACCAATCGGCCAATTATGCCTACGCCACCGATCTCCTCAAGCATTTCCGCGAAATCCCCGGTATTGCCGATTTGCGCATCCAGCAGGTGTTCAACTATCCGCAGATGAATGTGGACGTCGACCGCACGCTGGCCGGCGAGGTCGGGCTCACTCAGCGCGACGTTGCCAACAGCTTACTGATTACCCTCTCAGGCAGCGGCCAAGTCAGGCCGAACTTCTGGCTCAATCCCAAGAACGGCGTGTCGTACCCGATCGTGGCGCAAATGCCGCAATATCGGATCGATACGATGTCGGATCTTGTCAACGTGCCGGTCACGTCGGCTGAAACCAAAGAACCTCAATACCTCGGGGGTCTTGCTTCAATTGTTCCGGGCCCGAGCCCCGGCGTGGTCTCTCATTACAATGTGCAACCGGTCATCGACATTTATGGCGCAGTGCAGGATCGCGACCTCGGCGCGGTAGCCAAGGACATCGGCCGCATTTTGCAGGAGACCCGAAAAGACGTGCCGCGCGGCTCTTACGTCATCTTGAGCGGTCAGGCGCGTACTATGAGCGGCGCCTATAGCCAGCTCTATTTCGGGCTCGCGGGCGCCATCGCCCTCATTTATCTGGTGATTGTCGTTAACTTTCAGTCGTGGCTCGATCCCTTCATCATCATCACTGCGTTGCCGGCAGCGCTTGCCGGCATTGTCTGGATGCTGTTCATGACCGGGACAACCCTGTCGGTCCCAGCGCTGACCGGCGCAATCATGTGCATGGGCATTGCGACTGCGAACAGCATCCTTTTGGTCAGCTTCGCCCGCGAGGCGATGGCGCAAGGCCTCGATGCCGGCGCGGCCGCCCTCGAATCGGGGTTTACGCGCTTCCGGCCGGTTCTCATGACCGCGCTCGCCATGATTATCGGCATGCTGCCGATGGCGTTTGCCCTTGGCGAAGGAGGCGAGCAAAATGCTCCGCTCGGGCGCGCAGTCATCGGCGGCCTGCTCGTGGCGACGCTCGCGACGCTGTTCTTCGTCCCCACTGTCTTTAGCGTGCTGCATTCGCGGCGGGGGCGCCAGCAGCCGGACGCTGCAGCCGCCGAAGCGAGCGCCTGACCAGAACCATGGCCGAAGCAAATCACACTCCGAAACCCACGGCACCTCCACCGTCCTCGCGGAGGCTGCGCCGCTTCGGACTTGTCGCGATTGCCGCCGCGGTCATCATCGCAGCTGTTGGTATCATGGAACGGCGCGGTCACGATGCCGAGGTGAAACAATGGACGCAGGAGCAGGCCATCCCCACGGTCGCGCTCATCTCGCCGCAACACGGCGCAGCGACGCAGCGCATGGTGCTGCCTGGCACGGTGCAGGCCTGGTACGAGGCGCCGATCTACGCACGGGTCAGCGGTTATCTGAAAGGCTGGTACGACGACTACGGCGCCCATGTGAAGAAGGGCGACATTCTCGGGGAAATTGAGACTCCCGACCTCGACGCGCAACTTGCAGGCGGGCAAGCCAAGCTTAATTCGGCGAGAGCCGTGGTGGTGGTCAGGCAAGCCGAGAAGCAGTTCGCCGAGACGACCTACGAGCGTTGGCGAAACTCCCCCAAAGGCGTCGTCTCGGAGCAGGAACAGGAATCCAAGCAAGCCGACTACAACAGTGCCATCGCGCGGGTCAACGCCGCTCAGGCAGAAGTCGCTGCCGACCAGGGTGAGGTCGACCGCCTGCAGGCGTTAGAAGGTTTCAAGAAGATCCTGGCACCCTTCGACGGGGTCGTGACCGCGCGCGAAACCGACGTCGGCGCCCTCATCAATGCCGGCAGCGGAGGCAACGGACCCGAGCTGTTCCGCGTGGCCGATGTTCACAAGATGCGAATTTACGTCCAGGTACCCCAACAAATGTCGGCAGGAATTCGACAGGGGCTCCCGGCCGAGCTGCATCTGCCGCAATACCCGAGCAAGACCTTCAAGGCCACCGTCGCGACGACGTCGAGTGCTATCAATCTGAATGCCCGCACGCTCCTGGTGGAACTGCACGCTGAAAACCCTGACGACGAGCTGCAGCCCGGCGCTTACGCGCAGGTCACTTTCGAGCTCCCAAGCGACCCCAATATTGTGCAGGTGCCGACCAGTGCGCTGATCTTTCGCGAACGCGGCACGGAAATCGCCGTCGTCGGGCCTGATGACAAGGTCGAGCTCAAACCGGTGACGCTGGGCCGCAATCTCGGCACCGAGGTCGAAATCCTCAGCGGGCTTTCACCGTCCGATCGGGTGATCGACAGCCCGCCGGACTCGCTCGGCGCCGGCGACAAAGTACGTATCGCCGGTCAGCGGTCCAACGGTGGCAATTCGGGACACGCCGAATCTTCGCGCAACGAAGACGCGGCGTCGGACCCACAATCAAAACAGCATTGACATCGCCTCATCGGTTGCGACGCCAACCGCCCGCTCATTGCCGGAAGATAAGCGTGGCCCGACCGACGCCGCCGTAGTAGCGCGGGTTATCCAGGGGGTTGGCAAAATACCCCTGATACGCGTCGCGCGGGTCTTGGCGTGGCGGTGCTCCCCAACCGAATGGCTGCCAA
>Ga0302180_10001160_pt1 | contig 21194 bp, 22 predicted proteins | sample I_Palsa_E3_2_FD_200575 | JGI IMG/M metagenome (GOLD analysis project Ga0302180, IMG submission 200575) | Peat permafrost microbial communities from Stordalen Mire near Abisko, Sweden - I_Palsa_E3_2 | ecosystem: Environmental > Terrestrial > Soil > Palsa > Peat permafrost | place: Sweden... | reverse complement strand
ACCGAGCACACGACCGCGAATTTCGCCGCTGACATAGTCAGCCTGGACGCCGAGGCGGTGCGGGCCAGCGTCCGGGTGGTTGGCCTGGCCGGCCCGCAAGACCTGGCCCGGATGACGCCGTGTGCGGCCTGGACGCTGGGCAACCTGGTCGCGCATATGACGGCACAGCATGACGGCTTCGCCGCCGCCGCGGCCGGGGAGGGCGCGGACCTGTCCCGCTGGCAGCCCGGCGAGCCGGGCGCTGACCCGGTGGGCGAGTACGAGGCGGCAGCCGGGCGGGTCCTCGCGGCGTTCGCCGCCGACGGCGTGCTCGACCGGCGGTTCACGCTGCCGGAGATCAGCCCGGAGCTGCGCTTCCCCGCGACCGAGGCGATCGGCTTCCACTTCATCGACTACGTGGTGCACGGCTGGGATGTCGCGCGCTCGCTAGGACTTGACCACTACGAGCTCGAGCCTGATCTGCTCGACGCGGCTCTCCTGATCGCCAGGGCGGTGCCCGATGGCGGGTTGCGGGAGCAGGGCCTGGTGCCGTTCGCGCCTGCGGTCCTTGTGACCGGTGAGGTCAGCGTGCTCGGCCAGATCGTCGCGCTGCTCGGCCGGCGTCCCGGGTGGCCGCAGTGACCGCCGGAGTTACGGTAAGCCCATGGGCACCGAACGGGTCGACGTCGTCATCATCGGAGCCGGGCTCGCCGGCTCGGCCGCGGCCTGGGCTCTGGCGAGCCGGGGACGCTGCGTGGCCGTCGTCGAGGCGTTCCAGCCCGGGCACCGGCGGGGCAGCTCGCACGGCAGCGCCAGGATCTTCCGGCGTGCCTACCCGGACCCGCTCTATGTGCGGCTGACCGGCCATGCTCAGCAGCGGTGGCGGCGGCTCTCGGAGGAGGCGGGCGAGGAGCTTGTCGTGACCACCGGCGCCGTGGACTTCGGCCCGGCCCGCGCGCAGGAGAAGATGTACGACATCCTGACCGCGTTCGGCGTGCCCGCCGAGCTGATCCCGGCCGCGGCCGCGGCCGAGCGCTGGCCCGGCATCTCGTTCGGGGCCGATCCGGTCATGTTCCACCCCGATGGCGGGGTGCTGGACGCCGAGCGCGCGATGGCGGCGATGCGCGCGATCGCGGTTGCGCGCGGCGCCCAGATTCACTACGGCACGCGGGTGCTGCGCGTCGAGCCGCACCAGTCCGGAGCGACCGTGCACACGGCGGAACGGGCGTGGCGCGCGCCCGTGGTGATCATCGCCGCCGGGGCCTGGCTGGAGCCGCTGCTCGGCGGGCAGGTCAGGCTGCCGCCGCTGGTGGTGACCCAGCAGCAGGCGTTCCACTTCGCCCCGGTCTGGACCGGACCTTGGCCGGCCTTCATCTACCACGATGAGGTCGCCGTATACGGGCTGCCGGCCGGCCGGGACGGCCAGATACCGGGCGCGGTCAAGCTTGGCGAGCACGGAAACGGCGTGGTCACCACCGGCGATGGCCGTGACGGGGTGGTCAACCCGGCGGCCAGGGACCGGATCCGCGCGTTCGCCGCGGGTCGGCTTGGCGGCCTGGATCCCGCCCCGGTGGGCGAGGTGACCTGCCTGTACACCTCGACCGCCAGCGAGGACTTTATCCTGGACCGGCAGGGACCGTTCGTGATCTGCTCGCCCTGTTCCGGCCACGGCGCCAAGTTCGCGCCGCTCGTTGGCGAGATCGCCGCCGACCTGGCCTGCGGCGGGGCCGCTCCGGACCCGCGCTTCACCCTCGCGGCCCATCTCGGCTGAGTGGATATAAGGCGCGTACGGCGAGCCTGCTTGCCGGCCGCCGGCCCAGGCCATAGAGTCCAAGCCAGGTTCCGTGGGCATCATCGCGGCCTTAGCGCGGAGGTTCAGTACTGGTGACAGCAACCCGCATTACCGAGCACAAGGCAGGAGAGCTAGGTCCGACGAGGCGGCCGTTGCCGGCTTTTCCTGATCCCGCGCCGCTCATGGTACACGGGCCCGCGCGCATCGTCGCGGTCTGTAATCAGAAGGGTGGCGTCGGTAAGACAACGACCACGATCAACCTCGGTGCGGCCCTGGCCGAGCAGGGCCGGCGCGTCCTGCTCGTTGACTTCGACCCGCAGGGCGCACTCTCGGTCGGGCTCGGCATCCAGCCGCACGACATTGACTACACGGTCTACAACTTGCTCATGGAGCGCGACGTCGCGCCGCACGACGTGCTGCATAAGACCGACGTCGACGGCATGGACCTGCTGCCGAGCAACATCGACCTGTCCGGTGCCGAGGTCCAGCTGGTGCACGAGGTCGGCCGCGAATACGTGCTCGGCGGGGTACTGCAGCCGATCATGGCGGACTACGACATGGTCATGATCGACTGTCAGCCCTCCCTCGGTCTGCTGACGATCAACGCGCTCGCGTGCGCGGACAGCGTGATCATTCCGCTGGAGTGCGAGTACTTCGCGATGCGCGGCGTGGCCCTGCTGATGGAGACCATCGACAAGGTTTCGCGGCGTCTGAACACCAAGCTCACGATTGACGGCTTGCTCGCCACCATGTACGACTCGCGGACACTTCATACCCGTGAGGTTCTGTCGAGCATGGTCAACGGTTTCGGCGACAAAGTTTTTCATACTGTAATCAACCGCACGGTGAGGTTCCCGGACGCTACGGTGGCCGGAGAGCCTATTACCAGCTTCGATTCCGGGTCAATGGGGGCGAATGCCTACCGGGAGCTGGCCAAGGAGGTACTAGAGCGGTGGCGGCAGGTCGGGGACGATCACGGAGGGTAAGCCTTCCAGGGGTTGCTGAACTGTTGCGACCCGCCGCTCCGGGCCCGGACGGAGGCGATCAGCGCCGGGCTAGCGGCCGGGAGAGGCACACCCAGAAGATCACCGTCTACCTGTCCGCCGAGGAACTACTTGACCTGGAACGCGCCCGGCTTGCGCTGCTGCGCTACGGCGCCGCCGCCGACCGGGGCCGGATCGTCCGCGAGGCGATCGCCGTCCTGCTCGCCGACCTGGACGCGCTGGGCCAGGACAGCCTGCTGGCCCGTCGTATCGTCAGCGTGAACCACGACGCCGGCCCGGAGCACAGCTCCACCTCGCTACCGTCGTGACCGTGAGCGTAGATGGCACCGACCTCGGGGACGATCCTGAGGGTGCGTCGCGGGCCGCGTCCAGCGCCTTCGAGGTGCACCTGGACGTGTTCGAGGGGCCGTTCGACCTGCTGCTCGCGCTGATCTCCAAGCACAAGCTGGACATCACCGAAGTCGCCCTGTCCCAGGTCACCGACGAGTTCATCGCCTACATCGCCGCACGCACCGACGGCTGGGACCTGGACCAGGTCAGCTATTTCCTCGTCGTCGCGGCCACCCTGCTCGACCTCAAGGCCGCCCGGCTGCTGCCCTCAGGCGAGGTGGAGGACGAGGAGGACCTGGTCCTGCTCGAAGCCAGGGACCTGCTCTTCGCCCGGCTGCTGCAGTACCGCGCGTACAAGGAAGTGGCGGCCACCTTCGCCGCCCGGATGACCGCCGCGGCTCGCCGCTTCCCGCGACGGGTCCCGCTCGAGCCCCGCTTCGCGGAGCTGCTGCCCGAGGTGCTGATCGGCTTGGGGCCGGCCGAGTTCGCCCGGCTCGCGGCGCTCACGCTCGCGCCCAAGGTGCTTCCGACGGTATCGACCGAGCACATTCACTCGCCCGTGATCAGCATCAGGGAGCAGACCCGGATCATCGCGGCCCGGCTGGCCGAACTCGGGCGGGCCAGCTTCCGGCAGCTGACCGCGGGCGCGGCCGGCAGCTACGAGGTGGTGGCGTCGTTCCTGGCGCTGCTCGAGCTGTACCGGGAGGACGCGGTGTCCTTCGAGCAGGTCGCTCCGCTCGGCGAGCTCTACGTGACCTGGACGGGTTCCGTTGGCTCGGACAGCGCGGACACTGGTAGCGTCAGTGAGCTGACGGAAAGCGACAACGACGAATGAGCATCGAATCTCCGCCCGGCGGTTCTGGGGACCCCCTGGCCGACGGACCTACCGAGACCGGGCCAGGGCTGCGGGCCAGCCTGGAGGCGATCCTGCTGGTGGCCGACGAGCCGGTGCCGGTGGTCATGCTCGCCCAGGTCCTCGAGCGGCCGCGGAACGAGGTGGCGGCCGAACTGCGCGACCTCGCCGCCGCCTACGTCGTCGAAGACCGCGGTTTCGAGCTACGCGAGATCGCGGGCGGCTGGCGGTACTACACCCGCGAGGATTGCGCCCCGCTGGTCGAGCGTTTCGTGAGCGACGGGCAGGAGGTCCGGCTGACCCAGGCGGCACTGGAGACCCTGGCCGTCGTCGCCTACCGCCAGCCGGTCAGCCGGGCCCGGGTATCGGCGGTACGCGGGGTCAACTGCGACGGGGTGATGCGCACGCTGGTGCTGCGCGGCCTGACCGAGGAGGCGGGCACGGACTCGGAGACCGGTGCCATCCTCTACCGGACCAGCGTGTACTTCCTGGAACGCCTGGGGCTGGCGAGCCTGGAGGACCTCCCGGATCTCGCCCCCTTCCTGCCGGAAAACATTGAGGATATCGAGGATGAGAACGCCCGATCGTAACCCCAGGGCCTCCGGCTTTGACGATGAGGACACCGACGACTTCGGCGAGCGGGACTCGCTGACCGACGTCCCGGGGGGCGTCAGGCTGCAGAAGGTCATGGCCGAGGCGGGAATTGGCAGCCGCAGGCACTGCGAGGAGCTCATCGGCGCGGGCCGGGTCGAGGTCGACGGCGAGACCGTCCGCAGGTTCGGCGCCCGGGTCGACCCCGAACACCAGGTGATCAAGGTGGACGGGAAACGTATCCCGTCCCGTCCCGGCCTGGTCTACCTGGCGTTCAACAAGCCGCCCAAGGTGCTGACCGCGATGTCGGATCCACGGGGCCGGCGTACGGTGGCGGACTTTCTGGAGATGCGGACCGAGCGGCTCTTCCATATCGGCAGGCTGGACTACGACACCGAGGGCCTGATGCTGCTCACCAACGACGGTGAGCTCGCGCACCGGCTGGCCCACCCGAGCTTCGAGGTGGCCAAGACATACCTGGCCGACGTGACCGGCCCGGTGCCCAGAGATCTCGGCCGCAGGCTCACCTCAGGGATCGAGCTCGACGACGGCGTGGCCACGGCGGACCGGTTCCGCGTGATCGACCGGGCCGGCCAGCACGCGCTGGTGGAGATCATCCTGCACGAGGGACGCAAGCACGTGGTGCGGCGGATGCTCGCCGCGTCGGGGCACCCGGTCAGCAGGCTGGTCCGCACCGATGTGGGCCCGATCAGGCTCGGGGACCTGAGGCCAGGCGCCTCGCGCGAGCTGAGCACCAGGGAAATCGGCGAGCTGTACGCCGCGGTCGGCCTGTAGCCTGTGGCGATGGAGGTCCGATGACAGTCAGGGCGGTACGCGGCGCTGTACAGGTCGAATCGGCCGACCGGGACGCGATACTCGAAGGCACGGCGGAGCTGGTCACTGAGGTGATGGCCCGTAACGAACTGACCCGCGATGAGGTAATCAGCGTCCTGTTCACGGCGACACCCGACTTGACCGCCGAATTCCCCGCGTTGGCCGCGCGCAAGATCGGCTTCCACGACGTGCCGCTGATCTGCGCGTCCGAGATCGCCGTGCCCGGCGCGCTGCCCCGCGTCGTGCGGCTGATGGCCCACGTGGAGACCGACCGGCCGCGTTCGGCGATCCAGCACGTGTACCTGCGGGGTGCCGCCGCGCTCCGGCTGGACATCGCCCAATGAAAACCAGCCCAATGAAAACCAGCACCCAGTGAAAAACCGGTAGGGCCGTGCAGGTCGCGGTGATCGGGACGGGGCTGATCGGGACGTCGATCGCGCTCGCGCTGCGCGAGCACGGCGCCGGGGTCTGGCTCGCCGACGAGGACCCGGAGGCCGCTAGGCTCGCCGTCAACCTGGGCGCGGGCGAGCCGCTCCCCGAAGCGGCATACGCGGACGTGGCCGTGATCGCGGTGCCGCCGGACGCGGTGGCCGCGACGCTGGCCGGCGCGCAGGCCCGCGGGCCTGCCGGGTCTACCGGCCTGGCCCGCTGCTATACCGACGTGGCCAGCGTCAAGCTGCTTCCGGTGACGCAAGCCCGGGCGCTGGGTTGCGACCTGACCAGCTACGTGCCGGGACACCCGCTGGCGGGACGGGAGAAACACGGCCCCGCGGCGGCCCGCGCCGACCTGTTCCTCGGCCGGACCTGGGCGCTGTGCCCTGGTCCCGAGACATCAAGCCAGGCGATGGAGACGGTCACGGACCTGGTCCGCGCGTGCGGCGCGGTGCCGATCAGCACCGATGCGGCCACCCATGACCGCTGGGTGGCGCTCATCTCACACGCTCCGCACCTGGTGGCCGCGGCCATGGCAGCCCGCCTCGAGGAGGCTCCGGCCGATGCGCTCGAACTGGCCGGGCAGGGACTGCGCGATGTGACCAGGATCGCGGCCGGGGACACCGCCCTGTGGACGCAGATCCTGGCCGCCAACGCCGCTCCCGTGGCGGGGGTGCTGGCCGAGGTAGCCGCTGACCTGGCCGAGGCCGCCCGGGCCCTGACCCATGGACCCGAGGGGCCGCAGCGGTCCAAGTCGGTGGCCGCGCTGCTCGACCGCGGCCAGGCCGGGGTGACCAGGATTCCGGGCAAGCACGGCGGTCAGGCTCCCGAGTTCACCGCCCTCCAGGTCGTCATCCGGGACCAGCCGGGCGAGCTGGCCCGGCTATTCGACGCGGCCGGCGCGGCCGGCGTCAACATCGAGGACGTCAGGATCGAGCACTCGCCCGGCCTCCCGGTCGGCGTCGCGGAACTGTCCGTCCGCCCGGCCCAGGCCGGCCCGCTCCTGAATGCGCTGGAGGCGGAGGGCTGGCCGGTCCGCCGATAGCCTCCCCGCCGTCCCGCGCATTTATGCCGAACGGGCCGTGCTTCTCGCGCCGGCTTGCCGTGCGTGCCCCGGCCGGCGCGGAGCCCCTTATGCAGTTATGGCCTCTCTCCGCCGGTAGCATCGCACGCGTGAAGACTTCAGCAGGCCTGGATAGCGATACGGGCGAGGAGAGCGATACGGGCACCAGGCTTGTCGTCGCCGTGGACGGCCCGTCGGGCGCCGGTAAATCGAGCGCGTCCCGGGGCGCGGCGACCGCGCTCGGCCTGCGGTACCTCGATACCGGGGCCATGTACCGGGCGCTGACCTGGTGGCTGCTCGACCGGGGCGCTGATGTCAGCGACGCCGGCGTGGTCGCCGGGCTGGCCGCCGAGCCGGTCATCGAGGTGAGCACTGACCCGCGAGCGCCGTGGACCACGGTCGACGGCACGGACGTGTCCGCGGCGATCAGGACCCGAGAGGTCACCGGCGCGGTCAGCGCCGTCGCGGCGGTCCCGCAGGTGCGCGCGCACCTGATCGCCATGCAGCGGGAGATCATCGCGAACGCCCCCGGTATCGTCGCCGAGGGCCGCGATATCGGCACGGTGGTCGCGCCGGATGCGTCCGTCAAGGTGTTCCTGACCGCCGACGGCGCCGCCCGGGCTGGCCGCCGCGCCGCCGAGGCCAGCTGGTCGGCGGCCGCGACCCGGGCTGACCAGGACCGGCGTGACCGCCTCGACGCGGACCAGAGTGAGAAAGCCGCGGACGCGGTCGTGATAGATTCCACCGGGCTTGGCCTTGACGAAGTGGTCGACACCATCGTCCGCCTGGCCCGCGAGCGCGCGGGGGTCTCTTTCCCGCGCCAGAAGAGCAGGTAATGGTAGAGCAGGTAATGGTAATGATGCCGAACGAGGCCGACTCAAATCCGGTTCCCGTGGTCGCCGTGGTCGGGCGGCCGAACGTGGGCAAGTCCACGCTGGTGAACAGGATCCTGGGCAGCAGGCAGGCGGTGGTGGAGGACGTCCCCGGCGTGACCAGGGACCGGGTCACCTACGACGCGATCTGGAACGGCCGGGCCTTCACGCTGGTGGACACCGGTGGCTGGGAACCGGCGGTGGAGGGCAGCGGAAGCCTGGCCGCGCGGGTCGCCGCCCAGGCCAGGGTCGCGGTGGACGCCGCGGACGCGGTGCTGTTCGTGGTGGACGCCACGGTGGGGGTCACCGACGCGGACGCCGCGGTGGCCAACGTGCTGCGACGGTCGGGCAAGCCGGTCGTGGTCGCGGCCAACAAGGTCGATGACACCAAGGCCGAATCAGAGGTCACGGCGCTGTGGTCGCTGGGGCTCGGCGAGCCCGCGCCAGTCAGCGCGCTGCACGGGCGCGGCAGCGGCGACCTGCTCGATCTGGTGCTCGACGCGCTGCCCGACGCGCCGAAGGACACCGAGGAGACCGAACGCGGACCGCGCCGGGTGGCCCTGATCGGCCGCCCGAACGTCGGCAAGTCCAGCCTGCTGAACAAGCTGGCCGGGCAGGAGCGGGCGCTGGTCGACTCGGTGGCGGGGACGACCAGGGACCCGGTCGATGAGCTCATCGAGCTCGGCGGCATCACCTGGCGGTTCGTGGATACGGCGGGCATCAGGCGGCGGTTCCGCGAGAACCAGGGCGCGGACTACTACGCGGCGGTGCGCACCGCGGGCGCGCTTGACCGGGCCGAGGTCGCCGTGGTGCTGGTCGACGCGAGCGAACCGCTCACCGAGCAGGACCTGCGGATCATCTCGATGGTCATCGAGGCCGGCCGGGCCCTGGTCATCGCCTACAACAAGTGGGACATGGTCGATTCCGACCGGCAGCACTTCCTGGAGCGCGAGATCGAAAGGCAGCTGTACACGGCGCGCTGGGCGCCGCGGGTGAACATCTCCGCGACCACCGGGCGGCACACCGACCGGCTGGTGCCCGCGCTGGAGACGGCGCTTGAGGGCTGGGAGACCCGGGTGCCGACCGGGCAGCTCAACGCGTGGCTCACCGGGCTGGTCGCGGCCACGCCACCCCCGGTGCGCGGCGGCAAGCAGCCGAAGATCCTGTTCGCCACCCAGGCCGGGGTCCGCCCGCCGCACTTCGTGCTATTCTCCTCGGGCTTCCTCGAGGCCGCTTACCGCCGGTTCATCGAGCGGCGGCTGCGGGAAGACTTCGGCTTCGAGGGCAGCCCGGTCCAGGTGTCCGTGCGGGTCAGGGCCAAGCGTGAGTCCCGGGGCGGACGGCGCTCCGCAAAAACCACCTCCGCGCGGACGGAGCGTCGGCGCTGAGACGGACGCGGAGGGCGCAGCGGGTCCGCGCCGGGGCGAGGCAGGTGCGCTGAGGGTGTCACCACCGTCCGTTCGGCCTCAGGACCTTGATCTTCTCGACGCCGACCGCAGGCACGTCTGGCATCCCTACGGACCTATGCCCGGGCGGATGGAGCCGCTCGTCGTGGAGTCCGCGGCCGGGGTGCGGCTGCGGCTGGCGACCCCGGTCGACGGGGTACGCGAGCTGGTCGACGGCATGTCGTCGTGGTGGGCGGCTATCCACGGCTACCGGCACCCGGCGCTAGACGAAGCGGCGGCCCGCCAGCTGGGGCGGATGAGCCACGTGATGTTCGGCGGGCTTACCCACGAGCCTGCGGTGCGGCTGTGCGAACGGCTCGTCTCGATCACCCCGGCCGGGCTCGAGCACGTGTTCCTGTGCGACTCGGGCTCTGTCTCGGTCGAGGTCGCGGTCAAGATGTGCCTGCAGTACTGGCGATCGGCCGGACGGCCGGCCAAGCGGCGGCTGCTGACCTGGCGCGGCGGGTATCACGGCGACACGTTTATGGCGATGTCGGTATGTGACCCCGAGGGCGGAATGCACGCCCTGTGGGACGGGGTGGTGGCGAGCCAGGTGTTCGCCGCGATGCCGCCGGCCGGCTTCGCCGCGGGGGTGGACCCCGCGTACGCGGCGTCGCTGACCGCGCTGATCGCCGAGCACGCGGACTCGCTGGCCGCGGTGATCGTAGAACCGGTGATCCAGGGCGCGGGCGGGATGCGTTTTCACGACCCCGGCTACCTGCGGGTGCTGCGCGAGGCCTGCACGGCCCACGGCGTGCTGCTGATCTTCGATGAGATCGCCACCGGGTTCGGCCGCAGCGGCTCGCTGTTCGCCGCCGGGCAGGCCGGCGTCAGCCCCGACGTGATGTGCGTGGGGAAGGCGCTGACCGGCGGGTACATGTCACTGGCCGCGGTCCTGTGCACTCCGGCCGTGGCGTCGGGGATATCGTCAGGCTCGGTGCCCGTGCTCGCGCACGGGCCCACCTTCATGGGCAACCCGCTGGCCTGCGCGCTGGCGCTCGCGTCGCTGGCCGTGCTGTCCGACCCCGATTGGTACCCAGGCGGATGGCAGGCCTCGGTCGCCCGGCTGGCCGCGGGGCTGGAAAGCGGGCTGGCGCCCGCCCGGGCCATGCCCGGGGTGGCGGACGTCCGGGTCCTCGGTGCGGTCGGCGTGGTACAGCTGGACCGTGAGGTCGATGTGGCGGCGGCCACGGCGGCCGCCGTGCGCACCGGCGTGTGGCTGCGGCCGTTCCGTGACCTGATCTACACGATGCCGCCGTACCTGACCTCAGATTCCGATCTCGCCCTCATCTGCCGGGGCGTGCTCGCCGCGGTCCAGGCCCGGTAACGACGCGAACGCACCCGGCGGCGGGGCGGGCGAGGACCGGGCGGTCGCGTCGGTGACCGGTTTCGCGCCCGAGGCGAAGCGCACCAGGTCCTGACCGTGCACCATGCGCCCCGGCATCGGATCCGAGGCCGCCCGCCGGGTCAGCGCATCGGTCGGCAGCTCACCGGGGCTCGCCGCCAGCACCAGGTTGCCGAACCTCCGGCCGCGCAGGACCGCGGCGTCCGCGATAAGGCAGGCGTGCGGGAAGACCGCCCGCGCCGTCGCGACCTGCGCACGGGCGTGCGCCAACGGCGCCCCGTCGGCCACGTTGGCGGCGAAGACCCCGCTGTCGCGAAGCGCGCGGCGGGCGGCGGCCGCGAATTCCACCGAAGTCAGGTGGGCTGGCGTGCGGCCGCCGGCGAAAACGTCGGTGATGACCACGTCGAAGGACCCGGCCGGCACCCGGTCCAGGACGGCCCGGGCATCGCCGATGCGGACCTGGGCTCGCCCGCCGGTCCGCAGCGGCAGCCTGAGCTTGATGAACCGCCAGAGGGCCTCGTCCACGTCGACGGCCACCTGCCGGGAGCCAGGCCGGGTCGCCGCCACGTAGCGGACCAGCGTCAAGGCCCCGGCGCCCAGGTGGAGCACATGCAGTGGCTGACCCTCCGGCGCCGTCACGTCGATTATGTGCCCCAGCCGCCTGACGTACTCGAACTCCAAGTACCCAGGATCGTCGAGGTCGACATGCGACTGCGGGATGCCATCGATCAGCAGCATCCACGCCGCCCGCCGGTCAGCATCCCGTAGCAGCTCGGCGCAGCCGTGACCGGTGTCGATCCGGTCCTCGCCGCTCTGGAGTCTCCTCCGGGTCATAGCTGTCATTATCGGCGGTTCCCGGTCCGGCGGTGGGGGTCATCCGGGTGGCGGCTCGAAGAATCCGGCCCGGGTATGCGAGGCTGTCTTACGTACTTCCCGATCGTAGGAGGCCGCATGGCTGTCGATAAAACCAGGCCCGCCGGCGCCCCGGCGGACGACGCGCCGGCTGCGCCCGTCCCCTCCGATGAGCACGGGCCCGATGAGCACGGCACTGAGCACGGCACCGAGCACGGGGCTGGCGCGGATCCCGATCTCGATGAGATGAAGCGCAAGTTCCGTGCTGCGCTCGACCGTAAGCGCGGCACGCACGCCAGCGCGAACGCGGACGGGGCGCAGGACACCGGCAAGGTGCACGGCTCGCATGGCCCCGCGGCCAGCCGCCGTTCGTTCCGCCGCAAGAGCGGCGGCTAACCTGCCGGCACCACGCGGAGCCAGGCGTGGTCCTCGGTGAGGTATCGGTCCAGCCGGAGTCCAGCGTCGGCGAGCACGGCCGCCAGCTCGGCCTCGTCCAGGCGCGTCGCCGTGAACGTCTGCGTCCAGCGCTGGTCGCCGTCCACGTACTCCACCGTGGCCGAAACGAGGTTCGGCGCGGGGCGGGACACGTCCCGCATCCGGAGGATGATCCCGTCCCGCGTGCTCTCCGCGTCGGCTGCGGCTGAGAACCACTCAGGCGCGAACTGCTGGATGATGACGCAGCCGTCGTCGGCGACGTGACGGCGGCAGGCGGCCAGGAACGCGCTCCGCGTCGCGGTATCCGCGTTTATCAGGTGCGACGCGAGCAAGACCGCGTCGAAACGGCGGCCGAGCGCGAGATCCTCGATGCGCGAGCACACCGTTTCCCCGTCGCGCACATACGCCAGCATGTCCGGTGATTCATCGACGGCGACGACCGGATGGCCGAGCGCGACCAGTGGGTGGGTGATCCGGCCAGTGCCGGAGCCCAGCTCGAGGATGGAGGCGCCCGGCCGGACCGCGTCGTACACGATGGCAGGTTCGCCCATGGCGGTTATCCGCGCGTAGAACTCGACGGAGCAGCCGTCTGGGGTGATCACCCCGGGTCCGGTTCCATCAGAAGCCTGGCTCATCCGGCCCATTCTGCCTCGGTGCATGTGACCCGGCGGGACCCGCGGGTCCGGACCTACGCGGTCGCGGAATGAATCGGCGCCGCCCAGGGCTGGATTGGCCGGTCCTGATCCGGGCGCTCGGCCTGCGGGATGGCCTGCGGGACGGCCTGCGGGATGGCCTGCGGGATGGCCGGCGGGATGGCCGGCGGAACGGCATGCGGGCCTGCTTGCTTCAGAGCCTGCTGCGGTTCATCATTCGCCGCCAGGTGAAACCAGACGGTGGTTCCGGCCGGGTCCCTGAGATATCCCCACTGAGCGGCGAGGTTCTGGACGAGGAACAGCCCGTGTCCCTCGGCCGCGTACAGATCGCCCTTGACGATAGGCGTGCCCGCCGAACCGCCGTCGATGATCTCGACGAGGACGCCGCGCGGTATCCCGATCACGACGATCGCCACGGTTCCACCCTCGACACCCGATTTGGTGTGCATGATGGCGTTGGTGACAATTTCTGAGGTCAGTAAGGTCGCCGTATCGGCGTCCGTGCCGGGCCGGTGAGCGCTGAGCGTCCGCGCGACGAAGGCACGGGCCGCGGAGACCTGTTCCGGGCGACCAGGGATGGTCAGCGAGTCGAGAATCGTAGCACGCGCGCTGTCGACCCTCCCTCGGGGCCCCACCCACCTCCCCATTCCCTCTTCACTGCGCCGCGGATCAGGCCATGATCGTCGGGAATTGCCTTGGGGCGTTGCCATGTTGAGTCCCTCCCATTTTGCCGAGACCGGGCTCTCGCCTGTGCTCGACCTTGAGCCGTTACGTTTGCCTAGTGTCCTGGTGCGACGCTTGTAACACCGGTCACTATGGCCTGCTTATTTTGCATGCACCGTCTAAAGCATCTGGCCCCTCATTCGTCTGGTGTCTCGCTGCCGCAATTACTTCAGGCAATGCCAGGTATCCGGATATCCATATAGTGTCCAGGCGCCGTGAATTATGTATACATTATCGATCTGATGTTTCACACTATGTCCTAATTTGCACGTTCATGATTGACGACGCGGACTAGCATTCCAGAAACGATAATGGTGCCGCGTGCGCCTTCACGCAAGTGCGTAGGGGAAATTTTCCGCCTGAAATCCCGGATGGGATTTCATCCGCGGCGTGAGTGCTGTATCGTACTGCGTGTCAGGGACGATGTGGAGTGTTCTGGTTACACTCTGCTACATAGATAGGGTCGTCGGCCGTGGGTCCTGGTTCCCCGCATCGTCCTGAGTACTAACCCTCTGCTCCACAAGGAGGCGAGTTTCTCGTGCCTCTTGGTCCTACCGTTCGTAGGCGCAGGCTCGGTGCCGAGCTCCGGCGTCTGCGAGATGCGCATTCGTTCAAGCTGGAGGAGGTGGCCGAGAAACTCGAATTGGCCGCTTCGACGCTCTCGCGGATCGAGACGGGCAAGGCGCCGTGCAAGTCGGCGTACCTGACCGCCATGCTGGGTTTGTACGAGGTCGAGGACCCGGTCGCGCGGAAAGTCCTTGTCGATATGGCCCGCGAGGGACATCGCAAGGGCTGGTGGTCCATCTACGACGATGTGCTGCCGAGCGGATTCGACATCTACGTGGGCTTGGAGGCAGAGGCTTCCGGCCTGCGGAGTTACGAATCTGACGTGGTGCACGGGCTGCTGCAGACCGCCGACTACGCCCTGACGGTGCTGCGCGAGCTGCGGCCGAGGGATAGTGAGGAACTCCTCGAGCGCGTGGTGGAACTGCGCATGCAGCGGCAGCGGGCGCTCGACCAGGATCCGCCGCTTGACGCCTGGATCATCCTCGACGAGGGTGCGATCAGGCGGAAAATCGGCGGATCGGCGATCATGCAGCGCCAGCTCGAGCGCCTTGTCCAGGCCAGCCGATGGCCGAACGTGACTTTGCAGGTCCTTTCCTTCGACTCGGGCGCGCACGCCGGGCTGACCGGGCCGTTCGCCATCCTGGAGTTTCCCGAGCGGACCGATTCTGACGTTGCTTACACCGAAGCCCTGGGCGGCATGATCTACCTGGAAAAGGACCGGGAGGTTCGTGCATGCGCCGAGGCCTTCGACCGGATGCGCGCCACGGCGCTTTCCCCAGCCGCGTCGGTCGAGCTGATCCAGCAGGTGGCACGCGAGCTCACCTGATCAAGGCTTACCTGAAAAATCAACCGCACAACAAAGGAAAGGAAGGGTCGATGGATACCGACCTCACCGGGCTGCACTGGTTCAAAAGCAGCGCGAGCAGCGCCGCGGGTTGCGTCGAAATAGCCCACATCCCCGAAGGGGGAGTGGCGGTTCGCGACTCAAAGGATCGCGGAAAGAAGGCCCACATCTTCAACAGCCACGAATGGGAGTGCTTCCTTACCGGGGCGAAGAACGGGGAATTCGACCTTCCCGTTACCTAGGCCTTCCCGTCACCTCGGCGCCGGTGGAGGAGGACGGACGGGGCTCACCCGCTCCAGCCCCGTCCGTCCTAGGCGCAGCAGGTGAAGGGTTAGGGGGGAGAAAGCAGAGGGCGGTGGACCCCTGAGGGGTCCACCGCCCTCCCGCGCATCCGGCCAGCGGGCATCGGAGTTACGGATGCTCATTGAGCTCTTTTTCTAGCTGGCTGATGATCGTGGTGAGTATGTGAGGTGTCTCGCTCGGCTTGGCGCTTACGATGCTCAGCCGTTCAATGGCCAGCAGATAGCGGTCGACATCGGATTTCTTGTCGAAGTAGAGAGCGCTGGTGAGGTGCTCCAGGTACGCCACGTCGGGGAGGTCTGCGTCGTTGAACCGCAGGATGGCGAACCCACTGGGTACAGCGTGACCGCCCCTGTCGGCCGGAATGATCTGCAGCGTAAGGTTCTGTCTGCTGCTGAGGCTGAGCAGGTAACGGAGCTGGTCGCGCAGGATTTCTTTGCTTCCGATCGGCCGCCGCAGCGCCGTCTCCTCGACGATCGCCCAGAGTCTGAGCCGTCCCTCGGAGAACCGGCGCTGCCGTTCCTTGCGCATGATGACATGCCGTTCCGCTTCGCCGATCGGGATGTCGCAGAATGTGAGAACGGCGGCGGTGTATTGCGGCGTCTGCAGCAGGCCAGGTATGAACTGCGCCTCGTAAACGCGGATCGAGGTCGCGGCCTCCTCCATCCCGACGTAGGACTGGAACCAGTCGGGCAGGATGTCGTTGTACCTGTGCCACCAGCCGGGACGGTTGGCCTGCTCGGCCAGGGTCAGCAGCTGCTCCCGCTCGACCGCGCCGACGCCGTAGAAGGTGAGCAGGTCGAGCACGTCGATCTCGCGAATCGCGTTACGGCCGAGCTCGATGCGGCTGATCTTGGACTCCGACCCGCGGATCGCCCGGGCCGCTGCTTGCGCGGTGATCCCGCGGCTCTCTCTGAGCCGCCGCAGCTGGGTGCCGAGCAGGATGCGCAGTACAGTTGGCCCCTCTGTGGGCTCTGGCATGACACCCTCCGGATGTCCGTTCCGCTACGGAATTGTCTCGCGCAATTGCGCGGCAAAGCGTTGCCATCCACCTTTTGCGTAATCGCTAGGATATCCCATATGGGATTGCATGTCACCCCCGGTATTGGCTGCCTCGCCCTCCTGTACGAGACACCTCCGTCTCGGACACTTCTGTCCAGCTGGACCAATTTGACTGTTAGGCTTTTGTCGGCTTGTGGCAGATCTTGGGTCCTGCGGCCTCGGTGCCGGACGCAGTGGATGGCGGCCGCAGCCCCGTGGTGTGCGGTTCAGCGTCTGGGGCGCCCGAGGCACCAGGCTCGGACCGTGGCGGTGATACGCCTGGCCAGGCCGGATCCGCGGCCAGTGCGGGTACGCGCAGGCAGCGAAAGGAAGCCCGGCGTTGAGGAGCGGTAAGGATCCCAAGGGCGCCGGTGACTGGCGGACGACATTCCGACCCGATATTCCAAGTCCGGCCCGCATTTACGACTATCTGCTGGGCGGGAAAGACAATTACCCCGCTGACAGGCAGGCGGGAGATGAAATAGCGGCCCATCTGCCGAGCATTCGCGAGGCGTTTAGGTGGAACCGGACCTTTTTGCGCCGTGCGGTGAATTTTCTGGCTGCCGACGCCGGAATCCGCCAGTTTATCGATATTGGTAGCGGTCTGCCGGCCTCGGGCAACGTGCACGACGTGGCGAGGCAGGCTGACCCGGCGGCTCGGATCGTCTACGTCGACAACGATCCGGTGGTGCTCGCGCACGGCCGGAATATGCTGCACGGCGTCCCGGATACCGTCATCCTCTCCCACGACCTGCGCGCGCCCGCTGAGATCCTGGCCGATCTCGGGCTACGGCGGCTCATCGATTTTTCCGAACCCGTCGCCATCCTGCTCGTCGCTATCGTGCACTTCATCTCCGACGCCGACGACCCAGCGGGCATCATCAAAGAGCTGCTTGCGCCATTTCCATCCGGCAGCTATCTCGCTCTTTCGCACGCCACTGCGGATGGAACTCCCGCGGTAAACGATGCGGCGAGGGTCTATGACGAGGCGACGGCTCAGGCCCATGTCCGCCGGCAGGATGGCGTACTGGCGCTGGTGGACGGCCTGGATCTCGTCCCGCCTGGCCTGGTGTGGACACCGCAGTGGCACCCAGAACCGGAAGCGGAGATGCCGTCACGCCCGGCGGACTCTTTTTCCTACGCCCTGGTCGCCCGCAAGCCCTAGCCCTGGCCACTTCTGTCCGGCGCGGATCCCTAGGATGGTGGTCATGCACTACAGGTCGCTCGGAGAATCGGGACTTCAGGTGTCGGTCGTCGGGCTCGGCTGCAATAACTTTGGCGGCCGCCTCGACGTGGACGGGACGCGCGCGGTGGTGGACGCGGCCATCGACGCCGGGATCACGCTGTTCGACACCTCGGATACTTATGGCGGAGGCGGGGGTTCGGAGAGCGCCCTCGGCGAGGTTCTCGCGGGGCGCCGGGATCGGGTCGTGCTGGCCACGAAGTTCGGCCACCAGAAGGCGGACATGGGGTACGGGCCCGCGGCCGGGGCGAAAGGCGGCCGCGCCTACATCAGGCGCGGTCGCCGAGTCGCTGCGGCGGCTGCGCACCGACCACATCGACCTGTACCAGCTGCACACCCCGGACCCGGTGACTCCGGTCGAGGAAACGATTGCCGCGCTGCACGAACTGGTGGCGGAGGGCAAGGTCAGGTATCTGGGCCATTCGAACTTCTCCGGCTGGCAGCTGGCCGACGCGGCGCACCTCGCGGCGCATAACTCGCGCACCCCGTTCGTTTCGGCCCAGAATCACTGGTCGCTCCTCGAGCGCGAGGCCGAGGCCGACGTCGTCCCCGCGGCCAGGCATTTCGGCCTCGGCGTGCTGCCGTACTTCCCGCTCGCCAATGGCCTGCTGACCGGCAAGGTCAGGCAAGGCCAGACGATACCGGCGGGGACCAGGCTGGCCGACCGCGAAAGCTACGTTACCTCCGAAAAGCTGGCCAGGGTCGAGGCGCTGATCACCTGGGCGCAGGCCCGCGGCGTCGCGATCTTGGACGTGGCGATCGGCGCTCTCGCGGCGCAGCCAGGCTGTTCCTCGGTGATCGCGGGTGCGACGACCCCCGAACAGGTCAAGGCCAATGCGGCCGCAGCGGAGTGGATCCCGTCCGCAGACGAGCTAGCCGAGATCGACCGAATCGTTCCGCCGCCAGCCCCGACCCCATAAGCCGGATAAGCCCGGCCTGGCTCAGCCTCCGGCCACCGCCGTCTTGAACAGAACCGCGGCGTTCGCGCCGAGCACCGCCGAGTACGAGACCTGGGGAGTATCGCCGCCCTGCTCATACCCGCCGATGACCCCGATCACCGCGCCCTGGCCGGTCGCCGGGTCGACCTCGGCGAGGAACGGGCCGCCGCTCGTCCCATCGGTATAGCTGCCGCAGTCGAACTCGAGTTGATCGGTCATCGGCTCCTTGAGCCAGTTCTGGCAGGTGATCGGCTGGTTAGAGGAGTCTGGGTAGCCGATCACCTGAACCAGCTGATGGTTGTACGGCTGGCCGGTGATGAGCTTCTCCGCTCCGGTGACGTCCTCGATCGGCACCGTCGAGCCCCGCTGGCTGACCCTGAGGATGGCGAAGTCGTCGTCGGGGTTTGACGATGAGTTCCACCCCTGGTCAACGTAGACCTTGGTTACGGTCCACACACCGTATGGCGTGGTGCCGTTGTTGTAGCCAGGGACGAACGCCACGGTGCCCGAGGTGTGGGTGACGCAATGCGCGGCGGTGATCACAAGGTCTCCATGCGGGCTGTTGATCACGCTCGCCGAGCAGAAGTGCTGGCTCAGCTTGCCCGCGGATGTGGAGAACAACGCCCCGACCGCCGGAGTGCCTGAGAATGCCTGTCCGTTCCGCGACGTCGACCCCAGATGCCGCATCGTCTGGACAAAGCCGGTCGCGATGTCGCCGGCGGCGCCGCTGGCCGGGGTTACCATGATGGCCGAACCGAACCCGAGCACCGCGACCAGGGCCGCCCTGGCGGGTGTCCGCAACAGCCAGGGCGACCGCCGCCGTCGGCGGCTCCGGTGCGCGGTCGTGGTCTGCTCCGGGTCGCCCGGGTCCGAGCGGTGACCGCTTCGCCGGCCTACTCGCAACAGCACCCCGTTTGGTCACCCACCTTGGTTCGTCCATATGTGTAACGCTGAGGTTACTTTGATACTCAATTGTGATGGAAAAGGCCCATTTCCACTAGTGGGAAATGCTCCAAAAGTGATCAGAAGTTGCCGCTGCGAGCTGAGGATTCGCTGTGACCCAGCTGCGCTCGCGCTGGACGCAACGGCTCTAACCGAGTGACTTCCCTCGCGGGACCTGATCGTAGTCTACTCCTTGTAATCACTTCGTGCTCATAAGTAACCGAATTTGCCGCGCAAGCCGCCGCTTGCCAGATCACCAAAATCACACCGAAGGTGCCCGGGGTCATCTGGCTGCGACTGCTGAGCCACCCGCGCCAGCCCAGTTGCTGCAGTTCACCAGCGATCGTGTACCTTCGCCCGGAAGTACTTGTCGTACAGGGCCTCGATCGCCTCCAGCTCAGCCTGCGAGAGCGGCGGCAGGGCCGCGGCCTCGGCGTTCTGCCTGGCCTGGCCCGTGCTGCGCGCACCAGGGATTACCGTGGTCACTCCCGGTTGCTGGATCACCCAGCGCAGTGCCCACTGGGAAGGGGCCCACTGGGAAGGGGACCCAGGGCCGCCCGTGATGGCCGCGAACTCCCTGGCGGCCTCGACTCCGGTCTCGAAGTCGACTCCGGAGAACGTCTCCCCGACGTCGAATGCCTCGCCGCGGGCGTTGTAGTTGCGATGGTCGTTGGCGGCGAACGTCGTATCCCTGGTGTACCGGCCGGACAGCAGCCCGGACGCGAGCGGGACCCTGGCGATGATTCCGGCGCCCGCCGCGGCCGCCGCGGGTAGTACTTGGTCAAGCGGCTTGCGCCGGAAGGCATTGAGGATGATCTGCACGCTCGCCACGCCCGGGCGTGCGATCGCGGCCAGCGCCTGGTTGGTCGTTTCGACGCTCACCCCGTACGCGGCAATCCTTTCCTCGGCGATCAGCGTGTCGAGCGCGTCGAAAACGGCGTCAGAAGAAAAGACCGACGTCGGCGGGCAGTGCAGCTGTACCAGGTCGAGCCGGTCGGTGCCGAGATTGACCCGCGACCTGTCGGTCCAGGCCCGGAAGTTCTCCAGCGTGTAATTCTCTTCCTTCTGATCTACCCGGCGGCCCATCTTCGTCGCGACCGTGACGCCCTGTCCGGCGTTGCCGGACAGGAACCGCCCGATGATCCGCTCGCTGCGCCCATCGCCGTAAACGTCAGCCGTGTCAAAGAATGTGACCCCGGACTCGACGGCAGCCCGCAGCACCTCCATCGCGTCGGCCTCGGACACGTTCCCCCAGTCCGCCCCGAGCTGCCAGGTGCCGAGCCCGATGACCGAAACCGGCCTGCCTGTCCTGCCTAGAATCCGCTGCTCCATGGTTGGCGATCCTACTAAGGACGCGTCTTCGCCTGGGGACACACGGCGGCACGGTAAGCCCCGGGCGTAACTCCGTAGTAACGCCGGAACCAGCGGGTGAGGTGCGCTTGGTCAGCGAAACCCGCCTCCGCCGCGGCCTGGGCAGGCGGCGTGCCCTGCGCCAGCAGACGGCGTGCCGCGCGCACCCGTAGCTGGCGCTGGAAGTCGCTTGGCGCGAGCCCGTAGGCCTGCGTGAACGCCCGGTAGGCTGCGAACCTGCTGCATCCGGCGGTCGCGGCCAGGTGGTCGGCGGTCAGGTCCGCGTCGGCGTAGCCCTCGTAGATGAGCTCGCGGACCCGCGCGGCGATGCGGCGAGCGGGGGTCCGGGGGTTTCCCGCCGGGATGCGCGTCGCGTGCCGGACCAGCAGGCCGGCGGTCGCGGTGAGCCGCTCGTACCGCTCAAGCGGGGTGGTGTTTCTGTCCGGCCCGGTGAGCGCCATGTGCAGCGTGCGCAACGACCTGGCCACCGCCGGGTCCTCGATCACCGGGGCGCGGAACAGCGGGTACGAAGCCGCCGTCCCGATGAGGGAGGTAAAAAACTCCGGCCAGATGTGCACCATCCGGTAAGTGAATCCGCCGCCGCCCGCGGCGTGACCATCGTGCGGATCGTCGGGATTGAAGGCCATCACCATGCCGGCGCCGCTCACATGGCGCCCGTTCCGGCAGGTGAACTCCTGCGCGCCGGCTTCGGTCACGCCGAATGAGTAGCTTTCGTGACTGTGCCGGTGGTAGACGTGCGAGGTGA
>Ga0302180_10001158_pt1 | contig 21207 bp, 16 predicted proteins | sample I_Palsa_E3_2_FD_200575 | JGI IMG/M metagenome (GOLD analysis project Ga0302180, IMG submission 200575) | Peat permafrost microbial communities from Stordalen Mire near Abisko, Sweden - I_Palsa_E3_2 | ecosystem: Environmental > Terrestrial > Soil > Palsa > Peat permafrost | place: Sweden... | reverse complement strand
TGGACTCGATCAATCCGCCGGGGCAGCAAGTCATCATCGGGCTCGGAAATTCTCTCCAGAACGGATGGAATCTTGGCGCTTCGGTCACCCTTGACTCGCAGAAGTATTTTTCCCAGGAATTCAGTTACAACAAGAGTTTTACTGGCTTCAAGATGGGTCTGGCCGTGGTGGAAAATGACTCCACCAGCACGACTGTGGACAGCGCATTTGCCTTTGACATCAGCGGGCTGCGCACTTCGCAGATTGCCTATAACCTTCTCATTCACGCCGTTCCGAAAACGGCGCGGCTACGCCCCTACATCGCAGTCGGGCCGGCTCTGCAGCTCATGCACTTGAGCGATGCCCCGATCAAGAAGGCGCCCAGCTATTGGAAGTTAGGGCTCAGCAATATTGGGCTGCTAAGCGCGGCCTATAACTTCGGCAGCACCCCTCCGCTTGAGGGCGGTGGCATCTTCCAGGTTGGCTTCAACTACGGCGGTGGCGTTCGCTATCGGCTCACGCCCCGCTGGATGCTTCGCGTCGATTATCGTGAGACCCTCACCTCGCAGCCCGACTTCTGGACCAAGTCGAAAGCCAACATCATCAGTGGAATTGAATTAGACGATGCCACGCTGACCTTCGTCGGCCCGATCTTCGATTCGGCGATGCGCCAGCAGCGCGTAGGTGGCGGCGTCTCGTTCACCTTTTGAAGCTGATGAAGAGAAACGTCAGCAAAATTATTCGAGCTGGCGGCCAATCTCCCAGTGGTGTCCGAACGGATCAACCACACGCCCCAATCTCCAGCCGTGCTCTTCCCCGACCGGGTAAACTTCTGCCGCGCCGGCCGCGAGCGCTCTTCGAAACACGGCATCCGGATCCGCAACCGTAAGAATCAGCCGGACCGAGCCACCGCCCAGAGTCTCGGGGCTGAAATTGTGATGCTCGGGAGACTCGTCGCCCAGCCAGAACTCAGCACCCCCAACCGAAAGTCTCGCGACCACGCTCCCATCAGGCCCGTCAAGACGAAAAACCTCGGTCGCACCAAATGCTGACTTGTAGAAGTCCACGGCTTGAGCGCTCTTTCTGACCGATAACCAGGGTGCGATCGTGCATGGCGGTGAATTTGACATTGCCTTCTCCTCCTAGTTGCTACCTTCGGATTCGCGATGCAGGCCGGTTCCGTTTCGCCGGACTTCTGGCAGGACCTGTTGATTCCCGTACAACCAGTTCCGGTTGCACGATCACCTGCCGGGGATATGATGCTTCGGGATGATTGATGCGGTGGAGCAAACACTCAGCACCCATTTTCCCCATGTCACGAAGAGGTTGGCGAATGGTCGTCAGGCTGGGAATCCCGTAAGGAGCGCTGAGTACGTCGTCGAAGCCTATCACCGATACGTCGTGAGGCACTCGCATACCGGCTTCATGAAGAGCCCGAATCGCGCCAAAAGCCGCGATATCATTGAACGCAAACAGCGCGGTGAAATCTTTGGTGCGCGACAGCAGAGCCTTGACCGGCCCATACCCCAGTGCCGGAGACCAGCTGTTCTCGGTTAATTTAATTAGCAGCTCCGGGTGAAGCTCCATGCGGCAGGCGCGGGCTGTTTCCATGATCTCCTGCCAGCGGGAATCGGTATCGACCGTCTGTTCCTGGCCCTTCATGAACGCCACTCTCCGGTGCCCAAGCTCAGCCAGATGTTTCAGTGCCAGACGAGCAGCCAGCTTTTGGTTTAGTTGAATATTCGTGACGCCGGCCACGGCTTGATGACCCGAAATGGCTACGATTGGCACATGAATCCGGGCCGGCGGTGGCGTGTTCACCAGCAGCAGCCCGTCCACAGACCGTTCCAGCAACATCTTGGGATACTCCTCCATTAGCTTCGGCTTCCAATAATGCGCCGCCAACAGGTAGGAATACTTGGCTGCCACCAGGTACTCTTCCACGCCATTCATCACCAGCGTGAAGTAGCCTTCGCCGATCTCTGATACCAAGACCCCAACCGACATGCTGTGCTTCTTACGCAGCGAACGCGCAAAATAGTTAGGCCGATAGTGCAGCTCGCTGGCTGCTGCGAGTATTCGCTTCCTGGTCGCAGGCGGGATTGCCTGGGCAGCAGGCGCATCGCTGACGACTACAGACACAGTTGTAAGCGACAGCCCAAGATGGGTGGCGAGTGCGCGCAGGGTCACGCGCCCATTGTGGTCAGTGGATTTCTTGTTCTTCAAAGTAACTTCCAGCCTGTCGTCTTGAAAGCGCTGACGGAGTATCGCATCTTTGTTTGACCTCATCAAAACAGAAATTCCTTCAGCGTTTCTGTTCTGATCCTCGTCTCCAACAGCAGGTGATTGCAGCCCCATGCCTGCGCCACAGGCTGCGGCAAAACGATTGCTGTTCAAGCGCAGGGATCTGCAATCTTCGCATAGTAGCCGCTTCTAACTCCGTCCATCCAGGTCGCCACCTTTCCGGAGAGTAACCGCCTCCCCTTGTCATCCCGACCGGAGCGAAGCGCAGGGATCTGCAGTCTTCGCGGGGGAAACCGCTCCTCCTTCCATCCAAGTCGCCACTTTTCCCGGAGAGTAACCGCCCTCCCCTTGTCATCCCGACCGGAGCGAAGCGCAGTGGAGGGACCTGCAGTCTTCGCGGGGGAAACCGCTCCTCCGTCCATCCAAGTCGCCACCTTTCCGGAGAGTAACCGCCCTCCCTTTGTCATCCCGACCGGAGCGAAGGGCAGTGGATCTGCAGTCTTCGCGGGGGAAACCGCTCCTCCGTCCATCCAAGTCGCCACCTTTCCGGAGAGTAACCGCCCTCCCTTGTCATCCCGGCCGGAGCGAAGCGCAGGGATCTGCAGTCTTCGCGGGGGAAACCGCTCCTCCGTCCATCCAAGTCGCCACCTTTCCGGAGAGTAACCGCCCTCCCCTTGTCATCAACCGGAGCGGAGCGCAGTGGAGGGATCTGCAGTCTTCGCGGGGGAAACCGCTCCTCCGTCCATCCAAGTCGCCACCTTTCCCGGAGAGTAACCGCCCTCCCCTTGTCATCCCGACCGGAGCGAAGCGCAGTGGAGGGACCTGCGGTTTCTTTGCCTGGTACTCACACAAACCCCTTTAGCCCGTACGTAGCCGATTTAAAACAGGTTCGGCTTCTGCCGCTGAGGGCGCTGTTATTCGCAACAGCGACTTTTCGGCCACCAAAAGCCGATTCGTTCTATCCGCGGGGCGATTTACAGAAACGTTTCTGCCTATAAAAGAAACGCTTCTGCCAGTTGACAGCCTTACAAGGCGTTAGGTAGTCTCGTTTGCGGCCGAATCCCCTGGGGTTTCTAAGTTCTGAACGCCGGATGAACGCCGAAAGACCTGCCAAACCAGAAAACGATGGTTGAGGCAGCCCAGACAATAAAGTTCAGGTTTTTGTGACTTTCGGAGGATCTATGAGACGCGATCAGCAGTTAAGGCAGCCTGCTGCCTTCTATCCAACCCATTTCGATTGCTTCCCAAGCGACATAGAAAATTTCGTCCGTCAACGCCGTCTTTTCCGCCCAGGTCTCTTCCTGCAACTCGCGCTGCTTGCACTCCTCGCTGTGTTTTTCCCCAGCGCCAAACTTCACGCACAAACCGGTTCGATTACGGGTACGGTGGTAGATCCGTCGGGAGCGGCGATCCCCGGAGCAAAGGTCCAGGTCACCGATCAGGCGACTGGCAACCTGACCCGCGAGGCCAGCGCGGATGCAGAGGGAACATTTCGCGCCCTTAACCTGCCACCTGGCACCTACAGGATCAAAGTATCGGCTCCCGGCATGGAGGAGCTCGATCGCAACGGTGTGGTGCTCGACCAGGATCAGACCCTGGGTCTTGGACAGGTGGCCCTGACGGTCGGACAGGCTTCACAAACGGTGACCGTCACAACGCAAACCCCTCTGATTGATACCGCGACTTCGAGCAATGCGGCCGTCGTCGACCAGCGGCAGGTTACGGAACAGCCATTGAACGGACGGGATTTTGAGTCTCTGCTGACCACGCTGCCAGGCGTCGTCACCAACAACAACTCGCAATTCCGTCTTGTCTTCAACCAGACCGATGACTTTTACGTCAACGGCATGCGCGGCACGGCAAACAACTTCTTCCTCGACGGCATCATCAACACCGACGTAGGCGCGAACGACGGCGAGTACACGGCGCTGAGCCTGGACGCTGTGGGCGAATTCAAGACCCTCACCGGCAACTTCAACGCCGAGTACGGCCGCAGTCCGGGCGTCATGATCTTGATCAACACCAAAAGCGGTGGCGAACACTTCCACGGCACGGCGTACGAATTCAACCGCAATACGGATTACAACGCCAACGATTGGTTCAGCAACCACAACGGCCAGGCCCGCGCGGATTTGAAGTTCAACCAGTTTGGCGGAAACATCGGCGGCTTTATTCCCATTCCCAAGTTCTCCCCACGGGACAACAAAAAGGCATTCTTCTTCTTCAACTATGAAGGGACACGCGCCAACCGGCCCAACGGTAATCCGGGCGGCGCCGCCAGCACTTACTACACCATGCCGGTGCCTTCGATGCTTGGTATCGGGACCCCCAATGGACAGGCGGATCTATCACCGGTCTACCGTACGGGCAACATGTGCGATTTCAACGGCGGCGCAACCTGCGTCCCGATTCACGACACCAACGGCAACCTGGTACAGAATGGGCAGGTATTCGTACCCGGAACTGTCTCCTATGACTCGGTTGGCGAGGTGCAATCGGGTACACCCTACGTGGGGAACATCATTCCTGCTTCGCAGTTCAACAGCCAGTATGCTGCGATGATCAAGTACTTTACGCCCGGCTACCGGGGAACTTTTAACCACCCAATCTATCCTAACGGCCACAACGACGAACAACAGATCAACTTCCAGGACACGTATACCTTCACCAAGAATCAATACGTAGCCCGGGTCGATTACAATTTCGGACCCAAGGCGAATGCGTTCTTCCGCTACGTGGATGACCGCCAGCAGGAGAGCCAGGGGTTTGGTATCTTCTCCGGCGATAGCTTCCCCGTTCTCCCGCAATATCGTAAGAAGCCCGGCAAGAGCTATGGCTGGAGCCTGGTGAATGTAATTTCACCCACCCTCACCAACGAGGCGACAGTCGGCTGGCTGCACCTTACCCAGGTCGTTGACATCGTTCCCGGTACCTCCAAATCGCTTTACGACAAAGACACCCTGGGCTTCAATTACACCGACATCTACCCGGCGACCAACACCCACGATCTCGCTCCCAACATCAATACCGGTGATGGCTACATCAATATCAGCCCCTTTCCCTCCGGTTGGACTTCTACCGGCAACACCCTGGTTGCGACCGATGACGTAACCAAGGTGCTGGGTAATCACGTGCTCAAGTTTGGGCTCTTTGCTGACCTGAACGAGAACGGTCAGGAAGGCAACTGGACAGAAAATCCCAACCTCAATTTCCAGGCGAGCAATCAAAACGCCAACAACAGTAACTCCGGGATCGGCAACACCCTGCTGGGAAACTACACCACCGTCAGCCAGTCCAACATTTTCGCTTTTGGCCACTTCCACTTCTTCCAGTACGAGGGCTATGCACAGGACACGTGGAGGGCGAGCCCCAGGCTTACTCTTGACATGGGCCTTCGCTACGAATTTATTGGGCCTACTTATACTGTTGGCCAATATCACCAGTACTATTTCGTGCCCAGTGCCTACAACCCGGCGGATGCAGTTGCCATAAACACCGCGGCGAATATCCCCGGTCAGGCGCCGACTCAGAACACCATCATTCCCGGATCCGGGAACCCTTACAACGGCATGGTTCGTGAGGGCACCAACGGATTACCCAAAGGCGGAGAGAATTTCCGTTGGAATAACTTTGGTCCGCGACTCGGCTTTGCTTACGATGTCTTTGGAGATGGGAAGACCGCGTTTCGCGGGGGCGCTGGTGTTTTCTTCGAGCGCTATCAGCAAAATGTCTTCAACTTTGGCGGCATCAGCAATCCTCCCACCGTCTACACACCGACGATCTACGGCGGTAACATCGGCAACATTTCTCCAGCCCTGGCCAACGGAGCTCCCCTTACCCCGTCGGGTGGAATCCTCTCGCCGGACAGGGCCGGCAACATCCCAACCACCTACGGCTACAATCTCGGAATACAACAGGCGCTGCCTGCGAACATGGTCTTCGACATCAGCTACGTCGGTAATGCCAGCCGTCACCAGGTGTATGTTGACGAACTAGAGCAACTTCCTCTTGGCTTAACCACGAGCACACCAATTCTCTCCACCGTCAACAACGTCACCAATGCAATTCTCCCCTATAAAGGCTACAGCTCAATTCATTACAGCCGATGGGGGGCGAGCAGCGTCTACAACGGTCTGCAGGTGAAAGTAACTCGCAGGTTCAGCAATACGCTGACCATCAATACGGACTACACCTGGTCCAAGGTGATCGACCTCTTTGATCAGGACAACGAAGCGGATGTTATTCCGGATCAGGCTCAGCTCAAAAAGTTCTACGCGCCCGCAGGCTTCGACCGGCGGAATGTGTTTAACTTCCAGTACGTCTACAACCTTCCCCAGTTGAAGGGTTCGAACAAGCTGATTCAGTTGGCCGCCGGCGGTTGGGAGTACTCAGGGGTTACGCAACTCTGGGGCGGAAGCCCGTGCCTCAGCGGCGCCAGCCCGACTTCGTCAAGTTGCGACCTCAATTCCAACGGCAACTTGGGCAACGGAGGCTTTGGCATCATTCGGCCTGACTACATCGGTGGTCCAATTAGAATCAACCCCAGCCACAATGAGCCTGCGGGACAGAATCCCATGTGGTACAACCCAGCCGCCTTTGCTTCTCCAGCGCCAGGGAGCTTCGGCGACTTTCACCGCAACACGATCTACGGTCCTGGGATTCTCAACTTCAACATGGCTCTGTACAAGAACTTTAATTTCACTGAGAACACGCGCATCCAGCTGCGGTTTGAAGGCTTCAACGTCTTCAACCACACGCAGTGGGCAAATATCAACAACGGCTTATCGGCGCCTACCTTCAGCACTCCCTTTTCGGGCAGCAATGCCGGCAGTTCAGGCCAGATCACCAGTACACGCGATCCGCGCCAGCTGCAACTCGGAGGCAAGTTCTACTTCTAAACACGCTCCTTAAGGCCGGACCCGTGCTCCATGGGTCCGGCCATTTTTTTCCCTGATCTAAACTGATGAGGAAGATCTCTTCATGAAACTTCTCTCCTCGGTTCTTGCCATTGCCCTGTTCTTCTCCCCAGAAACGCCCAGGCAAACCTTTGATTCTGCGATGCAGGCGTTGAACTCCGGGGACTACCCAGCGGCGGAGGCAGGCTTCAACAAAGTACTGGTATCCGATCCGCGTAACATCAGCGCGCTCGCGAATCTGGGCGTCCTGTATGCCAAGACTCACCGCTATGGCAAGGCCATCGAGGTTTATCAACGGGTTCTGCGTATCAGCCCCCAGCTGCGTGAAATTCAACTCGATCTAGGTCTCGCCTATTTGAAGCAGGAGGACTACGTTCATGCCTTGCCGTACTTTCGGCAATTGCACAACCAGTCTCCGTCAGACCATCAAGCCACCCTGCTCCTGGCGACTTGCCTCACTTTCAGCGGCCATGCCGATCAGGGTCTTGCTCTGTTGAAACCCTTGACTGAAGCGCAGGAACCTGACCCCGCAGCGCTCTACCTGCTGGGCGTAGCTTACGCGCGCGCCGGGCAGACACAGCAGGCGCAGGATGTTTTCACCAGGTTATTTTCCGACAGCGCCACTCCAGCGCAAGCTAATTTTCTTCTCGGCCAGGCCTATTACGATGCGGCACAGTTCCATGAAGCGGAGCAGGCCTACCTGGCTGTATTGCAAGCGGACCCTGCACTCGCCGGCGCTCACCGCGAGTTGGGCAAGGTGTACATCAGCCTGCAAAAGAACGAGGAGGCTGAGAAGCAGCTGAAGCAGGCGATCGAGGCGGATCCGCAGGATGCCAGCGCCGTCTATTTTCTCGGTGCACTCCTGGTGCAGTCGCAGCGCTATGAAGAAGGGATCTCGTATCTCGAAAAAGCGCAGACCATGACGCCCGATTCCTGGGCTACTTATTTCTACATGGGGAAGGCGCATTTTCAGCAGCATGATGTAGCAGCGGCAGTGCGTCTGCTTCGCCAGGCCGTAGACATGAATCCTGAAGACGCAGGATCGTTTTACCTGCTGGCCCGTGCATTACATGCCGAGGGCCATGTACAGGAGGCCGATGCTGCCATGCAGCATGTTGTGCAGCTGCACACCTCGGCCCTGGACGCTGAGAAGCATGCCCTGAAAGACGCCGGCGTGGTTGGCGCTCGCTAAGGGTGTAGCACCAGGGTTCGCTCCAGACGGAAGGTCATAGCAGTTTCCGCGGGCACGCTGATCTGTTTGCCCCGGGTGAAGAGTTGGGTCAGCGCGCCGCCTCCTGCTCCCGCCAACGCACCAATACCGGCTCCTTTGCCGCCGCCGAAAACAGCTCCCAACAGAGCGCCTACCCCTGCGCCTCCGCCGGCATATTCCGCCGTGCGACGGTTAGCGCCGAGGCCACGTTTATTATTTTCCGTCACCGAGGAGGTATCGACCCGGTATTGTTCGCCGTGCACATCAACGGAGTACAGGTCCAGCACCAACTCGGGACTGTGCACCGCTCCTCCACTGCGCACGTTGCTCACTACCAGCTTCGCGCTGGTTCCTGCGGGGATCGCAACGCTGCCCGAGCTGCCGTAGACATCCTGCTCAACCGTTACGGGGTAGAGCTGACCAGACGATTTCTGTCCGGATCGAATGGAGTCCTCCGTGCGAATGACGATATCTGTGCCCTCGGGGATAACCAGTGTCGGGATATGGTGCGCCGCAACCGGCGCCGGCGATCCAGTCAGGATCAGTGAGCTGACGTCGCGCACGGGAAACTGGTAGTCGATGCCCCCACTGCCTTGAAACGGGATCATGTCGCTGCCGTTCAATTGGCCGGAATAGGTTCTGCCATTGCGTAAGGTGAGGTGGTCTGCGGCGTTCGAGAACACCAGCGATTGAACGTCGCCTACGGGCAGGTCATAGTGAATGCCCTGGTTGTCAGTAAATGAAAGCGTTTTGCCCGCAGGCGCATAGTGCCCGGAGTAGCTGGTACCATCGTGCAGAACAACAATATCCGCCTGAGCAGCGACTGCGGCAAAACAAAGAAGCAAAACCGACGCTAGAAATTTCATAGAGAGCCAGCCTACAAGAAAGCCAAAAAACTAAGAACAAATTTTGCTTTCCCGAGCAATTTTGCGACGCCTAGTCTGTCTGTAGCAGGCTACAGCGTGATCCTTGCCAATGCGTTTGGTGTAGTCCCGGACTTTAGTCCGGGGGAGCGGGTTTTCAAACCCGCGGGAACGCTCGGCATATAAATTTCGGGCTTTAGAGCCTGCGTGAGAACTCGATGTTGTCTCGGAAAATAGCTTTACGGGTTGCGGAAATGCTCTGTTTTTTATCAGGGCACGACTTTAGTCGTGCCGTAAAAATTGATAATTTGTCGGGCTTTAGCCCCTGCCTCTCTTGCCCGCTCCCGAATTTCTCCGCACTGATCCCTGCGTTTCGAGTTCTCACACACGCTCTTTAGCCCTGGTGCTGCTTCTCAAACGGTTTGTGACTTCTTGCGAAAGCTGTTCAGGCCGTACATGCCTGTGATGCACTGTCTTAGAAAAGCAGCTTCAATCCAAACTGAATCTGCCGCGACGTCGTTGCCGTTGCGCTAACAACCCCGGCCGTCGGAGACACTTGCGCTTCCGCCGTAGGAGTCTTTGGCGTTGGCCCCGAGCTATAAACAACCGGATTCGGCGTGGTGAAATTCGAGTGGTTCAAAACGTTAAAGAACTCCGCCCGAAACTGAGCGCGAAGCCCCTCACGAATGGTGGTGCTCTTCGCCACAGAAAGGTCCAATTCGCTCAGTCCGGGACCAGTCAGCGTGTCCCGGCCCAGGTCGCCAAACGTGCCCGGGTAAGGCGCAGTGAAGGCAGCAGGATTGAACCACTGCTTCACCGTCTTCGAATAAAGCGGCCCTTGAAAACCAGGAGCCCGGTTAGGACGCACAGGATTGCGTGTATCCCCATTGCCGGTCGGATTGTAGCCCAGCTGCGGCGAGAGCGGGAAACCGCTCTGCAAGGTCGCAATCCCACTGAGCGACCATCCATTGATCAAACCGTGGCCAAAAGGCAGCTGCCATGTTCCATTGATCGCGCCCGCATGGCGGATATTCGTGGCCGCCGGCCCGTAGTCGAGCCCGGGATTGCCCGGGTACATCACGAACGCCGGGGTATTTGCCGAAACGCTGGTGTTCCAGGCTGAGCCGTCATCCAGATTACTGGCAAATGTGTAAACCCCGCGCAACTGCAGCCCGTGCGCTAACTGGCGGCGCACATCCACCTCCAGCGCGTTATAGTTGCTAACTCCCTGCGAGACCCACGACGTAGTGTTGGCCACTTTAGGGTTAGCTTTGGTAGTTGAGGGGTAGTAGACCGTCCCCGCCGCGAGCGACCCAGGGCACCCGGGCGCCGGGCAGATCACCGTCGCGGGCGTGTTCTGGTCTTCCGAAAGAATCTGATGGTATCCGTGCGACCCGACATACCCGAGAGTGACCGAAGTTGCCGGGGCGACCTGCTGTTCAATCTTGAACGTCCAGGCAAGGACCGTGGGTGTGGCGATATTCGTCTGCACGTTGCTGGGGGAGATCAGGCCGCTGCCGGCGGTGGCCGTTCCGCTGGCCAGCGAACTGAGCTTATCCACCGTGGTGTTACTGAACGACAAAGTAGTGTTAAACGGGGCCGTCTGGTCAAGCCGGTAATCGAGCGCATCCAACAGCGCGCGATGAACACCGAAGTTAGCCCGCAAAGCGGTCTTGCCATTTCCGAAAAGATCGTAGGCCACGCCGATACGCGGTTCGGGCATAAATGTCGCCCGATTCTGCGCAAGGGCCGAGCCGCCGATCGCGGGATTCGTATTAATTACGCCGTCGGTAAAACCATAATTTGAGGCTCGGCTGTGGGCCTCATTCCAGCCATTCGTTGATTCGAAGCGGAAGCCGCTACGAAGCTCGAGGCGGGGCGTCACCTTCCACGCGTCCTCGATGAAGCCTGCTCCGAAAAGCGAACGCCAGCCCAGTTCCGTGGGTGAAGGTACAACCGTAAAGGTCGCCACAGTTCCCTTGAGGAACGCGCTGAGGTTGGAGAAAGACGCCTGTCCATACTGATTCTGCGCCAGGTTGTCATTGGACTGCAGCCGCTGCAGCCACACGCCCGCCTCAAGCTGGTGCCGCCCGCGGGTCCAGAAAACATGTTCGTCCACCGTAAAGAGGTTACGAACCGCCTGGTTGTTGCTGCCGGTATTTGCGCCCGCGAGAGTGACCTGGGAGGCGCCATTCGACGCCGTGCTTCCTGAGATCACGATGGCGCCGATGGGGCCGCCGGCAACCCAGCCAGTCACCGGCGCCGGCACCTCGCCGGTAAAGTAATACGCTGCCCGCGAATACCCGACGCGCAGGGTATTAAGCAGGTTAGGCGAAAAGACGTGCTGCTCCTGCGCGCTTACCACCTGCTCCCGCAGTCGCTCGTAGATGGTCGAATACGGGTTCTGCGACGGAGTACTCGCGTCGCTGTCATCCACGGTATAGACCCCAAAGAGCGGATCGTTGGGGCCCAGGTTGGCATCGATTCGCGTCGTCCCAAAATCTTCACGTACGTGCTGTGGCGGATTGGCAAAGGCTTCTGCGATTCCGCTTGCCGTCCCGTTCGGATTCAGCAACTCAGGACCGTTGGCCACCGGCCACAATGCGAGTAGCGGCCGCACACTCGAGGAGGCAGCCGCGCGCGAAGCGTTATCCGGAACAAAACTCACCGCGCTGAGACCAAGATGCTGCCGGTAACCTTCATAGTTGCCAAATCCGAATAGTTTGTCGTGGCGTAGCGCGCCGCCTAGCGCGGCCCCGAAGTCGTTGCGTTGGAACTCCGGGATGTTTGCCTGGTCGAAATAATTGCGCGCGTCCAGCGCGCTGTTGCGCAGGAATTCATACGCCGAGCCATGAAGCTTGTTGCCTCCGGAAGCGGTAATGATGGAGACCTGGGCGCCGGTGCGCTTGCCATAGTTTGCGCCATAGGTATCGCTGACCACGTTGAACTCGCGGACTGCGTCTACGCCCAGCAACTGCCCGCTGGTACCTCCGGGGGTCACGTTGATGAGGGATGCGCCGGTGTACTCGATACCATTCAGCAGAAAGAGATTGTCCTGCGGCCGCCGTCCGGAGACGGAGTACATATTGCCGACCGAGGAGTTGGACGTGCCCACCCCACCGGAACGCTGCGTGGTGTAGCTCACCGACGCCGGGTTGAGTTGGATAAGCTGGTCGAAGCTCCTGCCATTGAGTGGCAGCTCTTTCACTTGCCGCTCATCAACCAGGCCCTGTACCTGCAGGGTCGTAGTATCGACTAACGCGGGCGTATCCGCCACCGAAACTGTTTCTTGCACGTTGCCAACGGCGAGCGCAAGATGCAGCTGGACGTTCTGGCCGACGGTGACTGTTATGCCGGTGCGCTTGAGGGGCGCAAAGCCATCCCGCGAAACAGATACCGTATATGCGCCCACAGCAACGGAGGGCGCGGAGAAGGTACCGCTTTCCCCAGTGAGGAACTTGCGTTCGCTGCCAGTCTCATCATTGCGGATGCGCACTTCAGAGCCCGCTACGGCTGCGCCGCCGGCATCGATAACTTCACCGGAGATCGTGCCGCCCACCATCTGCGCCCTGGCAGAGGGTGCAACCGCAATGAGGAAAAGAAAGCATAAGAAAACAAGCCGCAACGTACGCATAATCAAGCTCCTGGAAGTTTTTCAGAGGGAGGACAGGACCGGGCTAGCGGCAACAACAAGAGCAGAGGCAGCAATGAGAGAAGGAGCAGCGTAGATGGAAGGCGGCGCTCAAATCATTTTTCCTGAGTGATTTACTTGAGAAAAGGTAATGCTGGGGAGCTGTTATCGCGAACAACAACAGCCAGCCTGCGCGAGGGACGCGCGGCAACAACACAGGCAGTGATTCGAGGCAGAAGTCACATAAAAACAATAACACAGGTTCGGCGTGTCGACGCGCCAGTCGCCTACCTAAGAAGAACAAAACTGCGCGGACAAAAATCAAGTGGGTGGCCCAGGTCTCGCTTTTGAGACCTGGGTTTTCCGGTCTAATGATGAGTCGGTGCTGCGAACGTCGTCCACTTATGCGCATCGTCGGCATGTGGGTCAGGCGGCGCAGTCCACAGATCCGCGCTGATCCCATTCAGGTCATACACGATTTTGCCGTCCTTAATCGTGAGCTCGCAGAGCAGCTTCTGCTTGCCATTCAGCCGCTTGTCGAGCATGTCAGTAAACCCAAACGATCCGTTCTGCACCCGAAGCACAGCAACATCCGCGATCGAACCTTCGGAAAGATTGCCAAGTTCCTCGTGTTTAATCTCATGCGCCGGATGCGAGGTCATCTCCGCAACAACCTGTTTCAGCGGAACTCCAACCGCCATAATCTTATCGGCAACATTCAGCTCATCCTTCATCGCAGCGTTCATGCTGGTGACATGCAAATCAGTAGAAATGGAATCAGGAATGAAACCCGCTTTGATCATGGGCACGGCGAGCGACCACTTGAAGCTGCCCCCGCCCTGGCCGACGTCGAAGTAAATACCGCGCTTCCTGCCCTCGATGAAAGCCTTGCTGGGGCCCAGCGTAACCGGATCCTGCTCCTGGCGAAGCCCGGAATACATGTGGGTGTAGATGTCGCCGGGCCGCAGTTTTTGAGTCAGCAGATCGTAAAGGGGCCGGGTGGGACGATCCACACCGAAGTCCACCATCACCGGAATGTTCGCCTTGGTCCCGGCAATCACAGCCTGTTCCACCGGCGTCCACTCCGGGCCTGCAAAGTGCGCAGTCTTGATGCCGACGATGGTCTGGGGATACTTGAGCGCCATCGCAGCCGTCGCGAAGCCATCCATGTCCGCCATGTTCTGCTCGTACTTTGCGCCGCGCATGCCCGAACCCACGATATTCAGCATGGCGAACACCCGAGTCTTCGAGCGATCGATGATGCGATCCTTGAAATCCTCAAAATTCCGCCAGCCTGAGCAGCCCGCGTCGACCACCGTGGTGACCCCAACCCGGAAAGTAAAGCCATCCGGAGGCACGCTGAGATCGCCGGCATAGGAGTTACGCTCACCCGTGCCCGCATACACGTGTACGTGAATGTCGATCAATCCCGGCGTCACGTACAGCCCCTTGACGTCGACCGTCTTGAGCGCGGACGAGGAGGGAATGTGCGCGGCCACCTTGGCGATCTTGCCGTCCTTGATGGCCACGTCCATCAACCCATCGATGTGGTTCTTGTCGTCGAGCACATGCCCGCCGCGCAGCAGCAAATCGTAGGCGGGCGCTGCCTGTTGTGCAAAGGCGCTTGCGCAGGCAAGCGCCAGCAGGATCAATGAATGCAATGTTTTTCGAATGTGCATGTCTCCACTTCTATTCGGGAGCCCCATGCTTCGCGGCTCTGCGAGGCTCCCTTCCGTACCGATTTCGGTCGTCAGATGTAGGCGATGAGATCGATCTCGACCAGCGAGTTTCCGGGGATGCCGCCGGCTGGACTAATGGTGGTGCGCACAGGAGGCACCTTACCCCACCGCCCCGCATACACCGTATTCATCCTTCCCCAATCCTTGATGTCGTTGAGATAGACGTTCACCTTAAGCACCTTGTCCATAGAAGATCCGGCGCACGTCAGGTTCTTCTCCAGTTCGTCGAGAACATGTTTGGTGTGCTCTTCAATCGTGCCCTCAAAGTGTGCCCCGACACCCGCGAGGAAGAGCAGATTCCCATAGGACACGGCGCTCGAAAATAGCGGCGGAGCTCCGGGAGTATTATCCGCAGGCTTCTCGCAGGAATAGGCCTTCTTCTCCATCTTGCCTGACTTCTCTGCCTCCGCGCTCTTGCCGAGCATGGCGCCACCGGTTGCGACCGCGGCTGCTTGCGCCGCACTCTTGAGCAGACCTCTTCTGGACTGAGTCCCCATCTACTTACCCCTTTCAATTGAATCGTTAATTAGAAACGAAAAGGCCCTTGGTAGCCGCCTGTCGCAAAATGCGGCCTTTTCATTCTCTAGGCTGTTTTGAGAGCGATACTGCTGGGCTTATCCACGAGGGCGGCATTCGTTTTGAAGTGTACCTCACCCGTCCTGCTGTCTGCGGCTGCCTGATCGATTGATCCTCTGGCGCCGTCCAGAAAGTAAACGCTCATCCCATCATGAGGGACAACGATCTGGCTCGCGCCTGGCAACCACGCCCCGACGCGCGACAGCCGGCCACTTCCGGCGTCGATTCGCCATGCGCCCTGCGCGGTGTACAGCATCCGGCCTGAAGGATGCACAGCCAGCCCGCGCGCGGACAACGGCACCCGCTGGACCTCCTCACCCACGGCCCCATCCTCGAGCCGGTAACAAATCAGCGTGCCCTCGAGATCATGACAGGCATATACGAATAACCCCGAAGGATGAAGTACGCAGTCTCCGGGTCCGCTCCCCTCGCCGGTGGAGCGCTGCATGCGCCGCCGTAGCCCGCCGTCTTCGAGCCCAAACACGCTCAGCCGGTCACTTCCAAAATCGGACGAAAGCAGATGGCGTCCCTCTGCATCGAATAAGAGCGTATGGGGATGCGCCGACGCCTGTAATTGCGCATGGGGCCCGCAGCCTGCGTCTTTGAAAATACTGCTGACCTGCCTTAGGCTTCCTTCCTGTGTGAGCGCAATCAGGTTGTAAATTCCCCCGCCATACGCCGCCACGGCAAGCAGTTTTCCATCCGGGGAGACAGCCATGTTCCGCGGGCGGGTTGCAGATAACGACAGCGCTGCCCGGCTCAACAGTGTCAGCCGTCCATCCCCGGGATGGATATGGAACGCCTCGACCGTTCCGCGCGGCAGTCCCTCGTGCTCCTCGATTTCATTCGCGACATACAGCGTCTGCTGTGCAGGCGAGAGCAACACGCAGGCGGGCGCCCGGCTCGGTACCCGCTGGATTTGCGTCCAAAGCTCGCCTTGCACGCGAAACACTCGAAGCGAATCATCTCCGCAACCCACATAGGCAAATCGCGGCGCCCCCATTGCCTGGGGAAGGTTCTTGAGCGCCACGATACCCGCCGCGCCGCGCAGAAATTCTCTCCGTGTCCAGCCGTCGCCCGCGCTAAGCACGGATCGACATCTTGTGGTGGAAGATGTTGTTCGGGTCATAGCGCCGTTTCACTTGTTGCAGGAATGGGTAGAGATCCCCTGTGCCGTAGTAGAGCTGCGGCCAAAAGGCATACGCGAGCATATCGACATCGGGATAATTAATGTAGCAGCCCTCATAATATTCGTTAGGGAAGGGAGTCCCTGCGTACTTGGGTTCCACCTGTTGTGAGTAGAGGTCGGTGTAGAACTCCCGCATCCAGGCAAGACGGCCTGCATCCTCATCCGCATACTCCCAATATTGCTGGAACTGAACCTTCATGATGGAAGAACGCTGGCACACCGAAGTGTTCTCGGCCGTTCCTTTCCGATTGACGGCGCCACCGTAGGAGTCGATCGCCATGACCGAGCCACGCAAATCCACATCCGGGATCACCCGCGTCAGGTGCTTGTAGATGCACTTTGCCTCCAACGGGGTGAAGTTCTTTTTCATGTAGCAGGACTTGTACGCAGCGCGCCCACTATGCCCGTTGCCACTGTCGCCAATCGTCGCGTCGAGCCACATCAGCCGGTCAATATCGTATTTTCCCGATTGCTGGCGAGCAGCCGGGCTGCGCGCTGCAAAACGCTGATCCCCGGGCGTGGCCGCGCGTCTCTCCGCAGGGCCAAATTCCGCAAAGCGATCGAGAAATTCATCCAACACCTTCATGTCGTCGCACCGGCCATCCGGATTGCAAAATTGCAGCGAAATTGAAATGCGGCCCGAAGAGATGTGTGTCAGGCCCAGCGCGGTAAACAATCCCCAGGTGTCGGGTTCGCAGCCTCGTGCTGCGTTGTAGTCCCCAAACGCCATCACGATGCCCGTAAATTTGTCCTCGGTCATGCTGTGCCAGTCAAACGAAAGGTGGGCATTCGCGACCTCGTATGGTGCCGTCGGCAAGCGGTCAAACAAAAAGCCGGTAACGACGCCGAAGTTTCCTCCCCCCCCGCCGCGGCAGGCACGAAAAAGATCAGGCTCATGTTTCTCGTCAACGATCCTCAACTCCACGTGCCCTTTTTTGTCGACCGTGAGGATCTCGAGGGCCGATAGCCAGTCGATGGTTAGCCCGTGCAGGCGCGAGAGTACGCCGAAGCCGCCCCCGGTAATATGGCCGCCGGCGCCCACCTCAAAGCAGCTGCCCCCGGGAATCGTCACCCCGTACCGCTTGTACAAGCTAATGTAGGCTTCGCCCAGCTCGTGCCCGGCGCTGATGCGGTAGCGGTTTCCGTCACCAGGCAAGGCATCGCTTTTGAGCAGGCTCAGATCCAGGATCGTCCCCCCGGGATTGTTCACCACGAAATCTTCATAGCAGTGGCCGCCGCTGCGAACCGTCGGGCGCACACCAGCGTTCACCGCTCGCTGCAGGGCTTCCGCGGCCTGCTCGGCGGTCTCGCACAGTTCAATCTCGGCCGCTGCTTCCGCCGGATTGCCGTCCCAACGAAGATTGCGGCTCCGTTGCAACATGGCATAGCGCGGATCGCCGCGGGTAATCTTGATCGTCATCAATGCTCCGCTGCGGGATGAAATTTTAAAACAAACTTGCGGAATAGCTGCGCGCCACCAGCCAGACAGCCAAAAGCGCGAACTGAGCGCAGAAAATCGATTCCAGCGAAAACCAATAAAGCGAAGTTCCAGCCGCCCGATGGGCGAAGGCCAGCATCAGGCCCAGCAGCACAACCAGGCACGCCACCGCTGCACGCTGGCCATTTCGTTTGGGTGTGAGAACAATCGCCGGCCGCGGAGGCAGTTGCCGCGCGATCCGGGCTGCGAAATCAGCCGGGATCTCGGGTCGAGGCGCGGTCTCCAGGGCGAGAAGGATCCTTTTCTCCAGCAAATTCAAAGCAAAATCCGAACCAGAATCCGAACCGGGTTTCATCTTGTCTTCTGCCATGCGCTTCCCCTTTCCATTTCCTGCTGCCGCTGAATGCCTTGGCGTAACTTCTTCCGCCCGCGATGCAAATGTGTGCGCACCGTCCCGATGGGCAATTTCAGTGACAGGGCAATCTGTTCGTAACTGCGCTCCTCCTGATGGTAGAGCACCAGGATGGTCCTCTCAATAGGGCTCAGCAGTTGCAGCTGCTGCTCTACAGAATACCGGAACTGTTTTTCCGCGAATTGCTGCTCCGCATCCGGCCCAGGGTGCGGGAGGCGATCTTCCCAGTCCGACTCCTCCTCAGAAAACGAGACCAGGGGGCGGTCGTCACGCCGGCGGCGCTTCCATTCATCCTGGGCCACGTTGGCGATGATGCGGTACAGATAGGTGCTCAGCAGCGCCTCGCCGCGAAACGCGGGAAGCGCCCGATACAGCCGTAGAAACACTTCCTGGGCTAGATCGTCGACGTGCTCGCGGCTGCCGGTGAGCCGAATGAGGGTACTGAAGACCATCGTCTGATGGTCTCGGACGATCTGCTCGAAGCTGGTGTCGGCGGCGTGCAAAGAGGGTCAGACTGAAAATCCAGCAGAAAGTTTCATGCCGGGTTTGAAACTCTCACCCAGGATGACAGTCTAAGGCGGGCAGAAAGGAAGGTAAAGCTTATGCATTTTGACGTATGGGCGGTGCCGATCGGAGCATTTGCGGTGGCCATTGTGGCCATCATTTCTGGCGTAGTGGGGGAAGGGAATAGGCAAAGGCTGACAGCCGAGCAGCGGATGGCGATGGTTGCTCGCGGAATGCCCGCGGACGACATTGACAAGTTGTTAACCAAGGCGATTGTCGACAGTAGGCCGGTCAAAGACCCGATGCAGAGTCTGGCCAACGCCCGCCGGACGGCCATCGTGCTGATTTCGAGTGGTATAGGATTGGCGCTGTTTTTCATCCTGCTCTCGTTCATCGTGAGTGAGCGTGATGTGCTGGCCGGCGCCGCGGTCGGCCTGATGCCGCTGGCGGTGGGCATTGGCTTTGTGATTGATTACCACCTGCAGAAGCGCGACCTGTCGCGCTTCGGGCTGGAAGTGGGCCCAGCCGATCACCGCCTTTGATACCATCAGCCGATGGAATCTCTCCAGGGTAAAGTTGCCATCGTCACCGGGGCGGCTGCCGGCATCGGCGCCGGAGTCGCAAAGCTATTTACCGAGCGCGGCGCTCATGTATTTCTAGCCGACCTCGACGGAGAAGGCGTCAAGAACACAGCAGCCACTCTAAAAGCGGAGGGCGGATCTGCCTTTGCCTTTGAGGCCAACGCGGGCAGTCGCGACGCCATGGCGACCGTGGTGGACGATGCGTTCAAGCGCTTTGGCCGCATCGATGTGTTGATCAACAACGCCGGAATCTATCCTCGGCATCCCTTCCTCGAAATGACAGAAGAGCAGTGGGACACCATGCAGAACATCAACATGAAGAGTGTCTTCCACTGCACCAAGCTCGTCATGCCCCACATGGTTCGGCAGCGGTCCGGCGCGGTAGTAAATATCGCATCGGTCACCTTCTTCACAGGTTTGCGGCACCTCACTCACTACATTGCGTCCAAGGGGGCCATCATCGGCTTCACTCGCGGTCTGGCAAGAGAGATGGGCGAACACAACGTTCACGTCAACTGCATTACGCCGGGAGCCATTGAAACCGAAGGAGAGCGCAAGCTTCTTACCAGCAAAGACACGGATGTCTTTATGGCCCAGCAGAGCCTGAAGCGCCGCATAACCCCATTGGACGTGGCCCGCGTCTGCTTGTTTTTATCAACCGAGCTGAGCGACGCCATGACCGGCCAAACCCTCAACGTAGATGGCGGCTGGATTATGTATTAATCAGCGGCCGCAAGTATTGATAGCTGATTTGGAGCGCTTGCTTCCGCTTCTCCAGATTCTCTTCAAATTCTCGGTCTTCGACTTCCACGCAGACCGGGCCGTCATAACCAGAATTCCCAAGCGCCTTGAGAAACGACGCCCAGTCGATATTCCCACGTCCCGGAAGTTTCGGACTATGAAACTGCAATGGGTAAGCCAGGATACCGGCCTGGTCCAGCCGCTGCCGGTCGACTGCTACATCCTTCAGATGAACCCGGAAGATGCGCGAGGCAAATTCCTTCATCGGAGCGATATAGTCCATTTGCTGCCACACCATATGGGACGGATCGTAGTTGAGCCCGAAATGGGAACTGGGGATATCCTCAAACATGCGCCGCCAAATCGCGGGACTTGCGGCCAGGTTCTTGCCTCCAGGCCACTCGTCGGCGGTAAAAAGCATGGGGCAGTTTTCGATGGCGATACGTACGTTCTGATCCTCCGCATACGAGACCAGGTCCTTCCACACAGCAAGGAAGCGGGGCCAATTCTCTTCGACGGACCTGGTCCAGTCGCGTCCCACAAATGTGCTCACGGTCGTGAGTCCCAGCATCTTCGCGGCGGTCACCACACTTCTTAGGTGCAAGTTCGCAACTTTCGCTTCTTCCTGATCCGGTGAAAGCAAATTTGGATAATAACCCAGGCCGCTGATCTCCATGCCACTAGCCTTGGCAAGATCTGACACCCGGGAACCTTCCGCAGCGTCGAAGCTGGAAACATCGATGTGGGTCACCCCGGCGTACCGGCGATCCGCCTTGCCTGGCGGCCAGCACATCAACTCCACACACGTATAACCGGTAGTCTTGCCCAGCGCGAATACTTCTTCCAGTGAAAGCTCGGGGACGATGGCGCTCATAAAGCCTAGCTGCATGATGGTCGATTTTACTGCGATACAATTCTCGAATCCTTTTCACACCACGGAATCAGGAAATAGGAACCGGAAAATGAAGATCGTTGGGTTCGCTTCCGCCGCATCGTACCTGTTCCTGCTTCTCGCATCCGCGACCTCAGGTTCGCCCCAGACCGCAGAGACCATGACGCCACTCCTGCTCGCAGTGCAGGATGCCCCCATCCCATTCACCGGCTCGGACGGCCGGACTCACCTGGTTTATGAACTCGGAATGACCAACTTCTCGAGCGCCCCGATCGCGGTCGAAAACGTCGAA
>Ga0302180_10001157_pt1 | contig 21218 bp, 15 predicted proteins | sample I_Palsa_E3_2_FD_200575 | JGI IMG/M metagenome (GOLD analysis project Ga0302180, IMG submission 200575) | Peat permafrost microbial communities from Stordalen Mire near Abisko, Sweden - I_Palsa_E3_2 | ecosystem: Environmental > Terrestrial > Soil > Palsa > Peat permafrost | place: Sweden... | reverse complement strand
GGCAACTATAAAGGCCAGAGAACCAAGCTCTACCATAACAATCACGATGGCACTTTTACTGACGTGAGCGTCAAGTCTGGGGTCGGCCTGCCCGAATCGAAAGGGATGGGAGTGGTGCTGGCCGACTTCGACAACGATGGCTGGCCTGACATCGCAATCGCCAATGACACCTGGCCGAATTTCCTGTTTTTAAATAATCACGACGGTACGTTCAAGGATGTATCCCTGATATCCGGGCTGGCTGCCAGCGAAGATGGGAAATACGAAGCGGGGATGGGCATCGACGCTGCCGATGTGAACGGCGACGGTTTGCTGGACGTGTACATTACCCATCTTGATCTCGAATTAAACCGGCTGTATCTCAACAACGGCGACACCACCTTTACCGACGACACGTATGCTTCGGGAATTGGCGCCAAGGCCAGGCTACTTAGCGGGGTGGCGGCCAAGTTCCTCGACTACGACAACGATGGCTGGGTGGACATCCTGCAACTGAATGGCGCCATGTTGGACAACGTGACTCTTTACCACAGCGAGGTCTCCTACAAGGAACCGCTGGTCATGTTCCGCAACCTGGGTCTGGGCCATTTCGAACTGACGTCCTCTCAACTCGGTCCTGACTTTCTTCGTCCGGTTGCAGGACGTGGTCTCGCTACAGCCGATTTCGACAATGATGGCGACATGGACATTGCCGTCAACAACCGCGGGGATTATCCCGAGCTCTTGCGCAACGACGGGGGCAATGTCAACCACTGGCTCGAGGTTTTATTGATGGGGACCAAATCGAATCGGGATGGCACCGGCGCCCAACTGAAATTGACCTCGGAAGGATTTGCGCAGGTGAAGCAGGCAGAGGGTGGGACGAGCTATATGTCGGCCAGCGATCCGCGGATTCATTTTGGACTGGGCAAGCGCGCCAAAATCGAATCGCTGGTGATCACGTGGCCGAGCGGGCAGGTTGAAAAGTTGGCGAACCTGCCCATCGATACCCTCATCGCGGTCAAAGAAGGCACGGGCATTGTCCCCCATCCGTTCCCCAAAGTGCCGGCCCGATGAATCTCTATAATCGTCGCAAGCTATGATTTTTCCACGAAGGCGTTTTCTCGGCTCATCTCTCCTCATGCTCGGCAGCCCGCTGATAGAGGCTCTGACCACTCCCCTTGGGAAATGGAAGAATGCGGATGTGGCGGCGGCCACGTCTCCGGTCCAGTATGTCGATGTGGCGCAGCAAGCCGGGCTGACGATCCCGAACGTGTGGGGCGGCGTAGATCATAAGAGATCCATCATCGAGGCCAAAGGAAGCGGACTGGCCTTCTTCGACTATGACCATGACGGATGGCTGGACATCTATCTCACAAATGGAGATCGGCTGGACGCGCATTGGCCCTCGGGAAAAGCGCCGACCTCTCAGCTGTACAAGAACAACCGCGATGGGACGTTTACCGACGTCACTGAAAAATCAGGATTGGGGCGTACCGGTTGGCAGACCGGAGTCTGCGTAGGCGATTACAACAATGATGGATGGGATGACTTATTTTGCTGTTTCTGGGGACACAACATCCTTTTCCGCAACAACGGAGACGGCACGTTTACCGATGTCACGCACAAAGCCGGCCTTGATCAAGAGAAGGTGCGCTGGGGCGCAGGTTGTGCTTTTCTCGACTACGACCGGGACAGTCATCTCGATCTTTTTGTCTGCAATTATATAAAGTTGGATCCGTCAACCATCCCTCCCGCCAGCGACACCACCTACTGCCAGTGGAAGGGCGTGCCTATCATGTGCGGTCCGCGGGGACTTCCAGGCGACACGAACATCCTTTATCACAACAATGGAGACGGCACGTTTACCGATGTTTCTGAGAAGTCGGGGATTCTGAAACCCGGCCCACGATACTCGATCACTGCGGTCTCCTACGACTTCGATAATGATGGCTGGCCGGACATCTATGTGGCGGTGGATTCTGAGCCCAGCATTCTTTTCAAGAACAACCACGACGGGACGTTCACCGATGTCGCGGTGATGGCAGGTTGCGCCTACAGTGACAACGGACACGAGCAGGCGGGGATGGGCGTTGCCGTGGCCGATTATGACTGTGACGGATGGTTCGATATATTCAAGACCAACTTCGCGGATGATACATGCAACCTGTACCACAACAATGGCGATGGAACCTTCAGCGACGTCAGCTTCGCCTCCGGCGTTGGGGTCAACAACCGGTATGTCGCCTGGGGCTGCGGCTTTGTCGATTACGACAACGACGGATGGCAGGACATCATCCAGATCAACGGACACGTATATCCGGAGATTGATAAATACAATTTCGGGCAGACCTTCAAGAATCCGCGGCTGGTGTACAAGAACCTGGGGAATGGCCGATTTAAAGATGTGTCAGCAGAAATGGGGCCCGGCATTAGCGAACAGTATTCCAGCCGCGGCGCAGCGTTCGGCGACTATAACAACAACGGCGACATGGATGTGCTGATCCTGAACCTGAATGATCCTCCTTCACTCCTGCGGAACGAAGGGGGCAACCAGCAGAACTGGATCAAGATCAAGCTGGTGGGCACGAAGTGCAATCGCACAGCAATCGGAGCGCGGGTACGGGTTATGACGGGAAAGCACGTTCAGATGGATGAGGTACACAGCGGCGACAGTGTGATGTCGCAGTCGGATCTTCGGCTGCACTTCGGTTTGGGAAAAGTGGAGACTGTGGATACCATCGAAGTGAAATGGCCAACTACTCAGAAGATCGAACGCTTTACCCAGGTGAAGGCAAATCAGATCATTACCATCCGCGAGGGGGAGGGGATGATTAAGCCGCATCGCTGATTTTGAGCCTGGGTGTTCCGGCTAAGACCCCTTTGCGGGAGAAACCCAGGTCTCAAAAGCGAGACCTGGGCCACCCACTCAATATCAATATTCGTCAAAGGGAGGGCGGCGTTCTCAGGCTCCGGTTTCGAAGGCCCACTTGTCATCCCGGCTGGGGCGCCTTGCAGAGGAGACGTTCTTGACTTCTCTTTCCGGCCGGACGGCTGCGGTGGATTGGCGGATGATTAATTCCGCGCGCACGATGTGGGTCACGCCTTCCCTCTCTCCCCGCTGGCTGGCGGTATAAAGCGAGTTGAAGGCGAACGCTGCAATTTCCGCACGCGAAAGGCGGATGGTCGTCAGCGGCGGAGCCATAAAGCTGCTGAGTGCAATGTCGTCGAAGCCCACCACTGAAATGTCTTCTGGAACCCGCAGCCCCGCGGCATAGATCGCGCCCATGATCCCGATCGCCGTAAGATCGTTTGAAGCCAACACCGCTGTCGGACGCACGGGCAGCTTCAAAATATCCAACATGGCCGCATAGCCACCATCGAAGCGATGGTTAGCCGCACGAATGAAAGCGTCGCTGCATTTGATCTTTTTCCGCTCCAGCGACGCTAAGAACGCGTCGGATCGTGTTCTGGCCGAAGCCAGGTTTGGCGGCCCGCTGACAAAAGCAATTTTTCGGTGCCCCAACGAGGTCAAATGGTCCATTGCCTGATCGACGCCGCTGTCGTAATCGAGCGAAATGTTGCTAATGCCAGGCCCCACTGCACCCGTATCCAGGAATGCGATGGGGATGCCCCGGCCGCTCAGCATCTGGATCAGCTCTGGATCCATCTCCGAGGTCATGATCGCAACTCCGTCTACCTTGCGCTCGAGCATCCGCCGAACGCAAACCTCCATGCGATCGGCCTGGTAATCAGTATTGGCAATCAGGACTTCGTAACTATGCTCGACCGCCAGGCGCTCGAAGCACTTCACCAGCTCGGGGAAGAACGGATTCTCAATGTCGGAGATGATCAGGCCATAGATATGGCTCTTGCCCGTACCCAACGTCCGCGCATGCGTGTTGGGATAGTAGCCGCTGCGTTGAATGGCCGCCCGGACACGTTTTTCAGTACTTGCGTCCACGGGCGCGGTCCCATTCACCACGCGTGAAACAGTGGCTGTGGAAACTCCGGCTCTCTTCGCTACTTCCCTGATGTTCATGCGTTCGCCAGGCGCGACTGGCTGCTCACGAAGGTTTGATGCCCAATTCTTATGCTGCTCCCTAGGTGGGCAGCAATTTTGTTGCTATGATACACCGCACTATCTAGCTTAAAGCAATCACCTTACGGTACCCGCGGACGTTCTCCCAATTGAACAAACGATTTGCCTCTCATTTGGCTAAGAGCGCGTCCAGTCCTGCTTGAGCAATTTGTTCGTCTATTTCAGACTTTGCGCCGCTGGCCGCGATGCCTCCGATGAGCTGGCCATCCACCCGGATCGGCAACCCGCCCTGGTTGGGAAAGAAATCAGGAAAAGCAAGGTTTTGCACGTTGCCTTTTTTTACCGATTCCGCTGCTTCTCGTGACGGGCTGCCGTAGGCGGCAGCATCCCGTGCTTTCTTTTGCGCAAATTGCAGGGTGTTGAGCGAGGCGCCGTCTCCCTTCTCGAGAAAAAGCAGGTTCCCGCTTTCATCAACGATGCAAATGGTCACTCCCACGTTCAGTTCTTTTGCTTTGCTTTCAGAGGCCGCGACCATGGTCTTGATAGCGGCCAAATTCAAATACTTTTTGCTTGGCAGGTCGGCGGCACACATCGTCATGGCCGGAACCAGGAGCAACGCAACGTACTTATGCATACGAGGCCTCGTCGGTTTACTTAGAAACCGGATGATAACCCGGCTGCCCCTCGAGTACTACCAGGAATTGCTTCACTTCTCGCCGCTGGCGTTCGACGGTTGCGGCCTGCTGCTTTTCGATCTCGTCGTGAAGTTGAAATTCCTGCCTGGCCTTTTCCGGCGATCCGGTTCGGTCATAGGCCACGCCGAGGCGGTAATGGGCTTCGCCCAACTGGGGCTGGGCCTCTATCGCCCTGGTGTAATAGCCAATCGCCTTCTCGGTTTCGTGTTGGGAGTAAGCGAGAATCCCAAGTTGCAGGTAAGCGTCCGCGCATTTGGGATCGATGGTCACGGCTCTGTTCAGAAGTGTTTCCGCCTGCTGTAGGGTTGCATTACGGTCAGGTGTCTGGTCGAGACTCTTCAAAATGGCCATAGCGTAAAGGTAGTTGGCCAGCGAGTTTTGCGGCTGCTCCTTGACCAACCGTGCCAGCCTTGGCGCGACGCACCCGAGCGGCTTGGGGGCTGCCATGTCGATCCGCCCCAGGAAGAGGTAGGGCTGAGAGTCCGCTGGGTCCAGGTCTGAAGCAGCACACAAGCTGGTGGCCGCGTCCTCATAGAGAGCGCCGGCAAACTGGGCGGTGCCCAACGCGGTCAACATTCTGGCCGATTTCGGATAAGCCCTGGCTCCCTGCCTGAAAACCTCCGCCGCTTGCCAGACGGCCCGGTGGAGCAATAGCTCTGAGCCCCAGGCAAAATAGTTCTCTTCGCTGGGGTCGAGGCGGACCGCCTGCTCATCTTCATGGACTGCGGCCAGGGGGTCGCTCACCTTTTCGTCGAGTTCTCCCAAAAGGCGATGCAGGTCGGCTTTGTCCCGGTGAGCAAGCAGTTTCTGGGCGTGCTCCCGCGCCTGGGAATAGTCGCCGGCTCCCACCAAGGCGGCGGCGAGGTCGTACTCGTTGCCGGCGTTCGACGGATCCACCTGATAGGCGGCCTGCAGCATCGGGATCGCTTCCCGGTACCGGCCTGCGTGCAAATAGAATGCGCCCAACTCATGGTTGGCTGCGAAGGTTCCTGGAGCGCCGGCAAGGGCTGCGCGCAACCTGGTTTCGGATTCGTAGGCTTGTTTCGCTTCGCCCGGCGGTTTGAGGGCAAGAGTTTCGCGCGCCAGGTCCTCACTGGTCCGGAGGATGGAGTCTGATCCGTGACCGCCCACTGCGGTCCAATCGGTGACGCCGGCGATGGTGAAATCCGGCTTGTCGGCGAATTCCATGGCCTGGCTGGGATTGGTCTGCGTGCCCCGCGCCGCGGTTTGCGAAAAAGCGGGGGGCGCTATTCCCGCCAGGAGCGCGATGGGGAGTACCGGCCAAACAAGTCTGCGAACTGAACCATCCACCAGGAGACCCGACTTTCTCTTGTCGGAATTTTACAAGGTGGCCTACTCAACGCAGAACAAGTTACTGATTTCCACCTTGGAGAAACGCTGCACTGACGAACCGTTTTCCTCCCAGCTATCATCTATAGTTGAGACCATCCAGGGGCCAGCTGCACTATGCCGTTAGCGATCGACTTTTTCCTGCATTTTGCCTACTTCATCCTGTTTCTATGGGTGATGGCAGAGCAGCTGGGCGTTCCCGTGCCCAGCCTGCCCCTGCTGCTGGCCGCGGGAACTTTGACCGCCACGCATAAGCTATCGCTTCCTCTGGTCCTGATTGCCGCAGTTGCCGGCTGTTTTGTGAGCGATTCGCTCTGGTATCTGCTGGGCAAGCGTTTTGGCAGCACCATGGTGAAGCTGGTGTGCCGCCTGTCGTTTGAGCGGTCCACCTGTGTTCGCAAGACTGAGGACTATTTCACCAAGTATGGCGAGCAGGCGTTGCTGGTGGCCAAGTTTGTGCCTGGTTTGGGAACGGTCGCGGCGCCGATCGCCGGCCAGACGGGCATGAAATACCGGGTGTTTCTGGCTTACGACCTGGCGGGAGCCTTGTTTTGGGCCGCAACGATTACCTTGATTGGGCGCTTTTTCGGTGACGTACTGCGCGTCCATCCCGGGGCACTTTCCTGGATGGGCCATTTCGCAGGCGCCTTGTTCGTGCTCGCGGTTGCCGGACTGCTGGGCTACCGCATCTTTAAGCAACAAGCGTTTTTGAAGCAGGTACGGACGTCACGCCTGGATCCGGTGGAGCTGAAGCGCATGCTGGACGGGGGCCAAAACCCCTACATCGTGGACCTGCGTCACCCGCTGGACTACCTGCCTGACCCCAGGGTGCTGCCGGGAGCGGTCCGGCTGTCTCCTGAGAGCCTGATGCAACGCAGCGGGGAGATCCCACGGGATCGAGATGTGATTCTCTACTGCACCTGCCCCAGCGAAGCCACGGCAGCAAAGATGGCGATGAAACTGCGCCAGCACGGCATTTACCGGGTTCGGCCGCTGCTGGGTGGGTTTGATCAGTGGAAAAAACTTGGTTTTCCCCTGGAGCAGTACGAGGACCAGCCCGCCAGTATCGCCTGAGTGACGAAGTCGATACGCCCGGGGAGAGAACTCCTGTGATGGCGGCGATTTTGCCCCCTGAATCGATGACAATTCTGAGGTACGAAGGTCATCCCTACTTCCGGGGATGGTCCCCCAAAGATGCTCCTGCTAGCTTGCCCCTGGTTCCCTGCGGGACGGAGAAATAATTTGTATGGCGTTTACTGAGACCTACCACTGCGATGTCTGCGGCAATCCAAGGGGCGATGCGGAAGATTGGTGGTTGGCGATGACTGAGCCGGCGTCGCTGATTCCTACCGCCCCGGAGCAGCCCATGCTGAAGTTGACGCAATGGAATATCCTGCTGTCCCATGCCGCCAAGGTGCGGCATCTGTGCGGGGCCCGTTGCGCGCAGACGTTGATGGACCGGTGGATGCGCGGGGAATAGGATCGACACAAAGATATCCACACGGAGATCTCTCCACTACGCTCTATCCCCTCCACTAATCGACGGGTGCCCCATCCTTCGCGTTCTTTGCGAAGGGTGGGATAGTCGGGTCTCACCCCCTGACCACCCACGGAAAGCAAGGAGACCTGGGTTTCTCCTCGCAATGGGTCCTCACCGGAAAACCCAGCTCAAAAGCGAGACCTGGGCTACCCACTTAACTTCGGAGATCAGTTGCTGGGGCAGAACTGCAGATCCACTTCGGTCGGGATGACAAGGAGAGGGTAGTGGCTTACCTGAGAAGCTGAGATTGGGATGTGTGGATTTCAGGTGGGAGAGCAGTCTGATCCGCGAGCGATAGGCGGCGGGGATGGGCCCCAAAGCCTGCTCGACGGGAGGTTTGCTTCCGCGGATAGTATGGTGATGAGGAATCTCATTGGCATACGACGACCTTAGGGCCTGGATCAAGGCGCTGGATAAAGCAGGCGAGCTCAAGCGCATCCACGAACCGGTTGACCCTGTTCTTGAAATTTCCGAAATCACTGACAGGGTTTCCAAGCGCGGAGTCCCTCCTGGCGGCTCCGCATTGCTGTTCGAGAATGTAAAGGGCCACCCGGGCAGCCAGGTATTGATGAACCAGTTCGGTAGCGAGCGGCGCATGAAGATGGCGCTCGAGGTCGATAGCCTCGATGATGTCGCCGGACGCATCGAAACCCTGATGCAGCTGAAATCGCCGGACGGCCTGCTGGGAAAACTGAAAATGCTTCCTATGCTGGCGGAAGTCGGCCGGTTTTTTCCCCGCACCGTGGCGGCGAAAGATGCCCCCTGCAAGCAGGTCATCCTGCGGGAAAATTTCAGCGTGCTCCAGTTTCCGGTTCTTCAGTGCTGGCCGCTGGACGGCGGCCGCTTTATTACCCTGCCCTGCGTCATCACGCGTGATCCCAAGAGCGGCAAGCGCAACATGGGTATGTATCGCATGCAGGTGTATGACCACCAAACTACGGGCATGCATTGGCAACGGCAGAAGGTCGCCGCCGAACATCTGCGCGAACGATTGCGGGCAGCGGCCGTCACCGATGCGTCGGGCGATGCGAGTGCCGCACGCGTGAGGGTGATGGCAGAAACGGCAGGTGGGACGACCGCCATCGCCTTGCCTGAAGGCAAAAACCGCCGCCTTGAAGTGGCAGTGGTCATCGGTACTGATCCAGCGACCACTTTTTCCGCCATCGTGCCCGCGCCTCCCGAGGTGGAAGAATTCGTCATCGCGGGATTTCTGCGGCAGGCGCCGGTAGATCTGGTGAACTGCGAAACCGTAGACCTGCAGGTGCCGGCAAACGCCGAGATTGTTCTCGAAGGCTATGTTGAGTTGGACGAGCTACGCATGGAGGGTCCCTTCGGCGACCACACCGGCTTCTACACCATGGAAGAGGAGTACCCGGTCTTTCACATCACCTGCATCACCCATCGCAGGGACCCAATCTATGCCGCGACCATCGTGGGCAAACCGCCCATGGAAGACGCCTGGATGGGCAAGGCAGTGGAGCGTATCTTTCTGCCGTTGATGCGCCTCACGATACCGGAAATCGTGGACATAAACCTGCCGGTAGAAGGCGTGTTTCACAACCTGATGATCGTCTCTATCCGCAAGAGCTATGCCGGCCAGGCGCGCAAAGTGATGAACGGCATCTGGTCTCTCGGCCAGGCGATGTTTACCAAGTGCATCATCGTGGTCGATGAGGATTGCGATGTGCAGGACGTAGGCGAGGTAACGTTACGCGTCGCCAACAATATCGACCCGGAGCGAGACATCCAGTTCACCTTGGGGCCTGTGGACTCACTCGATCACTCCTCCCGCCTGCCAAACTACGGCAGCAAGATGGGCATCGACGCCACCCGCAAGTGGAATGCGGAAGGCTTTACCCGGCCCTGGCCGCAAATGATCGCAATGGATCAATCCACCCGGGCCCGGGTAGATGCCATCTGGAAAAAGTTGGGACTTGAGTAGTGCTCGACCGGCTGTGGCGGAAGCTGCAAAGGAGACAACAGCCCGCCTGGCCTCGGATGGAAGAGGGAGAATATCGCAGCTACCGCGCCGTGCACCCCTTCGACGCCGAGTTTGGCGTGGACACCAGCGGGCTGATTTACGAGCTGCCTTCAGGCCACCAGCACGATGCACACAACAACGGTTACTTTGGCGTGGCGCCGTCTGTATTTCACGCGGTGATGGGCGCTTTGCGCGAGCGTTTGCAGCTGAATTTTGAACGCTTCACCTTTGTTGATGCCGGTTCGGGAAAAGGCCGCGCCCTACTGCTCGCTACGAACTATCCTTTCCGCGAGATCATCGGGGTGGAGCTTTCGCCTGAGCTGGACCGCATCGCCCGGACCAATATCGCGCGCTATACCGCGCGCCGTCCTCACCCGCCGGTTGTATCCATCCTGGGGGATGCGGCCGAGTTCGAGTGGCCGCCCGGCCCGTTGATCGTCTACATGTGGAATGCATTTACCAGGCCGGTCATGGAGCAGGTATTCCAAAATCTGCAAGCTTGGTTCGCACACGACCCCCAAGAGTTGTACCTGGTGTACATGCACCCGGAGCTGGAATCAACTGTTTCTGGGCACCCCTGGCTGACCATGCTCTGGCGGGAAGAATTCACCATGAGCGAAGAAGACTATTCGGCGTGGGCCTTTCCGACCCGAGCAGAGGTGTGTGCGGTTTACAGCACTAAAGTTACGAAAACCAGGTGACTATTTGCCAGAGGCGAAGCGGTTCCAGGACCCAAAGAGTGTGCCATGGGTGCTACGATTTTCTTGGCTGAGCACGGCTTCTCTCAAGAAAAGCTGTGACTAACCGATAGTACGAATGTGACAGTCATTGTAATTTTCCTCTCGATACATTTGCCTTCCTCTCCAGGGGGCTTGGGTCGGGATATTTAAAAAGCGACTGCTCTACCGTCCTCTTCTGACGGGCGCTAAAAACAGGAGAATGCCCGGACCCCCCGCCGCGCAGCTGCAAATAAGGATCGGATATTCGCATGAATCAACTGATACGGAAAGCCGGCCTTTGCGTGCTTGTGGGGCTTATTACCTGCAGTGTGACCCGCGCGCAGGATATAGCAGCCTATTCGAACCGCAAGGTCTTCAGCGGGTTTGTCGAGTACTCCAACGATTCCAGCCACATGTTGCTTGGCTACGCCGATGGACGCAAGATAACCGCGTTGGGCGCCAGTTTTGAGCGGCGGAGTTTTCTCGGCCCAAATTTGACCGGCTCGTGGCTCGCCGAAGTGCGACCTTTCATGACTGTGACTGATCCCACCATGACGGGCTTTGCGCTCAAGTTTCCCCAGCAACCCAGCTATTCAGGGACGGTATTGTTTACTTCGCCCGTACCCGTAGACAGCCCGGTAAAAAGCACTCCTATGAACGTGATCCTGGTAACGCAAAACCAGGCATATGCCGGAACCGCAACCTATCTCGGCGGAACACGATCCACGTACGTAAGCGGCTTTAGCCCGCTCGGCTACAAGCTCAGCGCGTTCCCACACCGGCGCATGCAGCCTTTCGTGACCGGTCTGGGCGGCTTCGCGGTCTCTCCTCGCGACATACCGGTGTTTAACAGTTCTACCTTCAACTTCACGTTTGAAGCCGGCGCCGGAGTGGAGATTTATCAGAGCCACACTCGCTCCTGCCAGTTGGAGTATCGCTACCACCATCTCGCGAACGCCGGCGGTGGGAGCACCGCGAACCCGGGCATCGATTCGGGGGTTGTCAAAGTGACTTATTCCTTCGGACGTTAAACAGGCCGCTGCGGAAAAAGTCGCTGTTCCCGGTAGACAGCGGCCCTCAGCGGCTAAAGCCGGGTTTAGCGGTATTATCTACGGCACAATCGTAAACCGTCCTTCTTGCCCTGCCACAAAGGATCGGGTGCCCCATCCTTTGTAGCAGGGCAAGAAATAAACGCTTGGGTGAGCCGCAGGCTCATGGAGACACGGCTGAACCCGTGCCCTCCAGAAGACCCGAGTTCTCACGCAGACTCTGAAGCCCGTACCCTTCAACAACCAGAGTTTTTCCGCAGCCTGTAAAGCCCGTTTCCCGGATCTTGGAAAAAATGCACCCAAAGTGTCTGGGAATGGATCAATGCTCTCAATGCAACGCGATGTGCGTCTTCTCATGCTGGCGGTTGCGGCGGGTTCCGCGGACGGGTGGAGCTACGTCGGGCTGGGACATGCCTTCGTCGCAAACATGACCGGCAACACTGTCCTGATGGGTGTTGCCGTCTTTCAAAATCACGGCGCTCTGCTTCGTCCCGCTGTCGCTCTTGCATCCTATGCCGCTGGAGCGTTGATTGGTTCGCTCCTGACGGGCAATGTACGCCCCGATGAAGGCTGGTCGAAAACAATTTCGTGGACGCTGATGCTGGAAGCGCTCATGTTGCTGAGCGCTGAAGCCGGGTGGGTCGCGAATCAGCTGCACGCCAGCCATTCGCCGGATCTCCTTCTGTTGTTGGCTACGATAGCTCTCGCGATCGGAATACAAAGCGTCACCATGGTTCAGTTGCAAATCCCAGGGATCGTCACTACCTACATCACTGGAACCTGGACCACCATGTTGAGCGGGCTTGTGCACCTGGCAAGGCATGGACGGCCCCCGCCGCAAAAGCTGCAACTCGAGCAGCGGTTGATGCTGCAAGCCGCAGTTTTATCGGTGTATTTTCTCTCTGCCGTGCTGACAGGCTGGCTGTTCCGGCACCTCCCCATCGCGGTCGGTGCGGTGCCGGCGCTCAGTTTATTTCTGGTCGCCGTTCACGGAATTCTTGTCGGATGAATTCTTGTGGCCAATATCGAGACCGAACTTGGGCGCGGTGTTCGTCCCTGTCACCTTGATTGGGATTTCTGCTCCGGCACCATGCTTGTGAAAGAACGGATCGACGACTTTCAACGGCCAGCTCTTCCACCATGAAGCGACCATCTGTGACAACTTGGCATCCGTCCTCACCTTCCCAGTGAAGTCGAACTTTTTCCCGTCTAAGGTGTAGACACCGGCCATTTGAACCGTCGCTCCTGGCATGACGAAGTTCAAATTGTCCAAAGTGAGTTGTCCATCGGCCATTTTGAATTTTCCCGTCATGCGGGAAGTCACGTCCTCAGCTCCGGGCTTGGCGTCTTTCGGATCGCCCTGGGCTCGCAGGCTCAACATGTCTACCTTGTCCTGAACTTCCGGGTTGCTGAAGTGCATCTGCGTGAGCCCGAAGTTTCCCTGCAGTCCTAGTTTTTGGGTCACGCTCTCCTTTCCCGGGCGGATATGCAGCTTGGTCTTCATCGCCAGCACACCGGTCATTACTGGCGGCTGGGTCTTGACGGCGAGTTGCAAAAAATCCTGAATGCGGCCGGCAGGAACATCGACGTCGAGGTCGATGGTGTGCCCCTTCCCTTTCACATTAACGACCGCACCGCTGCACGAAAACTCAGATTGGCCCAGCTTTGCCTGTACCGGTTGCAGATACGTATCGCCGGTCGTCCCATCGACGACGGCTGAGAATTTGGTGTAGAGGGGTACAGGGTGGTTTGCGGTATCAAGGCTGAAATTCGGCACATCCGCTGTTCCCCGTACTTCGATCCTGTTGAGCTGACCGGTGAATTCCCCGTCGGAATGGAGTATGCCGCCGATTCCCTTTATAGTGCCTAAATCAGCATGCTGGAACGTGTAGTTGCCGGTAACGGCCGAGTCACCCGGGGACTCCGGATTCCATGGCCCAAAGGTGCCGACCGCGTGGATTTCCCCGGTTGGGATTGCATTGGTCAGGGTCGCGTCATAGGGCGATGGAGAATCCTGGCTCACGTTGCGCAGCACGATGTGCTTCAATACGAAAACCTTTGGATCCTTGTCCGGCTTATCGGTGCCAATCACCAGCTGTGAATCGTCGAAGACGATCCTATCCACCACGATCTTGATCTTGCCCTGGTGGCGGGATTTTGACCCCTGCTGGCGTATAGACTTGGGCGGAATTTTGATCTGCAGATCCTGGACATGTGCTGTACCAACGTGGGTAGGCTTGAGAAACAAACCAACCAGGCTGGCATGAAACTCGAATTGCCGAACCGCGATGATCGGATCCTTCGCACCCGCAGCGACCACATCATCAGGAGCGAAGATCCGCAGACCTTTGCCGGAAACGGCCAATCCTTTGATGAGCGATACCTGCAGGTCATCCAACTCTACGCGGCTGTTGAAGCGGGTACTGAGGGTTTCGATCACCCGCCCTTTGAGAATCGGCCCGGCTCGCCTAAACACGATTTCACCCACCACCAGCAACACAATGACTGCGATGAGCGTGATCCAGGCAGCCAAACGCCAGCCCCTGTGCTTTCGCGGACTTTGCCCGATCTGACTTTGTGGCCCCAAATTGTCGATCGTACCCAAAAATATGCCCAGTACCAGTGATGCGGTTTGCTTTGACTAAGTTTTCCGCAAAAAGAACCAGACGAGCTGATTTTCCTGCATGCAGGTCAATTTACACGTTTTAGGGAATCAGTGGCGTCAACTGACGTGAACGATGGGGCGTTCGGCGGGATCTTTAATGGCGCGGCGGAGGACCTCCTGGGTCAGGGGGGCAGTATCGCCCTCGCCAAGAAAAATGTAACGCATACCGTTAACGACTGGACTGAGCTCGGTCCAGTGAAAATAGACATGGGGTGTGTACCCTGTGGCCTGCTTGAGGTAGATGAGCAGCGCGGCGATGGAATTTGCAACCGCGGCGCTCCTGGCATGGAAGATCTGATTCGATCCATCTTGAAGCCCGTGGACCTGCAGATATTCGGTGAAGTCGGAGGTGTCTCCCCGTTCCACCTCGACAAAATAGATGGGGGAGTCGGGCGAAATCCCGTAGTTCTGGCACAGTTCCGCCTTTGCCTGTTCGCGGTCTTTGCTGGAGTTGCCCGGCTTCCAGGCGATGAGGTGCAGGGTCTTGTGAGTGCATTCGGTGGCAAAAGCCTGCGCCGCAGGGTCTAGTTCGATGCCTGTAATGCGCAGCTCGGTGGAACGGAAGGTCCGCGATACAAGCGAAGTAAAGATGATGGTGAAGATGAACATGCAAGAGATCTTGAGGCCCTCTGGCCGCTCATAGATATTCACCAACGTGGTGTAGATGAAGATAAGGGAAACGATGCCGAGGCCCACGCGAGAGAGTATCGTGCCTGCGGCGATGGTCACCGCGAAGGCGGCAGAGGTAATAAGGACAAGAACGCCGGTAGCGTAGGCTCCGCCTTGAGCATCGACATCCGCGTGAAAGAGGCGGGTGACCATAAATGCGACAGAGACAAAGACCAGCACGAGCGGACGCGAGGCGCGGGCCCACTCCGGCGCCATCCCGAAGCCGGGAAGGTAGCGCGGGATGAGGTTCAGCAGCCCGGCCATGGCAGAAGCTCCTGCAAAGGCGAGTATCAGGATAGTGCTTACATCGTAGAGAGAGCCGAAGGCGCCGCCGAGATATTGGTGAGCCAGGTAAGCCACGGCCCTGCCGTTGGCCGGTCCTCCTTCTTTGAACTCGACCGCCGGGATGAGCAGGGTGGTGATGAAGCTGGTGGCTATGAGGAAGACACTCATGATGATGGCGGCTGTCGCCAGCAGTCGCCGGGTGTTTCGGATGCGCTCTCCCAGATTTTCGCTTTGGATCAGGGGCATGACTGCGACGCCGGTTTCGAATCCCGAGAGGCCGAGGGCAAGACGGGGAAACAGCAGGCACGAGAGACCGATGATGGTGAACAGACTGCCGTGATGCGTAAACAGCGCACGCTTCCAGTCGAAAATGCGCCAGGGCTGCTCAAGCACATGAAAGAGGCCGACGAGGCAAACGATCGCGTTCAGCGCGAGATAGATGGCAACTAGAACCACTGCGATGTTGATTGCTTCTTTAAAGCCCTTGAGGAAGATGGCGCCCAGGATAGCGAGCAGGATGAGGGTGACGCCCATCTGGTTCTGCAGGGCAGGCGGAGTGTAGGGATTGTGGATGAAATGGGCAGCCGCGTCCGCGGCCGAAAGAGTTATCGTGATGATGAAATCGGTGGTGGCGAAGCCCAGCAGGACGAGCACCAGTACCTTGCCGGTCCATCCCGGGAACAGCTTCTCGAGCATCGCTATGCTGCCCTGCCCGTTGGGGCTGGCGGCGGCGACCCGATTGTAGACCGGCAAGGCCGCAAAGAGCGTGACCAGAACCAGAACCAGGGTCGCAATTGGTGACAGCATGCCGGCGGCAAGAAAGGCGATGCCCGATTGATAGCCAAGGGTGGAGAAGTAATCCACGCCGGTAAGGCACATCACGTGCCACCAGGGATGCTGGTGTTTATCGTCGCCCCCGTGACTGGGATGAGGGTGTTCAATATCAGCGAACAGCCAATTTGAAAAAGACACGGGTGTGAGCATCCCTATATCAACGGTCAATATAGCATCGAGTAACTGATTGCATCCTTTTGATGCAGGTAAGCTTCCTACGGTGCTGTAGATGAGCATGCTTCAAGAATTCGACGCGATTGTGATTGGCACTGGGGCGGGAGGGGGAACGCTGGCCCTGCACCTGGCCCAGGCGGGAAAGAAAATCCTCATCCTCGAGCGCGGCTCTTTCATGCCCCAGGAAAAACTCAACTGGGATACGTCCGCCGTTTTCCTCGACAATCGCTACCACACCAAGGAAACCTGGCAGGACAAGGACGGCAAACCACTCCATCCTCAGCAGGCGTACTTTGTGGGCGGCCAGACCAAAGTCTACGGCGCTGCCATGTTTCGCATGCGGGCCGAAGACTTCGGCGTGATTCAACATAAGGGAGGCATCTCTCCTGCATGGCCCATTACCTATGCCGATATGGAGCCCTTCTACACCCGTGCCGAGGACCTTTTTCAGGTGCATGGAGATTTGGGCGATGCGCCCTCAGTGCCCGGCGGATACGGGTCTTCCTTTGATCCCACCGAGCCATTTCATTCCGCCAACAAGTACCCCTATCCCGCATTCACCAACGAGCCCCGCATGCAGACTATTGAAGACGACGTGCGTAAGCTCGGCATTCATACGTTTCCCATGCCGCTTGGGCTGAAGAGAAATGAAGCCAATCCGTTGGCGTCGAAGTGCGTTCGCTGTGACACCTGTGATGGCTACCCCTGCCTGGTTCATGCCAAGTCGGATGCGGACATCAACTGTATCCGGCAAATCATGCACTGGCCTAATGTCACCCTGATGACCAACTCTCGCGTGACGCGACTGCTCACCAACAGTACCGGTACTGCTGTAACCGCGGTTGAGGTCGTTCATTCAGGCGCAGAAAAGGGCACGGCAACGTATGGTGCCGGCTTCTTCGCTTTATGTGCGGGCGCCATCAATTCGGCGGTCATTCTTCTCGCGTCGGCGAACGACAAACATCCTCACGGGCTCGCCAATCGTTCTGACCAGGTGGGGCGAAACTTCATGTATCACCAGGCCGACGCTTTGCTGGCAATCGGCCCGGAGCGTAATGAAGACAGCTATACCAAGACGTGGGGTACAAACGATTTCTACTTTAGAGATTCGGATCCGGCTTATCCGTTTCCGTTGGGACAGGTGCAGCCAGTCGGCAGCTTTCATTTCGAGATGATGAAGGGGGATGCTCCCCCGCTCACTCCTGGCTTTGTACTGGAGACGATGAGGCACCATGCAGTTCCGTGGTGGCTCACGACCGAAGATCTTCCCGACCCCAACAATCGAGTTACACTGCACAACACGACGCCGCTCTCGGTCGAAAGCAGCCAGCCCGGGGTGGCAGGGGCGCATCCGTCCGGAGACACTGGTCACACCAATGAGTCAGAAACCGTGACCGAGGCTGCACCCGGACGGATTCAGCTTTCGTACACGCCGAACAATGTTGAATCATTCAACAGGCTAAAGGAGCGCTGGGTCGATGTACTCAAGCGTGCAGGGCACGCGACTACTTCCGTTCCGCTGCACGCGTATTTCAAGAAGCGTATTCCGCTCGAAGGTGTCGGCCACCAGAACGGCACATGTCGCATGGGGACTGATACGGCGACCAGCGTGCTTGATCCGCATTGCAAGGCTCATGATCTCGACAATCTTTATGTTGTCGATGCGTCGTGCTTTGTATCAGCGAGCGCGGTCAACCCTTCGTTGACCATCATCGCTAACGCCATTCGCGTTGCTGATCATTTGTTGGCGGAACGATTGAAGTGAGGCAGGTCGCTCTCATACGCTACCCTCTGTCGAAAATCAATCTGCAACCTCCAGACTAAGAGTGGGTGGCCCAGGTCTCGCTTTTGGAACCTGGGTTTCTCCGCGAATCGGGCCCTAACCGGAACACCCAGGTAGCAAAAAAAAGACCTGGGCCATCCACTCAATATTCGCCCGCTCCATTTTCATCTTCCCCGCTCGAGGGTTATTCCTCACGCAGGGCTTCCATCGGATGCACCGTGGCCGCGCGTTGTGCCGGCAACAGGCTTGCTAGCAGTGCCACTATGATCATCCCGGTGATCGCAGCGCCCAAGGTCAGCGGATCTCTTGGTTTCAATCCGTACAGCATCGAAGCCGCGGCAGTACCTGCAGCCAGTGCCAGCGCGGTCCCGGTCACCAGGCCGATCCCCAGGAGAATCGCCGCTTCTCGCAACACCATAACCAATATGTCGTTGCGACTCGCGCCCAGCGCCATGCGGACGCCAATTTCATTCCTGCGCCGCACCACCATATACGAGATCACACCGTACAGACCCACCATCGCCAGAATCGTCGCCAGCGCGCCAAAGAAACCTGACAGTGTGGCCATCAATTGCTCACGAAGCAGCCCTTCGCGGATTTGCGTCTTGAGCACGCTGAAGGTGAGAACCAGCGACGGATTTATATCATTCGCAGTGTGCTTGATGGAGGAAATGAGGGAAGCCAACGGCTCATCCGAACGAATCATCAGCTGCGAATCCTCTTGGGGTCCGTTTGCCTGGGTGAATGAGACAAACGCAATGGGCAGATCGTCTTCGCGCAGCGTGTAGTACTTGGTGTTCTTCACCAGTCCAACAATCTGATAGGTCTGGTCAGGCTTGCCTGAATCGGTAAAAAACCTTCCAAGCGCATTGGCGCCACCCAGAAATTTGCGTGTGAATGCCTCGTTTACGATTGCCACCCGCGGGGAATTGGGAGTATCGGTCTGGTTGAAATCTCGCCCCGCCAGCAAGGGCGTCTCCATGGTGCGGAAATATCCCGGGCTGACCCGGCTAAGCGTAACGTCCTGCCGCTGCGGACCGTTGGGAATATCAATGTTGTCGTCCCAACCGCTGTGATTCAAGGGAACGACGAGGGTCTCAGCAGCGGAACTTACTCCAGGGATGCTCTGCATACGCGCCAACAACTCCTGCTTGTATGCCATCTGGCTCGCAGGCGGCAATTTCAACGGAGAAAAATCAAAATCAACCACCAGGAGATGGTCCTGCACAAAGCCAGCATCCTCTGTCATCAGATTTCGGAAGGTTCGGACGAATAAGAACGCGCCGGTTAAGAGGACGAGCGACAACGCAATCTGCGAAACAACCAGCGCCCGGCGCAATAGAAACCGATCCCGGGACGCGGTGAGTCCGCGGCCTGTCTTCATCACTACCCCGGGATCTGTGCGCGAGGCTTGCATCGCCGGAACCAACCCGAAGAGTACGCAGGTAAGAATCGCAAGTGCCGTGGCAAACCCGAGCACGCGCCAATCCGGGGTTAACTCAACAAAGATTTGATTGTCATGAGTGCTGAGAAAAGCCACCAGCACACGGCTCAGAATCTGTGCCAGCGCTGCGCCGGCGATTGTGCCTAACGCCGCGAGCAACAGGCTCTCCGCCAGTAATTGACGAATCAGCCGCGAGCGCGAGGCACCCAGCGTCAAACGCAACGCCATTTCTCGCTGCCGAACACTGGCCCGCGCCAGCATCAGGTTGGCGAGGTTCGCACAAGCAATCAGCAGTACCAGGCCCGATAGCGCGAGCAGCAGCCACAACGGATCTTCATAATCGTGACGCAGGCCGGATACACCCGTGGCAGCAGGCAAGGCCCCTAGGCGAAAAGCCAGGTAATCCTTTTTTTCTATTGCGTCGTACTCGCCAGGCAAGGTGGCTGCGAAGACCGCAGGCGAGATGGCAGCCAACTGCGTGGAAGCGCGCTCGATGGTCCAGCCCGGCTTTAGACGTCCGATAGTGGCGATCCACCACTCGGCCGGGCCATCCATGAGCGAGCCTTTGGTAGAAAACACGGGCTCGCTGCAAATGGGTATGGCAACGTCAAAATTCTGCCCCACATCCACGCCGTAGAAATTGGCTTGGGTCACGCCAATGATCTGAAATGGCTGCCCATTCAAGGTGAGCTTACTTCCCAGGGCTTCCGGACGTCCGCCGAATTCGCGCTGCCAGAAGGTGTAGCTCAACACGGCACCCTGCGCGCCGCAACCGCGATAATCATCCGCCGGAGAGAGAAGACGCCCCAGCAACGGCTGGACTCCCAGCACGTCGAAGAACTCACCGCTCACCATCAAGGTGTTGGCATAACGTGCTTCCCCGCCCTGACCAAGGTTGCGCCTGGCTGGCGCCCAGGCGGCAATACGGGAGAATCCCTGTTGCTGCTGACGTAAGCTATTCCAGAGGGCGCCGGTGAGGTCAGAATCGGGGGAATAGAAGTCTCCGTGACAGCAATGGGGAGAATCGACAATTTTGACTCTCGCCAGGCGCTGCGGATCCTTTACTGGCAGGGTGCGCATGCGCACAGCATCCAACAATTGAAAGATGGTCGTATTGGCGCCAATGCCTAACGCGAGCGATAGGATTGCCACGACCGCGAATCCTGGATTTTTCTGCAGAAGCCGTGAACCGAAGCGCAGGTCGCTCCAGATCCCCGCAAGGATTCCTGCGTTCTCATCTTTCCCCAACGGCACTGGCGGACGGGCTGCCTGCAGGCTCGCCTTTAATCCAGAAACCAGGGCGCCGTCATTCAGTTCCTGGAGCAAGGACCCATAAGCGGCATTAGGATCAGTTCCTCCAGCCAGCATCTCGTCATAACGATCGCGCAGATGCTGGCTCAGCTCTTCCACCAGCTCTGCTTCGTGCATCGGCTCGAGGTTGAGGGCAGCGATAGCGGCTCGGATTTCCTTCGCCCAATCAGGCATTCTCTGCCTCCGTAATGCGGTGGATCGCGTTGACGAAATCAAGCCAGGTGGCGCGTTGGGTTTTGAGGATCTGCTTTCCATCGCTAGTCAGCCGGTAGTAGCGCCGCCGTCGCTGGCCGGCCTTCTCCACCCATCGCCCGGCAATCCATCCACGCTTTTCCAGGCGATACAGCAACGGGTAAAAGGAGGCGACGTTGAACTTCAACACTCCATCGGAACGCTCGTCGATGAGCTTGCTGATCTCGTAACCGTGCCGCGCGCGATGCTCAACCAGGGAAAGGATCAGAAGTTCCGCGCTGCCTTTTTTCAATTCCCGATCAACTGGGGCTGCGATATGTTTCATAGCAACATATGGTACTGCGATACGGGTGAATGTCAAGCAGAGGTTCGCCGGGTCGATTCTCAGGAAGGCTTTGAGAGAGCCGCAGGGCACTGCAGATTCCTCCACTTCGCTACGCTTTGCCGAAAATCAACCTCCTGCAGACTTTGAGTGGGTGGCCCAGGTCTCGCTTTTGAGACCTGGG